>NPIE01003269.1_pt2 | contig 32852 bp, 29 predicted proteins | sample 8637661 | NCBI WGS metagenome assembly NPIE01 (sample SAMN07420842, study PRJNA396082) | bioreactor metagenome | isolation source: sample BA12 brine-fed electro-methanogenic bioreactor BA | place: Japan: Kochi | collected 2016-12-09 | reverse complement strand
AAAAATGTATTTTGTCATAAAAAACCTCCCAATTGTTAGAATTATACCAAAAAATTATGAAAAAATAAAGAAAAAATATCTAAAATTTGATATAATATGAATAGAGTTTTTAAGGAGCATGATTATGAGCATAGAACAAAAAAAATATGATTCCAAATCTATCCAAATCTTAGAAGGCTTAGAAGCTGTAAGAAAACGCCCAGGAATGTACGTTGGCTCTACAGATACTAGAGGCCTTCATCATTTAGTATGGGAAATTATTGATAATTCCATTGATGAAGTTTTGGCAGGATATGGAACCGCGATTAAAGTTGAGATTAAAGAAGATAATTCAGTAGTTGTAAGCGATGATGGCCGAGGAATGCCTGTAGATTTACATGAATCAGGTATAACTGGAGTTGAGGTTATCTTCACAAAGCTACATGCTGGGGGAAAGTTTTCTGCTGATGGAGCGTATAAAGTCGCAGGTGGTTTGCATGGTGTAGGTGCTTCTGTAGTAAATGCATTATGTGAGTTTTTACAGGTTACTGTTTATCGTGATGGCTTAATTTACCAAATGCAGTTCGAAAATGGTGGTAAAAAAGTTAAAGAACTCAGTGTTATCGGTGAGACCAAAAAAACAGGAACTGAAGTTTGGTTTAAACCTGACCAAAAAGTCTTCTCTACAACCCTATATAATTACCAAACGCTTGAAGAGCGAATTCGCGAAAGTGCATTCTTAATCAAAGGATTGAGAATGCAATTAGTCGATCATCGATCAAAACAAAAGCAAACTTTTGTTTATGAAAAAGGGATTAGAGAATATGCCCAATATATCAATAAAACTAAGGGTCCAATTCATGAACCAGTATATTTTTTTGGAGTGCAATCAGGAATTGAAGTAGAAGTTGCTTTCCAATACACAAAAGCTTTTTCTGAGAATATTATCTCCTTTGTCAATAATGTTAGAACAAAAGATGGTGGAACTCACGAAACAGGTTTCAAATCAGCTTTTACAAAGATTTTTAATGACTATGGTAGAAGGATGAATTTAATCAAGGAACGTGATGCTTCTTTAGAGGGTACACACGTTCGTGAAGGTTTAACTGCAATTATATCGATTCGAATTCCCGAAAATCTTTTACAGTTTGAAGGTCAAACTAAAAATAAACTTGGGACTCCTGAAGCAAGACCAGCTGTTGAAGTAATCGTATCAGATAAACTGAATGTATATCTGACAGAAAATCCGAAAATTGCTAGTAATTTAATTGAAAAGTCGATTGATGCTAGAAACGCTTGGGAAGCTGCTAGAAAAGCTAGGGATGATGCAAGACTTGTTAAAAAGATTAAAAAGAAAGAAACTATTTTATCCGGTAAGTTAGCTCCAGCAAGTTCAAAAAACCCGAAGATAAAAGAACTATTCTTAGTCGAAGGTGATTCAGCAGGTGGTTCTGCTAAACAAGGAAGAGACCGTTTATTTCAAGCAATTTTACCTTTAAGAGGTAAAGTTATTAATGCTGAAAAACAACGAATGGAAGATGTTTTTAAAAATGAAGAAATCTCGACAATTATCTCAACTATTGGAGCTGGGATAGGTAGTGAGTTTGATGTTAATAAATCGAACTATAATAAAGTTATTATTATGACCGATGCTGATACAGATGGGGCTCATATTCAAGTTTTGTTAATTACATTTTTCTTTAGATATATGCCAGAACTAGTAGAAGCTGGAAAACTATATTTGGCTCAGCCTCCGCTGTATAAGATTACTTCAGGTAAGAAGGAGTCTATTTATGCATGGGATGAAGAACAAAGAGAAGAAATCTGTCGTAAGTTTAAGACCTACTCTATCCAAAGATATAAAGGTCTTGGAGAAATGAATTCTACACAGTTATGGGAAACAACTATGGATCCAACAACTAGAACTTTAATTCAAATAAAGATTGAAGATATTGCAGAAGCAGATCAAAGAATTAGTGTTTTAATGGGAGATAAAGTTGAACCAAGAAAAGAATGGATTGACAATAATGTAACATTTGAAAATGAAGATGATGATTTTATGATTGAGGGGGATATTAGTGGCTAAATCTGTTAAAACAAAAATAGATGAATATTTAGAAGAAAAGATTATCCCAGTCAATCTTGAAGACATTGTTGGTGATAGATTTGGAAAATATTCAAAATACATTATTCAAGATCGAGCTTTACCGGATGTAAGAGATGGTTTAAAACCTGTACAAAGAAGAATTTTATTCGCAATGAATGAGTTAGGTATGGGTTCAAATAAGCCTTATAAGAAATCTGCTAGAATCGTTGGAGAAGTAATTGGTAAGTTTCATCCTCATGGTGATACAAGCGTTTATGATGCAATGGTTCGAATGTCCCAACCTTGGAAAATGGGTACTTTATTAATTGATATGCATGGTAATAATGGCTCTGTTGATAATGATCCAGCAGCGGCTATGCGTTATACAGAAGCTAGGTTAACAGTTTTTGCAGAGGCTTTGTTAAAAGACATTGATAAAAAAACTGTTACTTTTGTACCAAATTTTGATGATTGTGAATTAGAACCAGTCGTTTTACCTGCAAAGTTTCCTAATCTCTTAGTAAACGGTGGTCAAGGTATGGCTACTGGTTATGCAACAAATATTCCACCTCATAATTTAAGTGAAGTTTTACGAGCGACAATTTATAAGATTAAGAACCCACATGCAGATGTAGATGAACTTATAAAGATTATGCCTGGACCAGATTTTCCTACGGGAGCGATTGTTGAGGGAACCAAAGAGATTAAAAAAGCCTATACAACTGGTAAAGGCAAGATTATTATTAAATCTAAAGTTGAGGTTGAGGACACCTCATTAGTAATTACTGAACTACCATATGAAGTAAATAAATCTGATTTAGTCCGAAAAATCGATGAAATTCGGATACAGAAGAAGATAGATGGAATCTTAGAAGTTAATGATTTATCTGACCGTGATGGTCTTAGAATTTCGATAAAATTAAAGAAAGAAATTTCTTCTGATGTTATCCTGGCTTATCTGTATAAAAACACAGATTTAAGTATTAGTTATAACTATAATGTTGTTGCTATTTGTCAAAGAAGTCCAAGGTTATTGTCACTGGATGAGATATTAACTGATTATATCCAACATCAAAAGGAAATGATTAGAAATCGCTCAAACTATGAATTAAGACAAACCCAAAAAAGAAAACATATCGTTTTGGGATTTTTAAAGATGGTTAGTGTCTTAGATGAGGTTATCAAACTAATTAGACAATCACTTGGAAAAAAAGATGCTATGAATAGATTAATGGAGAGTTTTGCTTTTACGGAAGCACAAGCTGATGCGATTGTATCGTTGCAATTATACCGTTTATCAACAACAGATGTTACGCAAATGCGAAAAGAGTCTGAAGAATTAAGTCAAACAATCAGTCGCTTAGAAAAGATATTAAACAATGAAGTTGAATTAGAAAATGCAGTTGTTCTTGAACTAGAGGAGATATTGAATAGTTATCCAGTACCGAGAAAAACAGTTATCTCTGGTCAAATTCAAAAAGTTGAAATTGATGAACAAGAGTTAATTGAAAATGAAAATGTAATCTGTGTGATTTCAAAAGATGGGTATATAAAACGTTCTTCATTAAAATCGTATATGGCAACACAAAGTGAAACAGGCTTAAAAGAAGGCGATATGATTTTAAAGAAGACAGAAGTTAATACAAGAGAAACTTTATTGTTATTTACTAATTTTGGTAATTTTATTAACTTGCCAGTTTATAAGATTCCTGATTATAAATGGAAAGACTTAGGTGATTATATTGGTAACTATGCTCACCTTAGAGATAAAGAAGTTGTTATTGACTATTTAGTTATTGATCAGTTTGATGATGAAAGAGACATTTTACTAGCAAATCAAGAAGGACAAATTAAGCGAGTGTTGCTTTCTGAATTCCAAAAGACCAGGTTGAACAGAACCTTTAATGTACTTCCAGCAAATCGTCTTAATCAATTAGTTAGTATCGATATAAGAGAAACTTTTGACCGTGATGTAATACTAGTTTCTGAGAATGGCTATGTATTAAAGTATGAACTTGATGAGGTGCCTTTGCAATCATTAAACGCTAAAGGCGTAAAAGGAATAAATCTTAGAGATGATACTTTAGTAGGAGCTAAATTTAGCACTCACATTAACAAGGATGAAGTTTTAATGTTGACAAATCGTGGTGGATTAAAACGAGAATTTGTTACAAATATAGAGTATAGTCATCGTCCGGCTAAGGGTAAGAGATATTTAAAAACTGTTAAAAGTAATCCTTATAAATTTGTTAGTATGAATGCTGAAAATATTTTCAGGATGAAGGAAGCTTTAACAATTAGATTGATTGCGAAGAAAAAAGATCTTGAAGTAAAGGGTACAGAGATTCTACCGGACCGTTATGAAAATGGTATTGCATATCTAGAAAAACAAGATCAACCAACAATGTTGATCTTAGAAATTGACAATTACAATATCGAAAAAGAAATTCTTAACAGCTTAGTAGATAATATTGAGATAGATGATTCTTCGGAAGATGATAATGTTATGAATGAGTTAGAAAAAATAATTTCTAGTTCCAAAAGCGAAGATTTAGTAGAAGATGTGGAAGAATTTGATGAAATTGAAGAAACGGAAGAAGCTGAAGAATTAGAAGAAGATGATTATGAAGAAAAGATTTCTGATGATGATGAAGATGATGATGATTTGGATGAAAATGTTATCCAACAAACGCTATTTTAGTAGATGGGAATGATATGATGAAAAAACTAATTTTATTTGTTTTCTTAAGTTTTGCCTTGGTTGGTTGTGGGTTGGGTTATGAACCAACAACAACGGAACCAATTGTAATCGATACAGAAAACTACTTACCAATCAATAATGTTGAAGATTTAAAAAATATGGAAATGAACAAGTCATATGTTTTAATGGCTGATTTAGATTTAAGCTCAGAAGAGTGGGTACCAATCGGAAGTTTTTCTGATCCATTTCTGGGTAATTTTGATGGAAATAATCACTCGATTTCAAATCTAACAATTTCTGAATATAGCCAAGACTTTAATGGGTTGTTTGGTTATATAAAGGGTGATGTATTCGATTTAGAAATAGTTGATTTTTCAATTAGTTATGAAACTGAGTATTTAACATATGCTGGTGGTTTAGCTGGAGCTCTTACTGGAGATATTACTAATGTTATTACAACTGGAGAGATTGATGTTGTTAATACAAAATCAAATACCTTTGCAGGACTTTTAGCAGGCTTTTCTCAAGCTGAACTTGATAGTGTTACAGATATTACTAGTTTTGCAGCTAATGTTATTAGCGATAGTAGTGCAACGGGGACCATTGATGTTGATACTTTAACAATTGCCTTTGTTGGCGGTTTCATTGGTAAAACATATAATACAAGTGTTTATGACAGCTCAGTTGATGTAACTATAAATGTCAAAACCGAACAACAACGCTCATATGTTGGTGGTTTTATTGGGCATAATTACGGGGGAATCTTAGTAGGATTTGAATCCCAAAGAGAAGATACAAATATTGATATTTTTAATAATATTGCAATAAGTGAAATTACGGTTGAATCAACTACTAAAAATATCCATATAGGTGGCTTCATTGGTTATAATAACTATGGTACTGTTTATAATAATTTTGCAGATACTAGCTTAGAAACAACTGGCACTTTAGTTAGTATTGCATTGTTTATTGGCGAAGATTGGGCAGGTAATGTCACTGGTAATTTAGCTGTTGGCGTAGCTTTAGTTAACGCTCCAACGACTTTAGTTTTAGATTCACCGATAATTGGGGCTAGCTATTCGCCGATAGATATTACAAACAATTATTACTTTAGTGACTCTTTTAGTACCATTAGGGATACTGATAATTTAGTTAGTCAAACTGATTTGACAAGTAATAGTTTTTATTTAAATACACTTTCATGGGATCAACAGTTTATTAATCTTGTATTATCCACTTTAGAATAGAATGTAATTATTTAGTGAAAGGAGGTCAATATGAGTTGTTTGGAAAAAATTAAAGTAAATTTGATTAATCATGAAGTCTTCATGATTACAACCAATTTATATTATGAGATGGGAAAAAATCTCTATTATCAAGATTTGTTTGCTAAAGATTTGGATTATATGAAGAACGAAGTAGCTAGTTTAAATGCACAGAGTTTTTTCAAAGCCTTTTTTACTGATTTTTCAATCAAAGAATCGAGATATAAATCCTTGTTATTGAGTTCAACTGTAGCTAATAATAATTCGGAACAGTTGTATAAGAACCTAGTTGATGTCTTCCGAAGAATTCATGTTGAAGATGTCGAACCTTTTAATCTTCAAGTCACTGAAATCTACGATTTATTCCGATTAATGTTTGATAATGTTCTTCCTAATGATAAATTGAAATACCGAAAATTAGGAAAGTCTAAAGGGATGTTTAACTCTGAAACTATTTCTGTTCGAGAAGAACTAGAAAGATATTTAGAGAATGTTAGGAAAATAGAACAAGAAAAGACAATTGAACCGATTTTCCTTTATCTTAATTTCCTAGTTGATTTTATCAATATGGAGGTTTTCGATTTTCCATATAACGATAATCTTGGTTTATTAGTCTTTTATATCTTAATGGTTGAAAACAAATTTCAAGCAAGTGATTTTATTGCTTTCTTTGCAAAACTTAGTCTTTATCGGGATGACTACTTAGAAATAATTACCAAAATAAAAGTACAAACGAAACAAGGTTTACCAGATTTAATGCCATTAATGAAGTTTTTTGTCAATATTTTTAATGGAATGTACTTAGATTTAAATCAAAAAGCCAGAGATTATCAATATGATCACAATTTAGAAATCAACAAAACAGATTACATCGAAAATACAATATATAAATTACCCGAAGTATTTTCTAAAGAAGATATTAGAAAGAAGCACCCTTCCATTTCTGATTCTACGATCAATCGTACTCTTAAGAGATTACAGGATGAAAACATTATAAGAGCCATTGGCAAGGGTCGAGCAGCTAAGTGGGTAAGAATTGTGAAAAAGGAAAGAAAACGGCAATTTGAAGGTCAAATAAGCTTAGATTTAGGAGAGTAATATGGATGAAAAAACGATAAAACTAATAAGTGGAGCTATAAAAGAAGATATTCCTAGTATCGATATTTCTAGCGAGTATTTGTTTAACGATGAAGAAAGTTTCGGGCAGTTTATCGCTAAAGAAGATGGAGTGATATCAGGAATTGATGTTTGTGCACAAGTCTTCAAATTGGTTGATGAAAAGATTGATTTTAAAGTCTTTAGAACCAATGGCTCTAAAGTCAGTAAATATGATATAATCGCTACTGTTAAAGGTAAAACCAAGTCGATTCTTATGGCTGAAAGAGTAGGGTTAAACTTTTTACAAAGAATGTCAGGCATTGCAACTATGACCAACAAATTTGTTGCAGAAACAAAAAATACTTCAGCAAAAATTCTCGATACCAGAAAGACAACTCCACTTTTACGTGATTTAGAAAAACAAGCTGTTAAAGATGGCGGAGGTGTCAATCATCGTTTTAGCCTCTCTGATATGGTTATGTTAAAAGATAATCACCTCAAAGCGGCTAAATCAATAGTAGCGGCTGTCGATAAGGTTAGAAAAGCAGTTGGAAAGCAGATGAAAATTGAAGTTGAGGTAGAAAATTTAGAGCAGTTCAAAGAAGCTTTAACAACCAATTGTGATATTATTATGCTTGATAATATGTCAAATGAGATGATGAAGCAATGTGTTCAACTGAATCAAAAACAAAAACTACTTGAAGCAAGTGGCAATATGTCTCTTGAAAGAATTCAGGCTGTGGCTTCAGTAGGGGTTGACTATATTAGTGTAGGAGCTTTAACTCACTCTTATAAATCTTTAGATATTTCACTAAAATTTTAGGAAGAATTGAGGTTTAAGATTTGATTAATAGCAAGTATAAATGGGAAAAACAAGTAGAAGGAATCATCTCTAACGAGTTGATTTTTAAGACGTTATTAAAAAATCGAAATATTTCCGATTTTGAAACGTTCTTTTCCAGTGGAAAAGAAAGACTTCATGATCCGTTTTTATTAAAAGATATGGATAAAGCAGTTGAAAGAATTAAAAATGCCATCATTCTTAAAGAAAAAATCATGATCTTCGGTGATTATGATTGTGATGGAATCAGTTCCATTGCTTTGTTATATAGAGCCTTAAAAAAACTCGATGCTTTTGTGGATTATGATTTGCCAGATCGTTTTAATGAAGGGTATGGTCTAAATAGCAGAGCGGTAGAAGATATCAAAAAGAATGGATATAAATTAGTAATAACAGTTGATAATGGAATTACTTGTTATAATGAAATTGAATCTTTAAATATGGCGGGTATCGATACCATTATTACTGACCACCATGAAGCAAATGATTTGATTCCTGAGGCTTATGCTATTATTCATGCGAAATTAAGTCCAAACTATCCTTTTAAAGAAATTGCTGGAGTAATGGTAGCTTATAAATTAGCTTCGGCATTGCTTGATGACGATTTGGAAGATTTATTTGATTTAGCAATGATTGGAACCATTGCTGATTTAATGCCATTAGAAGATGAAAATCAAGCAATGGTTAATTTAGGAATCGAAAGAATTAAGAACACGAATAACATTGGTTTAAAAAAATTATTAGATTTTAGTAATCTTGAAATTATTAATGTTACTGCTATCGCTTTTAAGATAGCTCCTAAGATTAACAGTAGTGGCCGGTTAAATAAAGCGAAAGAAGCAGTAGAGCTATTAATTACTGACGATTCTAAAAGAGCTAATGATTTAATATATGATATAGAAAAGAATCATGATCTACGAAAAAAACTGACTGAAGAAGCGTTTTTAATCTGTGAAGAACTAGTTAATCCTGATGATAATGTTATTGTAGTAGCCTCTGAAAATCTCCATGAAGGGGTAATCGGTATTTGTGCTCAGCGAATAGTTGAAAAATACCAAAAATCAACTATAGTTATTACGGTTGATGATGAAGGGTTAGGAAAGGGTTCTGCAAGATCTTTTGGCGATGCGAATATCTTGGAAATGCTTCATAAAAACTCAAGTTTAATTGACCGCTATGGAGGGCATTCACAAGCAGCTGGATTACAACTGAATATCAAAAATATCCCAAAACTTAGAAATGGACTTAATGCATTAGATATTGAAGAAATAAATCCAGTTTTAAAAGTTGATATGGAAGTGTATCTACCAACAGTTGATATTATGACCATCAAGAATATTCAGGATAAATCTTTTTTTACCGCTACTTATGTTATGCGTAACTTAAGAGTAATTAGAAAACAACTTTTAAATAACAAGCATACAAAGTTAGTTTTAGAAATTGATGGATATTTATTTGATGCCCTTGACTTCAACAGCTTAGAGTTTTATTATAATCTTAGTGTAGGTGATGTTATTTCAGTTTGTGGTGGATTAAATGTAAACACCTATAGAAAAAAAGATAGTTTGCAAATCATGATCAAAGATATTGAATGTGAACATCTGCAAGTCTTGGATTATCGAAAAACCTTTGCAGATATTAGAGAATATTTGCTAGATAATGTTATAATATTAGATGATACTTATGTAATTGAACATGATGATTTTATCTCAGACATTAACAAAAATAAAAGTGTTGCAATAGTACCTAAATCAAGAAAGTATAATCTTAATCATTTAGTTGATCGAGTAGAGTTAGGTAAGATTTATCGCTTATTAGAAAAACAAGGTTGCTTTACAGATATTGATTTAAAAGATTTATTGTATCCAATTGAGATTCTTAAATTAGCAGTTAGGATATTTATAGACTTAGGATTTGTTGAAGAAAAAGATGGTTGTAAAAAAATCAAAAATGGTTCAACAAAAATTGAGTTGAACAATTCTATAACGTATCAAGAAATTATTGAAAAGTATCATGTAATTGAGTTTATTTATCAAAGTGATTATAGTAAAATAAAAACATATTTTAAAGAAATAATGGAGGCATAATTTTATGAAGTTTACCGATTATATTAAAAACGTACCAAATTTCCCAATCGAAGGGATTCAGTTTAAAGATATTACACCATTAATTGGTGATGGGGAAGCATTTAAAGCAGCAATTGATGAGTTAGCTTTGTTTGCTAAAAGCTTGAATGCCAATAAAGTAATTGGTCCTGATGCTAGAGGATTTATTATCGGCGCACCGGTTGCTTATGCTTTACAAGCATCATTTATACCAGTTAGAAAACCAGGAAAACTACCTAGAGAAGTTATTACTTATGATTATGAGTTAGAATATGGTAAAAATACTCTATGTCTCCATAAAGACGCAATTAAACCAGGGGATAGGGTTGTTATTATTGATGATTTACTAGCAACTGGAGGTACTGTAGAAGCTTCTGTAAACTTGGTAAAACAAGCTGGAGGCGAAGTTGTTGGTTTAGGATTTATGATAGAATTACTAGATCTTAAAGGTCGCGAAAAGATTCAAGGATTACCAATTAAGGTTTTAATGCAATATTAAAAGGAGAGTAAATCTGTGCCAGAAGTTGACTATTACAAGCCTTTAGAGAAACAGATAACGAAATATATTTCCCTACCTAAGCATCTGAAATTTATCAGAAGCGCTTTTGAATATGCAGATTCAAAACATCAAGGGCAAATGCGAAAATCTGGCGAACCTTATATCGTTCATCCTAGGGATGTTGCGATTACTTTGGCAGAATACCAAGTTGACCCTTATACCTTGGTTGCAGGTTTATTACATGATATTTTAGAAGATACTGATACTTCTTATGACGATATAAAAGATAGATTTGGTGAAGATGTAGCGGATATTGTTGAAGGTTTAACAAAATTACAACAGTTACATTATCAAAACTCAAAAGCCTTACAACAGGTTAAAAACCATCAAAAAATGGTTTTGGCTATGGCCCGTGATATTAGAGTTATTTTTGTTAAACTTGCTGATAGACTTAATAATATGAGAACTTTAGCGTTTCTTGATGATGAAAGAAGAACAAGGATTTCTCGCGAAACTCTAGATATTTTTGCCCCAATTGCTCATCGCTTGGGGATGTATCGTTTAAAAGCGGAACTTGAAGATTTGTCTTTTAAATATCTTTATCCTTTTGAATATCAAAAAATTGCTAAATTATTGAGAGATAAAAAAGGGTCTAGAGAAGCTGATGTTGAAGCAATGAAGAATTCCTTAGAGGAATTACTTACTCAAGAGAATTTTGATTTTGATGTAAAAGGAAGAATAAAAAACATTCATTCTGTTTATAACAAAATGAAAATTAAACATATTGATTTTGAAGAGATTCATGATTTATTAGCTTTAAGAATTGTCGTGAATACAATTAGTGATTGTTATAAAGCCATCGGAATTGTTCACTCTCGCTTTATTCCGGTTCCAGGAAGATTTAAAGATTATATTGCAATGCCGAAACCGAATATGTATCAATCATTACATACAACTGTTGTGAATAAGGGTAAAATCTTTGAAATCCAAATTAGAACTCAAGAAATGGATGAGATTGCTGAAAAAGGGGTAGCTGCTCACTGGGCTTATAAAGAGTCAAGAGGAATATCTAGTCGTAAGAATATTGAAGATATTGTCTCTTCAAAACTTAGATGGTATTCGGAGTTGATTAAGTACACAGAAGAGTCCGATTCTGATGAAGAGATATTAGATATTTTTACTGATGACATTTTGAATGCAAATGTTTATGTTTTTACACCGAATGGCGATATTATTGATCTTGCTGCAGGGGCTACACCATTAGACTTTGCTTTTAGAATACATACAAAAGTTGGTGAAAAAACGATAGGTGCAATTGTTAATGGTAAAATTAGACCTTTAGATTACACCTTAAAGACTGGTGATGTTGTTGAGATTAAAACCTCACAGAACTCCGTTGGTCCAAATGATAACTGGTTAAAAATTGCTAAGACTTCAAATGCTAGAAGCAAAATTAAAAACTTTCTAAATAAACAAAAACGCGAGTTTTTAATTGAAAAAGGTAAAGAAGAAATTGATCGAGAGATTTCTAACCGCAGGTTAAATATTACCCTAACGGACAAAGATGCAATTAAATTCTTTGAAAACAAAGGGGTGAAGTCCCTTGAAGACCTATATTATGAAATTGGTAAGAATGTTATATCGCCAATCGGTGCTGTTAATTTAATCATTGGTAAAGGTGAAGTAACGGAACAAGATTTATTAGATAAATACTCCAAAGATATTGAATCTGAAAAGAAGAAAAGATACCTTCATTCTGATATAAATGTAGTTATCGAGGGGCTAGATAAGCCGTCAGTGAAACTAGCCAATTGTTGTAATCCTGTTTTAGGCGATGACATTATCGGCTATATTACAAGAAATTCAGGTATTGTGGTTCACAGACAAGAATGCAAGAATGTTGAGAGTTTTGATGACAATCGTTTAATCGATGTCTATTGGGGTAATAATGTAACGAAAAAATACGTGACCAATATCAAGATCGGGGTGCTTAATCGCGATAATATATTAGCTGAGATTATTAATGCTGCCACTTCTTCAAAAGCAAAAATAGCTCAAGTATCAGCCCAAACTAATAATATCAAAGAAGGCATTATTAGGATGAAGATTGAAATAGGTAGTGTTTTAGAATTAGACCAAGTGATTGCCAACATTCAAAAAGTAAAGAATGTTTATTCGATTGAGAGGTTAGGATAGTGAAACTAGTTGTACAACGAGTAAAAGAAGCTAGTGTGAGTGTGAAACAAAAGGAAGTTTCTTCTATTAACAATGGGTTGTTAGTTTTTATTGGGTTTACGACGACAGATGGGTTACCCCAAATGGAATATCTTGCAAGAAAACTTGCTAGATTAAGAATATTCGCTGATGAACAAGGTCAAATGAACTTAGCGATAAAAGACATTGGTGGAGAAGTGTTATCAATTTCTCAGTTTACAATTTATGGTGATGCGATAAAGAGTAATAGACCTAGTTTTACCAAAGCTATGAATTATCAAGACGCATTTAAATTATACTTAGAATTCAATGAAATCTTACGAAAAGAACATGATTTAGTCGTCAAAGAAGGTGTTTTTGGTGAAGAGATGGAAATATCACTAATTAACGATGGGCCAGTTACAATTATAATTGAAAAAGATTAGTCAAACATATTTGACTAAAGTCTAAAAATTTAATATAATACATATATATAAATTCAGGAGGAAATTATGGAAAAGAAAGAAAAAGTATTTGCAAAGATAAAAGAAATGATTATCCAAGAATTAGGCGTTAAACCAGAAGTTGTGGTTTTAGAAGCTGGTTTAGCCGAAGATTTCGGAGCGGATTCTTTAGATGCCTTAGAATTATTTAACCAAATTGAAAGTGAGTTCTTAATTACAATTTCTGATGAAGCAGCTACAGAAATGAAAGACGTTAAGGATTTAGTTGACTATGTTACTAATTTAGTTAGCGATAGTTACTTTGAATAATTAGTGATTATCCTCGCACTATGACTGTCGTCCTTTTTAATGAGGACGACTTTTTAAAAAAAGGAGTTTTACAGCTATGATAAGAAAAGTTAAAGGGACATACGATATCCTACCAGATGAAATTAAGAAATGGCATCATATCGAAGAAGTTATGCGCAATGTAGCAAAACTTTTTAATTTTGAAGAAATACGAACACCGATGTTTGAAGCTTCGGAGTTGTTTCATCGTTCCGTGGGAGAAACCACTGATATAGTTAAGAAAGAAACATATGATTTTGCGGATAGAGGGAATCGAATGAATACCTTAAGGCCGGAAGGAACAGCTAGTATAGTAAGATCGGTTATTGAAAATAAGCTCTATACGAATCCTTCGCTACCATTAAAGCTTTATTATTATGGTCCGATGTTCCGCTATGAAAGACCTCAAAAAGGCAGACAACGTCAATTTCATCAGTTTGGCGCAGAAATTGTTGGGTGTGATTCACCTTTGGTAGATGCTGAAGTAATCAATTTCGCTGCAACATATTTGAAAGCATTAAAAATTGATGATATTTTTATTAGAATAAATTCATTAGGTGATCAAGAATCAAAACAAAGATATCAGAAAGCTTTACTAGAGTATCTGAAACCGAATATGGATCATTTATGTCCAGATTGTAACCGAAGATATGAAGAAAATCCATTAAGAGTTTTAGACTGTAAAGTCGATAAAGAAAATCCTGTTTTACAAAACGCACCTAAACCATTAGATTATTTAACAGATAGTGCTAAATACCATTTTGAACAAGTTATTATAGCTTTAGACGCAATTGGGTTAAAATATGAAATTGATAAAAACTTAGTAAGAGGTTTAGATTACTATACTCATACAGTATTTGAAATTGATAGTGATTTAGAATCTTTAGGAGCTCAATCGACTTTGGTTGGTGGAGGAAGGTATGACAACCTTTATGCTTCTTTAGAAGGCCCGGATTTACCAGCAGTTGGTTTTGCTTTTGGTGTAGAACGTTTGATTCTTGCTTTAGAATCAATTGAATATCCGATTGCTGATAATTTCATTCATTGTTTTTTTATTAATATTGGAGATGCTTTTCAGACAGACGCCTTGGAAATTATTAATGATTTAAGACATGGTGGTTTGATAGTTGATTATGATTTCTTTAATAAGAGTTTGAAGAGTCAGTTTAAACAGGCTGATAGAATGAATCCGATTTTCTATTTAATCTATGGAGAAGAAGAGGCGAAAAGACATATTATTAATGTTAAACGTCAAGATTCAAAAGATCAGGTTGAAGTAGAACTTGATAATTTATATCAATATTTAGTGAATAGTTTAAGTGGCGGTGGCTGTAGTGGTGGCTGCGGCTCATGTGATGGCTGTTAAAAAAGCATTTAGATTTTTGGTTTAATAATCTTCTAGTTATGATATAATTATTCTAAGGAAGTGTGATAATGAAAAAAAGACCGATTTCTGATGAATCACTTAATCGAATTATTAAATTTCTAGTAATTTTATTATTAGGATTAGGTATCATTTTACTGGCAATTCAGTTTAATGATTTTTGGAATTGGATTTTATCAGCTCTTAAAGCTGTAATTGTACCGATTGCTCTTGCCTATTTAGCAGCACTAATTGTTTTTCCAATCATCAAGTTTTTAGAGAAAAAGGGAGTAGGGCCACGGTTTTTCTCGTTGGGGTTGGTATTTATTTTGACCGTCGGTTTGATTTTTTCAGCTTTTTATTTCTTAACACCTTTACTAGTGGAAGAAATAAATAACTTCTTTGTTAACGATTTTCAGACAATTATTGATTATATAACAAATGATTTACGTGATGAATTTATTTTGGGTAGTGATTTATATGACCAAATCTATGAATATATTACAGAGACAAATATTATTTCAGAAACTTTGGATGCTTTTGTACCTAACCTAATTGCCTCTTTAACAAATTCACTTTTACCGCTTTTTACTGCAGTTGCGTTGTTGCCAATTCTTCTAATTTATTATTTGAAGGATTATGAAGTTATTAGTGAGAATATTAGATCGATTATCCCACAAAAGCACGAAAAAAACGCAGCGGATTTAGGTTCAAGGTTAAATCAAACAGTGGGAGCTTACCTTCGTGGTCAGTTGATGTTAATGATTGTTTTAGGCGCAGTTGCGACGATTATATATAAACTTATCGGTTTAAAATACTATTTTGTTTTTGGTTTTTTAGTTGGAGTGACTAATATTATTCCATACTTTGGAATGATAATAGCGGCTGTTCCACCAATTATTTATACATTTATTGCAACATCGGGTCCTGGACCATTATTGGTGTTATTAGTTAACGCAGTTTTGCAGTTCTTTGAAGGAAATATCTTCCAACCACTAATAATGTCACATCAATTATCAATTCATCCGATCGTAATTATTATGTCTATTCTATTCTTTGGGTCTTTATTAGGACCACTTGGGGTAATTTTTGCATCACCTATCGCTGCTTCAATTCGAGTTATATATCGATTTATTAAGGATTTACGTAAGGAAAAACTTAAGAATTCGGTGTCTGAGGCGACTGGTTCATGATTAAGAAGAATAAACCAAGAATTTATACTAGTTATGAAATAAGTGCGATTTTGTTTTTTGCAACGATGGTTTTGTTTACACCCCTAATCCTTGTTTTTACCTATGTTTTTGATATAGAACATATTCTAAATATTAATACTTTTCTACTTTGGTTAGTAATTAGTAATTTTATATTAACAATATTAGGTGCAGTGTATTTGATCTTAAGAAAAGATAAACTATTACGAACTGTAAAAGCAAATTATCTATATGAGTTCTATTATTTAGTTTTAATAGCTGTTTTTGGAATCCTTGGTTTTGTTGTGTTTTATGATTATATGGGTGGAGACCGAAGGTATATTGCTAATATCTTGATTTTAGTAGTTGTGCTTGTGGTTTATGTTTTATTATATTTAGGACGTAAGTTCTTTAATTTTGATTATATGAAGAGAAAATAGTGGCTGCTTTGCAGCCATATTTTCTAGGGAGAGTACTATGCGATTTGACAGATTGATTAATATGATAGGTGAAGACAAATTTTATAGTTTAACAAAGAAGCGTGTGATTGTTTTTGGTTTAGGTGGTGTTGGATCATACGCAGCCGAAGCGTTAGTAAGAAGCGGAATAAATACCGTATATGTAATGGATTATGACCAAGTTGATATTACCAATATCAATCGTCAACTAGTGGCTTTAGACTCAACGATTGGTCAGTATAAGACCGATGTCTTTATTAAAAGAGCAAAAGAGATTAATCCTAGTATAAAAGTAGTAGGGTATAAGATAAAGGCTGATCGAGTTAGTATAAAAGAAGTTCTTGATCAAGGTTTCGATTTTGTCTTAGACTGTGTGGATGATATTTTCGCAAAACTCGAGTTAGCTAGATATTGCTTAAAGGCAAATGTACCTTTTATCGCTTCAATGGGATTTGCAAATAAGTTTCATCCTGAGATGATAAAAATCGCAAAAATGAATCAAACTAAGGTCTGTCCCCTTGCGAAATCTTTAAGAAAGAAGTTAAAAGTTGCTGAGATACCGTTGAACTTTGATGTTGTGTATTCAGAAGAAAAACCGACTGATACACTTGACCAAACTGTATTGGGTTCAAACGCCTATTGTCCTAGTGTAGCAGGATTGATAATGGCTGCACATGTTGTAAACAATTTATTAGAATTGGAGGAAAAACTATGAAAAAGATTATTTTGGCAGGAGGTTGCTTTTGGGGAGTTCAAGCCTATTATGATAAAGTAACTGGTGTAAAATCTACTGAGGTTGGGTATATTGATGGTGATTATCCAAACCCTACATATGAACAAGTATGTAATGGGTCCAACCATGCAGAAGCAGTATTAGTTGAGTATGACGAAAACTTAGTGAGTCAAAAAAGAATTTTAGAGCATTTTTTCCAGATCATTGATCCTACTCAATTAAATCGTCAGGGGCCAGATATAGGTAGACAATACCGGACGGGAATATTTTATTTTACTGAAGAAGATCATCAATTTATCAAAGAATACATCGCTAGTATCAAAGATAACTATGCGAAACCGATAAGAACAGAAGTTAAAAAAGCTGAGGTGTTTTATCCAGCTGAAGCATATCATCAGAAATACCTTAGAAAGAATCCTTGTGGATATTGTCATATTGATTTAAACTTAGTTGATGAGTTAGACAAGGAGTTTTTCAATGATTAGAGTACATCCTTTGGTTAAAAAGGCTTTAACTGAGAAAAGAGCAGTTGTGGGATTAGAATCAACAATTATCTCTCATGGTATGCCTTATCCAGAAAATATCAAAACCGCTTTAGAATGTGAGAGCATCATCAATAAAAATGATTGTCTAGCTGCTACAATTGCGATTATCAATGGCGAAATTGTTGTAGGTTTAACAAAAGAAGAGATTGAGTTTATTGCGAATCCGAAAAATTCCGTCATCAAAGTCAGTAGAAGAGATTTGCCGGTTGTTCTTAAACGAGGATTAAACGGGGCTTTAACTGTTAGTGCTACGATGTTGGTTTGTGATATGGTGGGGATTCGGTTTTTTGCAACAGGCGGTATAGGTGGTGTTCATAAAGAAGCAGAAAATACGTTTGATATCTCTGCCGATTTAAGAGAGTTCACCTTATCAAAAGTTGTCGTTATATCTGCAGGAGCAAAAGCCATATTAGATTTAGAAAAGACCTTAGAATACTTAGAAACCTTAGGAGTTTTAGTGATGGGTTACCAAACGGATGAATTTCCAGCTTTCTATACAAGAAGTTCTGGTTTAAAACTAGAATATAGTACGGATAATTCTCATGAATTAGCTGAAATTATTAAAACTAAATACAGTTTAGGACTTGCTGGTGGAATTCTTGTGGCTAACCCGATACCTATGGAGTATTCCTATCAAGAGAGTGAGATTAATAAGGCGATTGATCAAGCGATTATAGAAATGAAGAATTTAGGAATCAAGGGTAAAAAGACAACTCCTTATTTATTGGAGAAGATATCTCAGTTGACTGGTGAAAAGAGTTTATATGTGAATCAACAGTTGGTTTACAATAATTGTTTAGTTGCTGCTCAAATTGCAAAAAAATACGAATTGATAGGTGGTTATGATGAAAAGAAATGACTATATCTCTTGGGATGAATATTTTATGGGTGTAGCCCTACTTTCTGCAATGCGATCAAAGGATGATTCTTCACAAGTTGGAGCTTGTATAGTAAATCAACGAAATCATATTGTAGGCATTGGTTATAACGGTTTTCCGATTGGTTGTTCTGATGAAGATTTACCGTGGGAAAGAGAAGGTAACTTTTTGGACACAAAATATGCTTATGTGGTTCATGCAGAACCAAATGCCATATTGAACTCCAGTGTTGATTTACATGGTTCTAGAATGTATGTTACCCTTTATCCGTGTAATGAATGTGCAAAGTTGATTATTCAATCAGGCATTGATGAAGTTATTTATCTTGAGCATAAATATCCAGAACAGGATGTTTTTAAAGCTTCGAAGCGATTGTTTGATTTAGCCAAAATTAAGGTGCGGAAGCTAGAAAACTTCCATTTGCGAGTTGATAAAGATGAATGAGTTGACCGAAAAATTATGGCCTTATATTAGGGTGTTAATATTACCATATCTATTTTTTATGTTTATTTTGATTTATCAAATAAACTTTTATGTACATGCACCAGGGGGAATTGTTGAAGTTGATAGTTTGATATCTATAGAATATAATGAGGAAAAAGAGATTGAAGGATCCATATCTTCAACTTTTATTATGTCCATCAATCGTCCAACTTTTTTTCAATTTTTGATAAGTAATTTCTCTCAGTATACCTATTCAAGTGTTCTAACCGGTTCCAATGCAACCTATACCAATGAAGAGATTAGTCAGATAAGCTATCTAGATAAAGAAACTAGTGTGAATGCGGCGATTATTGTTGCTTATGAACAGGCTGGGATTAACAATTCAGAAATTGTGATTGATTATGAAGATAAAATAATGGTTTATGGAAAAGCAACTTATCTTTCTTACTATGATGATATTGCCTTTGGAGATGAATTTTTATATTTAATTGGTGATGGCAATGAAGTAGTTACTGAAATTGCTGATATAGCTACTTATACAGCTTTAGATGATGCATATGAGTTTTTCTTTAAGACAGAAGCGGGAGTAGAATATTCACGAGTTTTAACAAAAGACCCGGAAGAAAATAAGTTTGGGATAACTTTAAAGACCTATTATTTAGTTAATCAAACAGATACTTTTCCGAAATTCACTGAAAGAAATTCGAATATTGGTGGACCATCTGGCGGTTTAATGCAAACATTAGCGATTTATAATATGTTAGTTGACGAAGATATTACAAAGGGTTTAAAAATTGCTGGTACTGGTACGATAAATTATGATGGAAGTGCTGGGTATATTGGTGGTGTCGAACAAAAGATTTCGACTGCTTATTTAAATAAAGTTGATCTTTTCTTTATCCCTTATCTAGATCCAAATTATTTTTATGATAACTATTTAGAAGCTTTACGAGCTTGTGAAAAATTAGGAATAGACCCTGAAGGTTGGATTATTCCAGTTGCTTCATTCGCAGAGGCCTTAGCTTATTTAGAAGGGTTGGATAACTAATGAAAATATATCAAGAACTTTGGAAAAAACTAAGAACTGAGTTTGGATTTAAAGACATTATTGATAGTCTTATTGGAAGTTTTGTATATACCTTATTGATAGCTATTCCTTTAATTCTTGCCTTGGGTCAAGTAATCAGTGTTTATATGTATTTATTGACATTATGGGTGGTATTGATTATAATTGTTGTGACTTTACTTAATTTTTTATTACATCATTGGTGGAAACAAACTTTATTATTAAAGAAACCGGATGCTTTGACTGACATCAAAAAGTTATTTTTGATGAACGCAATAGTAATGAGTGGCTTGATAATTATCATTGGCTTATTATTTCTTTTTGTTTTCATTCCCCTTTTGATGGTTTAGGAGGAGAATATGATTAAATGGGTTATTGTGATTTTAGCTTTATTAGGACTCGATCAAGCAAGTAAAATACTGATTTCCAACAATTTAGTTGAAGGTGAGACTATTCCAATTATTAATGATTTCTTTCATTTTACCTATACCCGGAATACTGGTATCTTATTTGGGGGGATGCAAGGAACTTCACAAGATTATTATTGGGTGTTCTTAATTTTTGCTGTCGTTGCTTTGAGCGTCTTTGGATATATGTTTTTTAAAAGTGATTTTAGTAGTAAGAAACTGTTTGTCTATCGTCTAGCTTTAGCTTTGTTAATTGCCGGTACCCTAGGTAACGCTATTGACCGATTATTTCAAGTAGATCATGCAGTTGTAGATTTTATTGATTTTAGAGGGATTTGGCAATATATCTTTAATTTTGCTGATATATTCTTGAATGTGGGAATATTTTTCTTCTTTGTGGATACGTTCTTTTTAGAAAAGAAAAGAGTTGAGATTAGTGGATGATATCTTTTTTGAATACCTGGTAAAAGAAACGGATGACCTCGATCGGATTGACCGATTTTTATCGGAAAAAATCACTTCATTAAGTCGCACGACAATAAAAAAATTGATTAGTGATGAGCAAATTCTAGTCAATCAAGCTTTGGTTAAAGCTAGTTATAATGTTAAAGTAAATGATTTGATTGAGATTATAGAAGTAGATCTGTCTGAAACGGATGTTTTACCAGTGAAAATGGATTTAGACATTGTCTATGAAGATGATGATGTATTGGTCGTTAATAAACCTTCAGGCATGGTCGTCCATCCTGCACCAGGGCATTATAATGATACTTTAGTAAATGGTTTGTTATGGCATATTAACCAATTGTCAAGCATTAACGGGGATTTAAGACCTGGAATTGTCCACCGAATTGATAAAGATACCTCAGGATTATTAATGGTTGCCAAAAACAACTATGCTCACGAGATTCTTGCGAAGGAATTACATGATAAACGGACTAAAAGAGAATATATTGCTCTTGTTGAAGGTGTTATTCAAAATAAACGAGGAAGAATCAATGCTCCTATTGGCCGTGATAAAGCAAATCGCTTAAAAATGGCAGTAGTTAGTTCTGGTAAAGAAGCGGTTACCAATTTTGAAGTATTAGAGACTTTTGATGATTCAAGTTTGATTAAATGTGTTTTAGAAACTGGACGAACACATCAGATTAGAGTGCATTTGCAATATATTAACCATCCATTGGTAAACGACTATGTCTATGGAAATGCAAAGACAAATGATTTTGGACAGTTTTTACATGCTAAGACCCTAGGTTTTACACATCCAAAGACTGGACAATGGTTTGAGTTTGAAGCGGAATTACCACAAGAATTTAGCGAATATCTTCAAAATAAAAGAATTAAAAACTAGATTAGGTTTTTAATTCTTTTTTTCTATTTAATTTTCTGATAATTCTTGAAGTTTAGTTTCGCTATTTTTTCAAAAATCTCGATTCCATATTTCAGATAAATAACTTTTGCAATTGCATCAACTGCAGCTGAAGCTCCTTTTGGTAGAATAATACCTATATCTTTTGATAATTGATCAAACTCTAAGAGGAATTTATAACGAGCAATTATCGCCGCTACAGCGACCGATTGATGAATGGACTCTGCTTGGGTTAAAAAAGTAATATCAGCCACGCTAGTTTCATTGACCAAATAAGAATAGAAGTTTTTCTCAGAACAGAATTCATCAACGATTATTTTTTGATAATCCGTGTACTTTTCTTTTAATTTTTTAAGTGCATGATTATGAAGATAAGCTTTGATTTTATTTAGATTAAAACCTTTTTGGATTAACTCATTGTATTTAATATTATTCGTAACTAATACATGATGTGGAATCTTATCAACCAAAAGTTTTCCTACTGACCTAATCTCACTATCGGACATCTTCTTGGAATCGCGAACATTTAATTCTTCTAAAAAAGGATAATCGGTTGGTTTAACATATGCAGCACAAACAACAACTGGACCAAAAAAATCTCCAGTTCCTACTTCATCGGAGCCAATCGCTTTTAAAGAATAAAATTGATTTTGATAGTCTGTATATACTTCGTTTGCTTTCATCAAATCAAATCCAAGAATTTTTGCCCAACTATTATATTCTTCTAAAGCTTCTTGTCCCTGAAACATCACTTTATTAGATTTGAAAACTGTGATGGTTAGTTCATTGGTTTTAAATAAATATTTATGATTAGGATTATCGGAATCTACTTGAATTTTTTCGTAATAATCTCTTAATTTACTTAAGTTCTTGTCATTTATCGTAAAAACATAGTTCATTGTCTCAACTCCTCTTTTTATTTTACCATATTATGTGATAAAATAGAAGATGCGGAGTGTGGTTTATGAATGCTGAGACAAAAAAGCTAGAATTTAGCAAGATTTTAAAAAAATTACAATCATATGCTCATACAGATTTAGGTAAAAAGCGAATTTTAGATATTTTTCCTTTAACTGAGAGCTTAGAAATAGTGAAATTACTTAACGAAGTTGATGAAGCAAAAAATATTATTCAAAGATATGATCAAACACCATTAGTCGGTGTACTTGATTTAACCGAAGTAATAAAGAAAGCTCGGATTCAATCAGTTTTAACTATCGATGAATTTATCAGAGTTGTTTCTCATCAAGAGGCAGTAAGCAGATCTATAACTTTTGTAAAAAAAGTCATTAGTCTTGAAATTGAATGTATTTATTTAATTGATTATTATAATCGTTTGGTTTCTCTACAAGTTTTAAAACAAGACATAGATCGAGTAATCGATAAAAAAGGAGAAATCTATGATAATGCTAGTTCAAAATTAGCGGAGATCAGAAAAAAAATAAAACTTACAGACGAAAGAATCAATAGTAAAATGGCATCTTTGCTTAGAAGCGAGCAAAATAAACTGACAGATGCAATTATTACTATTAGAAATAATCGTTTAGTGCTTCCTGTCAAAGCTGAGTTTAAGAATTCTTTTAAAGGAATGGTTCATGATCAATCCAGTAGTGGAGAAACCGTTTTTATTGAACCGATTAGTTGTTTTGATTTAAACAATGATTTGTCTCGATATTTTGTTGAAGAAAGCAATGAAATTGAGAACATATTAAGAAAATTGACAGAAAGAGTGAATGAGTTTAGTTTTGAGTTAGAAAGTAATCTTGAGATTCTTACCTATCTGGATATTGTCTTTGCAAAAGCTAAATATGCCTACGCTGAAGAATTCTCGAAACCAAAGATTAACGATAAGGAAATTAATCTAATTAATGCAAAGCACCCTTTGATTCCAAGAGAAGTGGTCGTAGGAAATAATATCAGTTTTCATGATTATAATCATATTATTATAACCGGGCCGAATACTGGGGGAAAAACTGTTGCCTTGAAAACCTTAGGATTATTAAGCTTGATGGTTCAATCAGGTATGTTAATTCCAGTCAATGAGAACTCGAAAACCATAATCTTCAGTCATATTTTTGCGGATATTGGGGATGAACAATCAATCGAACAATCATTATCGACTTTTTCATCACATATAGAGAATATCATTCATATTCTTGATAAAGCCGAAGATAATTCTTTGGTTTTGCTCGATGAGTTAGGTTCCGGTACGGATCCTAAAGAAGGAGCGTCTTTAGCAATATCAATCATTGATTATTTAAGAAAAAGAAGTTTATATTCTATGATTACAACTCATTATCCGGAACTAAAGACATATGCCTATGATTTAGAAAATACAGTGAATGCTTCAGTTGAATTTGATATTGAGACCTTAAAACCAACTTATCGATTAAAAATAGGTGTTCCAGGCACTTCTAATGCTATAATGATAGCTAGGAGATTAGGCTTGAATGAAGAAATCTGTCAGAATGCAGAGAATGTATCATTATCATTTGATACTGATGTTTCGAAATTAATCGCAAAACTTGAGAAACAAAGTCTTGAGTTAGATGAAGAAATAAAGACTTATCATGAGAAAAACACAAATGTTGATGCAGAAACAGCAAGACTTAAAGACTTGCAAAAACAAGAGGTTATTAAGCAGAATCAAATACTTAAGAAATTTGAGGAAGAACAAAGGGTTAAACAAGAACGCTATTTAGCTCAAGCGGAAAATTTAATAGCGGAGCTAGATAGCTTAAAGAATACGGCTAGTTTTAAAGAACATGAACTGGCTAAATTAAAAAATGATGTCAAGAAAACATTTTATCAAAGTGTTAAGTATAAAAAGGAAACGAATAGAGACATTTTAGTTGGTGATATTGTTAAGGTATTATCCTATCAAAGAAACGGAACAGTAAATAAAGAACTCAAGAATAATCAGTATGAGGTACAGATGGGTGCCTTAACATTAACTGTTAAGAAGGATGAAATCGAATTTATTTCAAGAACGGAAGAAGCAGAACAATTAGCTCCAGTAAAATCAGTTGATGAGCCAATCCGAACAGTTAAGGTCGAATTAGATCTTCATGGTAAAAGATATGAAGAAGCAATGCAAGAATTGGATAAATTTGTTGATGATTGTTTACTCAATAATCTTGAATTTGCCTATATTGTTCATGGAATTGGTACTTTAGCTTTAAAAAAGGGTGTTGAAAAATATGCCAAGAAGAATAGTCAAGTTAAAAGTTACCGCCGAGGTACTGAAAATGAAGGTGGAGTAGGAGTCACAATTTTCTACTTTAAATAGGTGATGAATTAAATGATAGAAATTGAAATTTTTACTGCAAGGTATTGCGGTACATGTAGGGCATTGAAACGAAGAATTAGTGATTTGAAGACTAGTTTATCTGAGGTAAAGATTACCTACCGTGATATTGATGTTGAACGTGATAAAGTTAGAAATAAAAAGATTGACGGAGTTCCAACCTTAATTCTCTATCGAGATGGTTTGGAAATTGAACGGATTTCAGGTTCGATTTACGAAGAGGATATCTTACGTTTAATCGGAAAGGAGTAATTCCTATGGATGGGATTATCATTATTGATAAACCAAAAAATATGACATCACATGATGTTGTTGATATTGCTAGAAAATCTATTGGCACGAAAAGAATTGGCCATATAGGCACCTTAGATCCTAATGCTACAGGTGTATTGGTGTTATGTGTCGGAAGATCCACAAAACTTGTGAAATATTTTACTGATCACCAAAAGACTTATCATGGAAGATTCATTGTTGGTGAGTCTTATGACACTGATGATACAACAGGAAAACTTACAGAAAAAATTGATGCATCAGAGATTACAAAATCAGAACTTAGAGAGGTAGTTAATGGCTTTATAGGAAAGCAAATGCAAGTACCTCCTAATTATTCAGCAATTAAACATGAAGGTAGAAAATTATATGAGCTTGCTAGGAGAGATATTCGGTTACCTCATATTGAACCTCGAGAAATTGAAGTCATAAGTATCTCTAATTTTGAAATTATAAGTTTAGGGAAAAAAATAGTTTATGATTTAGATTTAGAAGTTACTAAAGGAACCTACATAAGAGCTATAGCTAGAGATATCGGGGAAAAGTTAAATAATGTCGGCTGTTTGGATGAACTTAGAAGAACAGCGATTAATAAGTTTAGAATTGAAGATAGTTTTACAATTGAACAATTAAAGAATAATGAAATAGAAATAAAAAATCCTTTTGAATATTTGAATTTACCGAGGATTTATGTTGATGAAAGAGTCAGTGCATATATTGAAAATGGAAGATTTTTAGATTTGGATTTGTTCCCAGAGAAAACTGATACGATTATCTATTCCAATGAAGGTAATGTTTTAGCTATATATTACTATGATGAAGTTAAAAATCTAATGAGAATGTCGGTGAAATGGTGTTGAAAATTGAGTATATAGATCATAACGATACGATAAACGAAGAAAACTTGGTCATCTGCTTAGGATTCTTTGATGGGCTTCATCAAGCTCATCAAGCCTTGATTAAAAAGGCACAGATGTTAAAAAAAGAGAAGAACTTAAAATTAGCAGTTTTAACTTTTGATAAAAGCATTAAATTGTTTATGCAAAATAAGAATTTTTATTTTTTAACATCTATCGAAGATAAAGCAGAGATTTTGAAGAAGTTTGATGTTGATATCTTATACGTTATGAAGGTTAGTTATGATTTGATAAAAATAAGTGCTGAACAATTTATTGAGCAATACTTAAAGAAAATTAAAGTATGTGTGGTTGGTGAAGATTTTACTTATGGTTATTTAAGTAAGGGAAAAGTTGATTTGCTTCAATCATGTAAATATTTTGATACACATGTAATTAAAGAGATTACTTTCCATGGTAAAAAAGTAGGTTCAACGAGAATAAGAGAAGACTTAAATCTTGGCGATTTAGAAGAAGCGAACTTTTTGTTAGGTAGGCCTTACACAATCAAAGGTGAAGTTATCAGAGGGAAGGGAATCGGAAAAGATTTAGGTTTTCCGACAGCTAATATTGATTTTACGAATTATCTTTTACCGAGATTAGGAGTGTATTTCTCTCAAGTGATTTATCAGAACAAGGAATATTACGCTTTAACTAATGTAGGAAAGAAACCGACATTTAAAGAAGACACTATCAGTGTGGAAGCTTATATCTATGATTTAGATAAAAATATGTATGGAGATACTATTGAAATACGATTTTTAAAGTTTATGCGTGAAGAGTATTATTTTGATAATTTGCAGGATTTAATCGATCAGATTGAAAAAGACCGAATAGAAGGATTGAAATTGATAGAAGCGAGGGAAAATTATGAGAAAAATTAGTAAAGCTTTTTGGATAACTATCGGAATAGCTGCTTTGTTTTTTATGGTTTTAATTATTGTTAGTTCCGTGTTAGACTTAGGAGAAAAACTCAGTAGAATTAATGTTTATCTAGAGTATACGTTCTATGGTGTATCATTGATATTGTTCGTTTTATTGTTTGTTAGACCAATTGTCTTGATTGTATTTTCACCTAGTTTTTCTTTAGATGAGTTATTTACAGAAGAACAGAATGCAAGAAAAAATTATAATTTGTATAAGAAGGTAGCTCGAAATCTATTAGGTGAAGACTTTTTACCAGAAGAAGATAAAACCGCTATTAAAGAATCCATGCATGATGCGTTTTTGTTAAAAGGAAGCTTAGCTAAAGTATTTGATGAAAAGATAAAAAAAGAATTAAACAAGATGATCATCGAACATGCTGAAACAGTATATCTATCTACTGCTATTTCGCAAAACGGAAGATTAGATGCGATAGCAGTTTTGACCATTAATCTAAAGTTAATTAAGAATCTAGTATTAAAATGTGGGTTTCGACCTAGTTATTACTCTTTGGGGAAATTATCCGTTAATGTCTTATCAACCGCAATTATTGCTGAGAATCTTGAAGAAATGAACTTTTCTGAAATCTTTCCATCTTCAGGAGTTAATGCTCTTTCAGAGATTCCATTACTTAAGACCGTGACTGGATCTTTTGCTCAAGGGATGGGAAATGCTTTGTTAAGTTTAAGAGTAGGAATTATTTGTCGTAACTACCTTTTTATGAACATTAAAGGTTTGAAAAAGAATGAAATTAGAAAACTTGCTTTTGGAGAAGCGGTAATCCTCTTACCTCGGGTGTTAGTGGAATCTATGAAAAAACTACCAAATCGTTTAAAAGGATTGTTTGGTAAGATTTTTTAAAGAATTCAATCTTTTGTATGGAATAAGTGCTAATAGAGTAATTAATCTTTATATAGCACTTTTTTCTTTTTTGATAGATATATTGTTTTTTTCCTCTTAAATTAAAGAAAATGTTTGATAATCGAATAATAATTTGATTAGGTTGTTTTAATATGTAAAAAGATTGATTTATTAAGACATATTTGTTATAATTGTAAAAGTGAAAAGATTTGGAGGAATTTAAATGATAATTGATAAACTAAGCGGCTCAAGAGTGCATTTTGAAGTAAATGTTACGAAGGAGCAATTCGAACATGGACTAGACCATGCATTCGAAGTTGAAAATCAAAAAGTAGAAATTAAAGGTTTTAGAAAAGGTAAAGCACCAAGAAAAGTTTATGAAACGAAATATGGTGTTGAATCGTTATATGAAGAAGCGATACAACATGTATTACAGGAAACTTATTATAATACTGTAATGGAAAACAATATTGATGTTGTTGCTCAACCTAAAATTGATTTAGATGTAACAAAGATTAAAAGAGGCGAAGACTTCTCTTACAAAGTTACAGTTGCAGTAAAACCAGAAATTAAATTAGGTGAATATAAGGGAATTACTGTTGATTTATTACCAGTTGAACCAAGTGAAGCTGAAGTGGAAGCTGAAATTAATCGTAAGCTTGAACAAAACGCTGAAATGGTTATTAAAGAAGAAGGAAAACTAGAAAGTGGAGATACAGCAGTTTTTGATTTTTCAGGATCGGTAGATGGTGAAAAATTTGAGGGAGGTACTGCTGAGAACCATGAATTAGTTATCGGGTCAGGTAGTTTTATCCCTGGTTTTGAAGACCAAATGATTGGAATGGTTTCAGAAGAGGAAAAAGATGTAGTTGTTACTTTCCCTGAAGACTATCAAGAAAAGTCTTTGGCTGGAAAAGAAGCTGTTTTTGCGATAAAATTACACGAAATCAAACAAAGAGAAGTTCCTGTGCTAGATGAAGATTTTGTTAAAGAACTGAATTTGGATGGTGTAGATACGGTTGAAGCTTATAAAGCTCATGTTCATCAAGAACTAAAATCTGGAAAAGAAAAACAAAACGAAAACTTCTTACGCCAATCTGTTGTTGAAAAAGCAACGGCGAATGCAGAGTTTGAACTTCCAGAAGAAATGATCAAAGATGAAGCAAGCAGAATGGATGAAAATTCACGTAATCAAATTAAACAATATGGTTTAGATTTCAATATGTACCTACAATATATGGGTAAAACAGAAGAACAATATCGTGAAGAATTAGAAGTTCAAGCTAAGAAAACATTGTCGGAACAATTCGTAATTAATGAAATTGCAGCTCAAGAACAGTTATCTGCTACGGAAGAAGAAATCGCGGCGAAGTATAACGAAATCGTTGAACAATATAAATCACAAAACGTTACTTTAGAACAAGCAAAGCAAGCTATACCTGAATCAGCTATTATCTCAGAAATAGCTTATGCAAAAGCTATTGATTTTATTGTTGAGAATGCTAACACGAATTCCGAAGCTAAAGTTGATAAATAAAGAAATTTATAATTAAATAAATAAAAAAAACTCCTAAGATTTTATCAAAAAAACTACAGTAAAATATTAGGTGTTTTTTATTTAATATGGTAAAATATAACTGTTACAAAAAACATGTTTAAGAGGTGAGTTTATGTATAATCCAAAAAAAGTATTTTCTGATCATCTTCCAGTTATTGCTGTAAGAGGTGTAATCTTCTTGCCTGCTTCCGATATTAGAGTCGAGATTGGTAGAGATTTTTCAAAGAATGCAATTTTTGAAGCTGAAAGTAATCGTGATGGTCACGTGCTATTAGTTTTTCAAGAAAATCCAACAATTGAAGATCCTGAATTTACTGACTTTGTTGAAGTTGGTATTTTAGCTAGGATTAGTGTTAAAATCAAGTTACCAAATGGTAATTACAAGATAAAATTTGAACCTTTAACAAGAGTAAAACTAAATGACTTAATCACAAAAGAACCTTTTTATTTAATTGATTTTACTTCTTTGATGCTTCAACAAGAAGATATTAATGAAGAACAAGTTCTTTTGAAAATGTTAACCAAAGAAGTTATTGAAAATGCAAAGTTCTTGTTTAGAGATTCAAAGAAAGTCTTAGAATCATTAAAAAAAGGAATTACCTCAGATCAGTTATCTGATTTAATTGCTGCTGAGTTAAGAATCCCTGAAAATGATCGAATAAAATATCTTAAAGAAGTATCTATCAATAAAAGACTAAAGTTTTTACTTGAAGATATTGAAAAAGAAAAGACTTTACAATCGATAGAAAATAAAATCAATGAAAATGTTAGAAAATCAGCTGATCAAAATCAAAAAGAGTATTATCTTAGAGAAAAAATGAGAGCTATCCAAGAAGAACTTGGTGACTCTAAACAAAGTGATGCTCAGAAGTTTTTAGAACAGATTGATGCTTCTGATATGCCGCCAAAAGTGAAAGAAAAAGCTTTGAAAGAACTTAAAAGATATGAATATTTATCGCCAAATTCTAGTGAATCTAATGTAGTTCGAACTTATTTAGAAACTTTAGTCTCCATTCCTTGGGCGAAAACGACAAAAGATGAAGAAGATATCAATGTCGCAATTGAAAAACTAGAGGCATCTCATTACGGTCTTGAGAAAGTCAAAGAAAGAATTATTGAATATCTATCAGTTAAAATGTTGACAGGCAAGAATCCACAAACAATACTTTGTTTATCTGGTCCTCCGGGAGTTGGTAAAACTTCTTTAGCAAAATCCATTGCGAATGCTTTAAATCGTGAGTTCGTCAAAACTAGTTTAGGTGGAGTACATGATGAAGCGGAAATTAGAGGCCACCGCCGTACCTATGTAGGAGCTTTACCAGGAAGAATTATCAATGGTATGATTCGAGCTAAGGTTGTTAATCCGGTATTTTTAATTGATGAGATTGATAAACTTGTTGTTAATGAAAGAAATGACCCTTCATCCGCTTTGCTTGAGGTGTTAGACCCAGAACAAAATCAATTCTTTAGTGATCATTATGTGGAAGAAGACTATGATCTTTCGCAGGTAATTTTTATTACCACAGCGAATTATCTCCAAAATATCCCTGCACCACTTAGAGATAGAATGGAAGTAATTGAATTAAGTTCTTATACAGAAATTGAGAAGTTCTATATTGCAAAGAAGTTCTTGCTTGATAAACAAGTTAAAAGCCATGGTTTAGAACTAGATAAGCTACAGATTACTGATGCTGCTATCAAGACAATTATTAGGGATTATACCCGTGAAGCAGGTGTTAGACAATTAGAAAGATTATTCGGTTCCATTACTAGAAAAGCAATTAAACAAATTTTAACAAAGAACTTAGATTCCATAACAATTAAACAGGATAATCTTCATAAGTATTTAGGAAAAAGATTATTTAAGAATAACCAAGTTGGTAAAACCGATATGGTTGGTATAGTTACTGGATTAGCCTATACAATGGCTGGCGGTGACACTTTAGAGGTTGAAGCTACCTATTATGATGGTAAGAATAATCTTGTCTTAACTGGCAATTTAGGCGATGTGATGAAAGAATCAGCTATGGCTGCTTTATCATATGTTAAGAGTAACGCTAAGAAACTAGGAATTAAGCCTGAATTATTAGAAAAGAATGATTTTCATATTCATGTTCCTGAAGGGGCTATTCCAAAAGATGGACCTTCAGCAGGGGTGACTATTGCCACCGCCTTGATTTCAGTACTTACAAATAGAAAGGTTAATCGATTTGTAGGAATGACTGGTGAAATCACATTGAACGGTAGAGTTTTACCAATAGGTGGTTTGAAGGAAAAAGCAATTGCTGCTTCTCGTTCAGGGCTTAAGGAAATCATCATTCCTGAAGGTAATGAAAAAGATGTTGAGGACATTCCAAAAGAAGTTCAAGATGTATTAAAAATTCATTTTGCTAAGAAGCTTGATGATGTCATTAAAATCGCACTTTTAGATTAAAACCATTCACTTTTTAATAACCTTTTTACTAGGTGAATAAATGAGGAAGAAATGAGCAAATATCGAAAACCACTAATTTATCTCCTAGGATTAACGATCCTAGGCTTTAGTGTGACATTAATTCAAAAAACGAATTTAGGTATGGGATCTTGGGATGCATTAAATCGCAATTTTTACGAGGGTATTCCTTTAGACTACCGCTACTTAACGCCAATTATGGCGATAGTATTAATCGTTTTAGCTTATCTAATTGAAAGGAAAAAGCCTTCCATTATTATGCTATTTCCAATTGCGATAAGTTTTTATATCGGCTTAACTATTGATTTATTCTTGTTAGTTGTTCCAAGCGTTAGTGAAATGAACTTATTTTTTAATCTGCTCTATGTTTTTCTTGCACTAGTTATTGTTGGTATAGGTTTAAATATGATAATCTACTGTAAATATCCACTACCTGCATTAGACCAGTTTTGTTTCGCTATTGCTAGAAGATTTAACCTTAGTTTTGGTAAAGGTAAGTTTATTGGCGAAGTTTTCGCTTTCGTTAGTGCCGTTATTGCTGGATTGTTTTTTTCTCATCAAGAATATTTCTTC
>NPIE01003182.1_pt1 | contig 32852 bp, 30 predicted proteins | sample 8637661 | NCBI WGS metagenome assembly NPIE01 (sample SAMN07420842, study PRJNA396082) | bioreactor metagenome | isolation source: sample BA12 brine-fed electro-methanogenic bioreactor BA | place: Japan: Kochi | collected 2016-12-09 | reverse complement strand
GTCGCCGATGGGGCCACGGGCACGGAGTTGCAGGCGCAGGGGCTGCCGCCCGGTCAGGCCCCGGAGGGCTGGAATCTGGAGCGCCCCGACGCCATTCAGGCGCTGCACCGCAGTTACCTGGCCGCCGGCGCCCATCTGATCTACACCAACACCTTCGGCGGAACCCGCGTCCGCCTGGAGCGTGAAGGGCTGGCGGAGCAGGTCGCCCCCATCAACCGGGAGGCGGCGCGATTGGCCCGCCAGGTGGCGGTGGAGTTCGAGGAGCGGCTGGTCTTCGGCGACATGGGCCCGACGGGGGAGCTGCTGGCGCCCCTGGGACCCCTCTCCGTCGATGAGGCGGCGGCGGCCTTCGCCGAGCAGGCGGCGGCGTTGGCAGAAGGGGGCGTGGACGCCATCGTTATCGAGACGATGAGCGACCTCAACGAGGCGCGGGCCGCCGTCGAGGGAGCGCGCTTCGCCTGTGGCCTGCCCCTGCTGGTAAGCATGAGCTTCGACACCCGGGGCCGCACCATGATGGGCGTCAAGCCGGAGGATGCGGCGCGGGAGCTCTGGGCGCTGGGCATCGCCGCCATCGGCGCCAACTGCGGGCGCACCCTCGAAGAGACGCTGGCGGCGGTGCGCGCCATGCGGGAGGCCGTCCCCGAGGCCCTGCTGCTGGCGAAGCCCAACGCCGGCCTGCCCCGCACCGAGGGCGACGACCTCATCTACGATGTCACGCCGGAGGCCATGGCGGAGTACGCCCGGCGCTACGTCGCCGAGGCGGGCGTGCGCATCTTCGGCGGCTGCTGCGGCAGCACCCCCGCCCACATCGCCGCCATCGCGGAGGCGCTGCGGGCATAGGGTATGGGCTAACCGGGGCTCGCCGCCCCCGTCTCGGGGGCGGCTTGGGTGTAGCGCCCCGGGGACGGGGCTTCGAGCGTCAATGTCTTACGCTATTGCCTGAGCACCAGCGGCAGGTAGGCGTGAGTCCGGCGGGACACCCGCCGCGCGTAGACGTTGACGTGCTCCGCGCCCCGGTCGGCGCGCCCATCTTCCCACGCCACGAGCCACGCAGCGTGCCCCCGGCGCGCCGTCACCGCTGCGGAGTGGCGGGCGGTCTGTAGCTCCTGCACCAGAAGCCGGGCCGGCCCCTCCGGCTGCCCCTCGGCATCCAGCTGCCGGGTCCAGATGGCGTCGGCGTAGGGCATCCCTTGCGTGACGGCGTCCCACACCACCAGGAAGCGCCGCGTGAAGGGATCGTAGCTGAGGGCTGGGCGGAGATCCTGCTCCAACTGCGTGGCGGTGAGCGGGTAGGGTTCGCCCACCGGCGCGCCATCCTGCCCCAGCCGCCGCGCCATGATCTCCGCCTGTCCCAGCTGCATATCGAAGGCCGACCAGACCAGCAGGTAGAAAGGCGCGTCCTCCGCCCCGGCCCAGGCGATGCGCGGGTGGTTCTCCTGGATCTCGGGTGCGGCGGCGAGCGTCCGGCGCGGCCCGAGGGGGCTCCCGTCCTCGCCCGCCACCACCTGCCCGGCGATCTGCCAGAGGGTCAGGCCGGGGCTGGCGGGGTCCTCCTCCTCCCAGACGACGTAGAAGGTGTTGTCGAGGGCGTTGTAGGTGAGGTGGGCGTTTCTGGCCTGTTGGTCCGCCTCCGGCAGTCGCGAGATGTTGACCGCGGGGCCCAGCGGCGCGCCCGTCGGCGTGAGAAGCTGCCCGTGAATATCGGTGGTCAGGCTGACGGGGTGGGTGTGCTCGAAGATGACCAGGTAGGCGTGCATCCCGGCGGCCACCACCGGCGCCTCCTGCGCGCCGGTCAGTGCGGAGAGGGCGAGATTATCGCCCGCCAGACTGCCATCCGCCGCGACGCGCTGGCCCGCGATGTTCCCACCCGCGCTCCACACGACCAGAAACTCGTCGTTCCAGGCGTCCCAATCCACGGAGACCTGCGTGGTGGTGGTGAGCACCGCTTGGGTGAGGGTGATCGGCGTGGTGGGCAGCTCGCGGTTGGCCCTGAGCAGGTAGCCCATGACGTGGGTCTGCTGATTGCCCCCGCCGCCGTGGACGTTGGCCCAGACCGCCAGACTGCGGTCCGAGGTGCTGCTGTAGGCGAGGGCGGGCTGCGTCTGAAGGTGGGGCAGGGGTGTCAACCCGGTGGGCAGCCCCAGTTTCTCGCCCTCCGGCGTGACGCGCTGCCCGTAGATGCCGGCGACGCTGGCGCGGTAGTCCTCCCAGACGACGAGATAGGCGGGCGGGGCGCCGTTGGGCATGGCGGCGACGGCGGGATGGGCCTGGGTGTATCGCTCGTGGCTGATGAAGAAGGGCGTCCCCAGCGGCCCGCCGCCCGGCGCGTAGCGCAGGGCCGCCAGATCGCCGCTGCTGGTGTACGTCTGCCAGAGCACCAGAAACTCGTTGCGGCCGGCGTCGGTCCAGGCCGTCGCGGCGACCATCGCGCTGCTGGCCAGCCGCTCGGCGATGGCGAACTCCTGCGCCAGCGGCGTCCCGTCCGCCGCCAGCTGCCGCCCGTAGAGATCGCGCCCGCCGCCGGGCCACTCCTCCTCCCAGGCGACGAAGATCCGCCCCTCACCCGGCTCGATAGCGATGACGGGCCACACCAGCCAGCCGATGCGGGTGCTGACGGGGAAGTTGCCGCTCACCAGCGCCCCCTCCTGGGCGGAGACGCGCTGCCCGTAGATATTGTTGTTGTGCGGGCCGTCGCGGGTGTCGGACCAGACGGCCACGTACTCGCTGCTGGTCGCGTTGTAGGCCACCGACGGGTGTCCGGCCCAGCCGCTTCCGTCGGAGATGCCGATAGGCGGATCGAGGAGCACGCCCGTTGCGTCCACCCGCCGCCCCACCACGGCGGACGCGCCGTCGATGGAGTGGGCCCAGACGACCAGGAAGTTGCCCTCCTGGGGGCTGGCGGCGACGCGCGCCCAGCCCTGATAGCCCGGCCCGCTGTAGATGGCGAAGTCGGCGCCCAGCAGCTGCCCGTCTCGATCCACCCGCTGCGCGTAGATATCCGGCGTCTGCCCGACGTGGCGGTAGTCCTCCCAGATTACCAGGTAGACGCCCGCTGGGCCCAGGAAGGCCACCTGGGGGCTCTGGCCGCGGTTAATCTCGAAGGCGTCCCCCAGCAGTTTGCCGTTGCTGCTCACGCGCTGGGCGTAGACGCTGTTCGGATAGCCGGCGCGGCCATCCTCCCAGACCAGCAGGGCCTCGTCGTCCAGGCCGTTGTAGGCGAGGGCGGGGCGGTATTGAACGTCGGGCGCATCGCTGACTAGGAAGTCTTCATCCACCGGGGCGATTCGGGGCAGGGGAAGGGGGGGCGGCGGCTCCGGCGACGCCGGCGGCGTGGAGGGCGGGCGGCAGCCCTGCAGCGAGACGTCGTCCACGTACATGCCCGTCACTCCGCTCACGCCGTCGTTGTAGACGCCGAAGAGCAGCCAGATGCTCTGCCCGATGTAGGCGCTCAGATCGAAGGTGTGGCTTTCCCACTGCCGGCTGTTGGAGCGGGTCCACAGCAGGCGTTCCAGAATGGCGCCCTGTTCGTTCATAACGAGCAGGTATTGGGCGTCACCCGTCATGGCGGCGGGCAGCGTCGTCGCGGCAGGGGAGAGCTGCGCTGTCTGTCCCGCCGTGGAGAGAGGGTAGAGCCAGACCTCCAGCGTCGCCGTGACGAGGGTGCCCGGCAGCGTGACCCATTGCCGGGCGGAGGAGTAGCCGTGCTTGTTCGCAGCGGTGGTCAATCCCACGCGGAGGGAGCGCTCCGGGCTGCGCGCCTGCTCGGTGGTGTAGCCCGCGGTGATGGGCGTCGCGGGGAAGTCCCAGACTTCGTTCAACTCGCAGTCGCCGTTTCGCAGCCACTCCGTGCAGGGGAGGTGGAGCCGGTACAGTCCCTCAATGGTGGAGAGGAAGAGCAGGTCGCGCCGGGCCGCCAGCAGGCCCCGCGCGGTGACGTTGGGCGCGGCCCCCTGGAAGATCCAGGTTTCGCCCCGGTCGGGGGTGCGATAGAGCACATAGTTCTCGTCGCCCGTGCTGACGGTGCGCTGGACGAGGAAGAGCGCTTCGTCAGTGACGTACTCGGGCGAGACGGTCAATCCCAGGATGGAGGCGTCCGGCCAATCGACCGGCAGCCCCTCGTTCACCTTCTCCCAGGTGGCGCCCCCGTCGGTGGAGCGCACGACGCCGTTCATGGGATAGTCGTCCTCGCCGCTGCCCTCGATCCAGAAGTAGCTCACCCATAGCGTCCGGTCGTGGGTGTAGTCGGGCGAGAAGCGTATCTCGCGGGGCACGTCCACCCACGGGATGGGAACCCGCTCCCAGGTGAAGCCGCCGTCGGTGGAGCGGATGGCGGGCGTGAAACCGGTAGCATAGAGCGTACCATCCACCGCAAAGTCCGGGGAGGGGAAGAGGCGATAGAGGTAGGCCGCTTCGGGCAGGGCTGCGTGGAGGGGCTCCCAGAGATCGCCGGCGTGGGGGGAGCGCCAGGCGCGCTCCTCGCCCACGGCGAAGACGACCAGTTCCCCGCCGACGTCGCGCACGGCGACGACATCCAGGATGGGCCGTTCGGTATCGGTGAGGACCACGCGCCAGCTCAGGCCATCGTCGGTGGAGCGCAGTACCCGCCCCACGCTGCCCGGCCCGTTGACCGCGACGAAGAGGGCCGGCTGCCACTGCGGCTCCGGATCGAAGGCCATGCCGGCGACGGTGAGGGTGGGGGATCCGGTGGCGTAGAGCGTGCGCCAGGAGTCGCCGTCGTCGGTAGTGCGACGCAGCTCCTGCGGTGTGGTGAGGTAGAGCGTGGCGTCGTGCTCGTAGTGGGGCGATGACCACAGCCGTACCGGCTCCGCCTCGGTGAGCAGTTCCCAGGCCAGGCTTTGGGGCGTGACGGTCGCCGGATCCGGGGGCTGTGCCGCCGAGGGTCTGGAAAGGGGCGCGAGGGCGAGCGACAGCGCCAGCAGGATCAGAAGGGTGGTTGCTTTTGAGTTCATCATGTCAACTCCTCCTCCAGAAGGGCAAATCTGCAAATTGACAAATCTGCGAAGGGCGAAGGGTGAAAGGCGAAGGGCGAAGGGCGGAAAATATCATGGAGAGGGAATAGGGTATCAGCGGGTGTGGAAGGCTGTACCAGCCGCTTCTTCCATTATAGCGGAGCCGGAGGAGTTAATGCAAGGTGCAATGATTGCGAAGCTATTACAATCGAGTGACGGTTAGGCCGTTCCAAGAAAATAAGCCATCGAAACTCTGACGTTTTCCCAGGGATCTGCTCGAGATGTGGCGTATTTTGAATCCTGGAACCACCTCAGAGGCGACGGTGGTACAACGGAAAACGGGAAACGTGAGATTTCCTCACATTTCCCGTTTGATGGTAACTCTGTCAAGGGTGTTGGGGATCAGCAGTTAGTAGCTCGCGGTGGTAGTGATGGGGATTCATCTCGCCTTTTTCTGCACCTTCGCCCAAGTATCCCGCAGCGAGACGGTCTCGTTGAAGACGGTCAGCTCCGGGGTGGAATCGGGATCGACGCAGTAGTATCCCTGGCGCATAAACTGGTACCGGCTGCCGGGCTCGGCCTCGGCCAGCAGCGGCTCGATCTTGCAGCCGGTGAGGAGCTGGAGCGAGTCGGGATCGATGTTGTCGAGCCAGTCCTGGCCCTCTTCCACGTCGTAGGGGTCCTCCGTCTTGAAGAGCGGCTTGTAGAGGCGTAACTCGGCCTCGCGGGCGTGGACCGCGGAAACCCAGTGGAGCGTGCCCTTGACCTTGCGCCCGTCGGGCGTGGATCCGCCCCGAGATTCGGGATCGTAGGTGCAGCGCAGCTCGACCACGTTGCCCGCCTCGTCCTTTATGACCTCGGTGCAGGTGATGTAGTAGGCGTTCATCAGCCGTACCTCGCGTCCCGGCGCCAGGCGGAAGAATTTGCGCACCGGTTCTTCCATAAAATCATCCCGCTCAATGTAGAGGACCCTGGAGAAGGGGATCTTGCGCGCGCCCATCTCCGGCTTGAAGGGATGGTTGTCTACCTCGAACCACTCGATCTGCTCCTCGGGATAGTTCTCGATCACGATCTTGAGCGGCTGCAGGACAGCAAAGGCGCGCGGGGCACGTTCGTTGAGATCGTCACGGATGCAGTGCTCCAGCAGCGCCATGTCGACGATGCTATAGGCCTTGGCGATACCGATGCGGTTGAGAAAGTCGGCGATGGCCTCCGGGGTGTAGCCCCGGCGCCGCAGGCCCGCGATCGTCGGCATGCGAGGATCGTCCCAGCCCTGCACGTGCCCTTCTTCTACCAGCTGGATCAGCTTCCGCTTGCTCATCACGGTGTATGAGAGGTTCAGGCGCGCGAACTCGATCTGGCGCGGGTGGTAGATGCCCAGCTGGTCGAGGTACCAGTCGTAGAGGGGGCGGTGATCCTCGTACTCCAGCGAGCAGAGAGAGTGGGTGACGCCCTCGATGGAGTCCTCCAGGCCATGGGCCCAGTCGTACATGGGGTAGATGCACCACTCATCGCCGGTGCGGTGGTGCTCGGCGTGGATGATGCGATACATCACGGGGTCGCGCAGGTTAATGTTGGGCGAGGCCATGTCGATCTTCGCGCGCAGCACCTTGGCCCCGTCGGGGAACTCGCCCGCGCGCATCCGGCGGAAGAGATCCAAGTTCTCTGCGACGGAGCGGTCGCGGTAGGGGCTGTTCCGGCCCGGCTCGGTGAGCGTGCCCCGGTACGCGCGGATCTCCTCGGCGCTCAGGTCGTCAACGTAGGCCAGCCCCTTGCGAATCAGCTCCTCCGCCCACTCGTACATCTGCTCGAAGTAACTGGAGGCGAAGAGGGCTCTTTCGCCGAAGTCGTGGCCCAGCCAGCGTACGTCGTAGATGATCCCGTCGACGTACTCCTGCTCCTCCTTGGCGGGGTTGGTGTCGTCGAAGCGCAGGTTGCAGCGCCCGCCGAAGGTCTCGGCGACGCCGAAGTCGATGGCCATGGCCTTGGCGTGGCCGATGTGGAGGTAGCCGTTGGGCTCTGGCGGGAAGCGAGTGCGAACGTAGTCGAAGCGTCCGCTTTCAAGGTCTTCCTGTACCGCTTGCCGGATAAAGTCCCAAGAGGTGTTCTCCTCCGGATGGGTTTCTGTCTTCTCGTTCATAATTCCCCCTGGCTTGTGCTGGCGCATAAATCGCAAATCGATAGACTGCCGACTATTTTAACATACTCTGGGGCGGTTATCAACCTTTTCTCAAAGATAGTCGGCCAGTCATCAGGCTTCTGTCCGGGTAGTCGTTCAACTGAAGCTCCTGGCGCATGAACGCCATCAGGCGCTGGAAAGCGTTCTTTGTGCCCTCTGCGTCTTCATGGTGAAAACCTGGGTGTTCCAAGAGCACGGTATGTCCGTGCCAGAACCAACATCCACGGCAGAGCGATAGCCGGATGTTAGGTGTGCGATAGGTTTTGTCCGGTGGAATAGGGTATACTTCCCGCATGCGTTGGAGGATCGAATCAAGAGAGGATTATTGTCATGTTACGAGAGAGTCTATACGGAATGACACGCCTGGCTGTGCGGGCTTACGCGCGGCTGATGTTCGACCTGGACGTGGCGCACCACGGTGAGCTGCCCGAGGGCGCGAAGATTATCGCCCCCAACCATCCCTCGACCAACGATCCCTTCCTGGTGGCTCTGCTGGCTCCGGGTGAGCCCCGGGTTCTCATCGACGAAACCCTCTTCAAGGTGCCGGTGCTGGGCACGCTGTTGCACAATCTGCACCAGATCCCCGTGGTCGCCGGTCATGGGCGCATCGCTTACGAGACCGCCAAATGGATGCTGGAGATGGGCCACACCGTCATCATCTTTCCCGAGGGGCACGTCAGCCCGGTGGAGGGGGGCTTCTGTTCCCCACACACAGGCGTGGCGCGGCTGGCGCTGGAGACAGGGGCGCCGGTGGTGCCCGTGGGCATTCATCTGGACCGGGAGCGGTTGCGCCTGGTCGAGACGCGGGTGGGGGGACGCCCGGAGTTGGGCACGTGGTACCTTCGGGGGCCGTATGGCATGACGGCGGGTGAGCCGCTGTACCTGCATGGCGACGTTTCTGACCGCGCCCGGGTGCAGCGGTTGACGGAGCGTCTCATGCAGCGGATCGGACGGTTGGCGGACGAGAGCGCGCTGCGGATGCGGCGGGGTGGGGTCTCACAGCGTGTGGTCCTGCCGGGAGTGCGCCATCTGGCACGACAAGGAGAGGTGTGAACATGGAAGAGCGAAGTGAGAGAGCGGAGTGGGTTGTGGTGCGACAGGCGGTCGGCGTCCTGCGGGCGTTGACCCTCCGGCAGGTCCTGGCGGCCGGGGGGATTCCCGTGACGAGCAATGCGCGGGCCGAGGTGCTCGTGCCCTCGGATTGGTGTCGTGAGGCCGAGCAGTTACTGGAGGGCAGTGGGCGCGTGGGCGAGATCTTCGCTATACCGGGCCCTAGGAGTAGTTGACAGCCGTGCAGCGCGGGTTACACTGAGGCCAGGAGGTGATCCGCGCCATGACCGATGCTGGAAGGAAGCCCTTGCCGTTTTTGTCCGATCCTACGGGAAGAGAACATACGTTGGCTGAAGAGGTGACGGCCATAGGCCGCGCCATCGAGAACGATATCGTTATCACCAGCAAGCGGGTTTCTCGTGAGCACGCCCACGTGCGCCGGGAGGGCTGGCGCGTGCTGCTGGAGGATCTGGGCAGCACGAACGGCACCTTCCTGAACGGTGAGCGCCTGCTGGTGCCGGCTCCCTTGCAGGATGGCGATCAAGTCAAGATCGGGGATGTGCTCTTCATCTTCCACGATCCCGACGTGACCTACCGTGAGAGCCCCTTTCCGGAGCTGGAGGTGGACGTGGCGGCGGGGGTGGTGCGGGTGGATCGGCAGGCGGTGGAGCTCTCCCCCAAGGAGTTTCTGTTGTTGGCCCATCTCCACGAGCGGGCCGGTGAGGTCTGCTCTAAGGACGAGATCGGACGTGCTGTCTGGCCCGAATACGCCGGTGAGGTCTTCGATTACCAGATCGAGAATCTCGTGCGGAGGCTGCGCGCCAAGATCGAGCACGATGCGGCAGATCCTCAACTGCTGCTGACGGTGCGCGGGCTAGGCTACAAGCTGCTTATGCTTGGGTAAAGGATAGAACATGGCAACAGATCTCCCTTCATCTTTGGGCGTCAACGAGACGCCGGCACGCACGGCATCCCTCGAAGGGTACACGCTGGGAAAGTATCGCATTCTCGAGCCACTGGGTCAGGGTGGAATGGCGCGCATTTATCGCGCTTACCATCCTCACCTGGAGCGCTACGTTGCCATCAAGATGCTCCGGGCCGACCTGGTCGACGATCCGGGCTTCCTGGATCGCTTTCGGCGCGAGGCGCAGGCTGTGGCTTCGCTGCGCCATCCCCACATCGTCCAGGTCTACGACTTCGATCTCCAGGACGATCTCTACTACATGGTGATGGAGTTGCTGGAAGGAGACACCCTCAAACGGCGGCTCAACGACTACCGCGTGCGGGGCGAGGGGATGGCTTCGGGGGAGCTGGTGCGAATTCTACTGGACGTGCTGGACGGGTTGGGCTACGCCCACGCGCAAGGAATGGTTCACCGCGACATCAAGCCTGCCAACATCCTCTTGACCCGGCGCGGCGACGCCGTCGTCGCTGATTTTGGCATCGCGCGGATTGTTGAGGGCACCCGTCACACGATGACGGGGATGTTGATGGGGACCCCCGAGTACATGGCGCCGGAGCAGGGATTGCACAACCGAAGCGACGCTCGCAGCGACCTCTACTCGTTGGGCATCGTCTTCTACGAGATGCTGACCCGCAGTGTGCCCTTCGCTGGAGATACACCCCTGGCGGTGCTCCTCAAGCACCTCAACGACCCGCTGCCGCTGCCTCGCAGCCTCGATCCGAAGATCCCCGAGCCCCTCGAAGCTATCGCGCTCAAGGCGGTGACCAAGGAGCCTGCGGCCCGGTATCAGACGGCGGAGGAGATGGCTTCTGCGCTGCGTCGGGCTGCCGTTGCGCTGGAGATCACGTTGCCGAAGACCCTGCCGCGCGCCCTCTCCTTCTCGACGGAGGAGGCTCCGGCGGAGCCCGTCGCCGTCTTCTCCGGCGGAGTGCGGGAGCAGTTGACGGCGCTGGATTTTGCCGACGACGAGACCGACGTCACGCTGGGCGAGGCGCTTGAAGGGGTGGCGCCCTTCAAGCGCGGTCGGACGGGGGAGGCCATCCTGGGAGCGCTGCTTATCACCTTCGTCGGTAACCTGCTGCTGCTCACGCTGGGGGGAATCTCTGGGAATCTGGGGGCCTTTGGGCGGGGCTGGCCCATGCAGCTCTGGCTGGTAGGCGCGGCGCTGGCCTTCATCATGGTCCAGGTGGAGAGTATCTGGCTCCTCATGCCCGTTTTGCTCTTACAGGGTAATGGACTCCTGATGACGTACAGCGCCCTCACGGGCAAGTGGGACCAGTGGTCTTTTCTCTGGATTCTAGAGGTATGGATTGTGGTTATTGCTATCTTCTCGCCCATCCACCTGGCGAAACGACCCGATCGGGCGCGCTCCCTGAGCCGCAACCTGGGAACGCTGCTCACGGTGCTGGGCGCGGCGCTGGCGCTGATCGTGACGGTGCTGAGCCTGCTACTCCACGCCTGGGAGCTGTGGTTCTGACAGGGTGATGAGACAGCATACTGGAGCAACATAATGGGTGAGGAGAGCTTATGATCGGCATTCGTGACCCATTACGCCTCACCAGATCAAAGGAGTGACGACATTCAATGCTGCAACATCACCAACTTACGGAGCGCGTGGCGCGCTATTTCGTCTCCGGGAAGTACAACTGTGCCATGACGGTGTTGGAAGTATCCGCCGAACACTTCGGGATCTCGTTGAGTCCCCAGGCCCTCGGTGTGGCGCAGTTCCTGCCCGGAGCAGGGGGCACCGGCGGACTCTGTGGGCTTATCTCCGGCACCCTCATGTTCCTCGGGGTCTGGGCTTACGAGCACGATCTGCACCGGAGTGCCCTCACCGCGGAGGCGCGTGCGCTGATCGTCGCTATTGAGGGGCACTTCGGCAGCACCCTCTGTACCGACCTGCGCCCGCCCGAGGGCTGTGGGACCTTCGCGCTCGACTATCTCAACTTCACTTTGCCTCACCTCAAGCGGATCTGCCGCTGAGGGGGACGCGTGCGGGCTGGCCTGTGGCGACGATGAGGCCCTGTCCTCTTCCTGTTGCTCGTTGTGCTGGGGATGGTGGCGGGCGCGACGGCGGGTGCCATCGTCCGCTACGCTGACGAGCGAGACTCAGGTCCCGCCGACGGTGCGGTGGTGCTGGGGGCCGCCGTCTGGGGCGATCAGCCCTCGCCTGTCTTTCAAGAGCGGATCAACCACGCCATCGACCTCTATGCGGAGGGGCGGGTTGAGTGGCTGATTTTCACGGGAGGGGTGGGGGTGGGGCAGCCGCACGAGCCCGCCGAGGGGGAGGTGGCGCGCTTCTACGCGCTGGAGCGGGGAGTGCCCGAGGAGGCCATCCTCTTCGAGACGACCTCTCACACGACCGCGGAGAACCTGCGGGGCGCCCGCCGGCTGGCAGAGGCGCACGGACTGGAGCGCCTGCTCATCGTCAGTGACCCGTTGCACATGAAGCGGGCGGTGACCATAGCGCGGGATTTAGGGTTGGATGCCCATCCCTCTTCCACGCCGACCACACGCTATCGCAGCTTCGGGCCTCGGGCGCGCTTTCTGCTGCGGGAGACCTACTTCTATCTTTCGTATCTGGTGCGTAGATAGCTATTACGGTGATGGGTAACGGTAAACGACTTCATTCGCCATTCGCCATTCACCATTCACCATTCGCTATTCGCTATTCGCCATTCACTATTTGCCATTCGCTATTCGCATTTCTCCAAAGGAGCAGCTATGTTGAAAGACCTTGTGGCACGCAGTCGCAGCATCCGGCGTTTCGATCAGAGTGTGGCGCTCTCTACGCTGACCTTGCGGGAGCTGGTTGAGCTGGCCCGTCTCTCCCCTTCGGGGGCGAACCGGCAGCCGCTCAAGTACTATCTCGTCACGGAGCCGGGACTCAACGCCAGGATCTTCCCCTGCCTGGGATGGGCTGGGTATCTTCGCGATTGGGAGGGTCCGGTCGAGGAGGAGCGGCCTACGGGCTACATCTTGGTGCTGGGGGATAGGGAGATCAGCACCAACTTCGGCGTCGACCACGGCATCGCGGCCCAGTCGATTATGCTCGGAGCGGCGGAGAAGGGGCTGGGCGGCTGTATCCTCGCCTCTGTGGACCGTGACCGGTTACGCGGGATCCTCGAGCTGGACGCCCGCTACGAGATCCTGCTGGTGCTGGCGCTGGGGAAGCCCGTGGAGGCCGTCGTCGTCGAGCCGGTGGGGCCGGAAGGCAGCATCGAGTACTGGCGGGATGAGCAGGGTATCCACCACGTTCCCAAGCGGGCGCTGGACGAGCTCATCGTGGGGTCTGTCTCGTGTTGAACAACTTTCCCCCTTCTCGTGCGTAGAAAGGGCGCGTGAACGTGCGCGGGTACACCTGACGACTTTTGACATTAGACTTTGGGCAATTTCTTAAGGAGGTAGCAGATGGAATCAAAGCGGCGTTCGGGTGTGGCGGCAGGCTTGCTGCTGGTGCTCGTCGGTGGGCTTTTGTTGGCTTTTCAATTCGTGCCGGGTCTGGCGGAGCGTTTCGACATCTTCGAGTGGCCCCTCTACGTGATCGGAGCGGGGCTGCTGTTGCTCATCTTTGGGCTGCTTTCTGGGGCACCGGGAATGGCGGTGCCCGCGATGATCGTGACGGGCATCGGCGGGCTGCTCTACTGGCAGAATGCGACGGGGAACTGGGAGAGCTGGGCCTACGCCTGGACCCTCATCCCCGGTTTCTCCGGCCTGGGGGTGGTCATCTCCGGTCTCTTTGAGCCACCAGAGCGGCGCTGGAAGGTGATCAAATCCGGCTTGTGGACCATGCTCGTCAGCGGGGTGCTCTTCGTCGTCTTCGGCTCCTTCTTCGGACTGCCCCTGTTGGGGGATTATTGGCCGGTGCTGCTCATCGTGCTGGGGGTGCTCCTCATTGGGCGCGCCCTCTTCGACCGTAAGTAGAGCAAGAGGAGAAATCATGCGTAGAGGACAGATCTTCTGGGGTGTGGTGCTCGTTGTGGTCGGCCTGGCGCTGCTGCTGGGCCTCGTTTTCGATTTCAACGTCTGGAGTATCCTGGGGCCGCTGGCTCTCATTCTGGTGGGGCTCTATATCCTGTGGAGTGTGTTGGTGGGCCCTCCCGCCGAGGAGGTGGAGGTGCTGGCGCTGCCCCTGGAAGGGGCGCAGGCTGCGAAGGTAACCTTGGAGTACGGCGCAGGACGGCTCTTTGTCGCCGGCGGCGTGAGCCCTGGAGAGCTGCTCTCGGGGGAGTTTGGCGGCGGGGTGCGAGCGCATACGGAGCGTCACGCCGACCGCTTGGCGGTGCGCCTCCGCCCGGGCGCCGACGTGTGGGTCTGGCCCTGGAGCTGGTGGTCCCCACGCTCAAGGGATTGGCGGGTAGCGCTCTCCCCGGAAATTCCGCTGGAGCTGCGGTTGGAGACGGGCGCGCTCGACGCCCGCCTCGATCTCTCCGACCTTCTCGTAACCGACCTTCGGTTGAGCACGGGCGCCAGCTCCTCCGACGTGATCCTTCCGGCAGCCGCCGGCTTCACCCGCGTCAAGATCGAGGCGGGGGCAGCCTCCGTGGTGTTGCGGGTTCCCGAGGGGGTCGCGGCCCTCATCAAGACGGAGGTGGGGCTGGCTTCTGTCGATGTCGATCGCAGCCGTTTCCCCCGGGTGCAGGGGGCTTATCGCTCTCCCGACTACGATGTGGCCGAGCACCGCGTTGAGATCCGCGTGGAAGGGGGGCTGGGTTCTATATCCGTGCGTTAGGGCAGGGGAGCGAATAAGGCAATGAGCGGGCCGGAGCATCACTCCGGCCCGCCAGCGAATAAAGGCGGAGGGGGGGGGGCCTGATGTTCCCCCCCCAGTTGCCCTCAGGTTATAGTATGGTAGGATTCCAACCATCTATACCGGAGGTGATACCATGCGAGGACGTACCTGTTTCACGATCCAGGGCGGGTTTCTGTTAGCGTTGGTCCTGGGGCTATTGGCGATTCTCTTGGGTGTCCATCCTGTTGGGGCGCAGGCACAGGATTGGGAGCCGGTGGCGGTCACATCGGATCAGAGTCGTGGGCTGAACACCTTTGACAATTTCGTCTACCTGCCGCTGGCGATCCACAATCATCCTGAACCGGTCGCCTGCGCGCCTATACCCGGCATTCAACTCGGAACACTGGGCGTGGTCAACCCTCGTAATGAAGATGCGGAGAACAGTCCGGATTACAATATCTATCTTCGGGGCTGGGAGCTCACCAATGCGCATAAGGGGTTGATCGATATGGGGGGACCTACGGATCCTAACCTTCCCCCGCAACTCTATACCCTATTTGGGGATCAGCGCACCCCGATTCTGAGCAACGTCTATCGGGTCTACGATTGGGATTGGGGCAGTGGGACCCGTGGCGGTCTGATTACGGCCTGGGAGGTGACCATGGCAGGCATGCAGGTCACACCGGCAGAGATCATCCACGTTCCGGATAGTGGCTACGATATTCAGTATGGTTACGACGCGATGGTGCTCTATGCGACAGAGAATCAGATCACGCTCAAGTACACGCGGGACGATCATCCCCATCCCGGGTACAAGATTCACATTGAGGGTATTTGCGTCGAACCCTCTCTGTTGGCCCATTACCAGGCACTCGACGCAGCGGGGCGGGTGGACCTGCCGGCAGTGCGAGGCGGTGAACCCCTCGGGCGCGCCTGGGACACGGAGATCCGCGTTTCGATCACGGATTGTGGGAGTTTCATGGATCCGCGGGTGCGTAAGGATTGGTGGAGAGGACGTTAGCCTTCTTTCGCAGTAGCAGCGCCGGACGCACCCCGTCCGGCGCTTTTTCTTTGATCCCCCCTGACTTGTAGTACAATAGGGACAGAATCCTGAGCGGGTCGCCTCGAAATTCCGAATCCTTACCCGGCCTTCGACCTGCGACCTTGGACCTTTGCCCAGCTCATCATTAGGAGGTTCCCATGGACTTAAGCGCCGTCGTGGAATTCACCGAGCAGGTGACCCAAAATATCGAGACGGTCATCGTCGGCAAGCGCGAGCGCATCGAGCTTCTGCTCGTGGCGTTGCTCTGCCAGGGCCACGTGCTGCTGGAGGACGTGCCCGGCACCGGCAAGACGATGCTGGCGCGCTCCGCCGCCGCGAGTATGGGGTTGACCTTCAAGCGCATCCAGTGCACGCCCGATCTGCTGCCCAACGACATTACCGGCGTGAGCGTCTTCAACCAGCAGTTCCAGAGTTTCGAGTTCCGCGAGGGGCCGGTTTTCGTCAACATTCTGCTCGCTGACGAGATCAACCGGGCGACGCCACGCACCCAGGCTGCGCTGCTGGAGGCTATGCAGGAGCGCCAGGTGACGATGGACGGCGTGACCCACACCCTGCCTGCACCTTTCATCGTGCTGGCCACGCAGAACCCCATCGAGTACGAGGGTACCTTCCCCCTGCCCGAGGCCCAACTCGACCGCTTCCTCATGCGCCTCTCGCTGGGCTATCCCGGACGAGAGGACGAGAGCCTGATGCTTCAGCGCCTGCGCAAGGAGCACCCCATCGAACGAATCGAGCAGGTGGTGGAGGGGGAGATCCTCGAAGGCCTGCGGGATACGGTGACTGATGTCCACGTGGAGCGCACATTGGAGCAGTACATTCTCGACATCGTCCGCGCCACGCGCGACCACGTCGATATTGCGCTGGGCGCCAGCCCTCGGGGCTCCATCGCGCTCTACAAGACGGCGCAGGCCCTCGCTGCCCTGCGCGGGCGCGACTACGTCGTCCCCGACGACGTGAAGCTCCTTGCCCCCCTCACGCTGGCCCACCGCCTCATCGTCAAGCCCGAGAGCCAGCTCCGCGGGCGGACGGCGGAGGCGCTCCTTCAAGAGATCTTGGACCAGGTGGATCTCGACCTGGAGCCGGAGGGGCGCCGGGCGTAGGGGTGCCATGGCTGATCTGCTGCCCTTCCTTATCATCCTCTTCTTTGTCGCAGCCTACCTCCGCGTCGATTTTTTCTTCACGATTGTCTACCTCCTCGCGGCTGTCTACCTCTTCTCCCGCCTCTGGCTGCGCCGGGCGGCGGCGACACTGGTTGCCGAGCGGCATTTCGTCCCCCGGGCGTTTCTGGGGGAGCGGGTCGGCGTGGAGCTGCGGGTGCGCAACGCGGGCTGGCTGCCTATCCCCTGGCTGACCCTGCACGAATCCCTGCCCGTACCCCTCGCTTCCCCCCCGCTGCAGCAGCGGGCGCTGAGTCTGGGAAGCTACGAGGAGTACCGGCTGCACTACACGCTCAACTGCCAGCGGCGGGGTTACCACGAGGTGGGGCCCCTCAAGCTGGAGACGGGCGATCTGTTGGGGCTCCACGCGCATGCAGAGCACCAGACCGAGGCGGAGCACCTCATCGTCTACCCCCGGGTGCTGCCGCTGGAGCGGCTGGGATTGCCCACCCACTCCCCTCTCGTCGCCCTGCGGTCGTCCTCCTCCCTCTTCGAGGATCCCTCCCGCGTCATGGGCGTGCGCGACTATCAGGTGGGGGATTCGCCCCGGCGTATCCACTGGACGGCGACGGCGCGCCTGGGTGAGCTCGTCGTCAAGAAGTACGAACCTGCCATCGCCCGCGACACTTTTCTCTGCCTCAATCTCGATTCCGAAGCCTACAACCCGCGCCATCGCTACCACGCTACGGAGCTGGCCATCGTGATCGCCGCCAGCATTGCCAACCACGTCGTTACTGTCGAGGGGCTGCCCGTGGGGCTGGCGACGGAGGCCTGGGATCCGCTGGTGGAGGAGCACACACCCTTCTCCCTGCCGCTGCGGAAGGGGCGGGGGCAGCTGATGCGGCTCCTCGAGGTGCTGGCGCGGGTGGAGCGCACGCGGGAGCATCCCGTCGCCTTCGGCGACCTGCTCCGCCACGAGAGCCTGGATCTTCCTTGGGGGGCCACCCTCATCGCCATTACCGGCGGGGAGGATCTGGGCTTCTTTGACGCGCTGGTGGCGTTGCGCAAGAACGGTTTCTCCGTGGCGTTGATCCTTGTCCAGTCTGCCCTGGTCTCCGCCGAGCTGCGAGGGCGGGCCCGATTGCTGGGCATTCCCCTCCATCAGGTGTGGGAAGAGGAAGAGCTGGAGGTCCTTCAGTGAAGCCGGTGCCCACACGCTACGACCACCGCGATCGCGGCACCGAGAGCCCGCGCGAGGGACGGGAGCCCTGGCTGGTGCTGGGCTTTCGACCGGTGATCCTGACGCTGATGTCGAGCGCGGTGGCTTTCTCGCTCGTAGAGCTGCTCCAGCTGGCGCTGCCGGATACGAGTTTCACCTTTCTTGTGCTGCTCTCTGCATCGGGAACGTTGCTGGGATACTACGTCTACTTCTTCACCCGGCGCCTCATCCCCAGCGAGATCGACCGGCGGATCTTTCGCCGGATCTTCCTGCTCGCGGCCTTCTTTGTGATCAAGTTCGCCACCTATCTCAGCCGCCCCCTTTCAGTCTTCCTGGACGATTTGGCTCTCTGGTTGCGGCGACCCTGGGAGTTCTTCAGCCTCGATGCCATCGTCGCCTTTGCCCTCTTCCTGCTGACCTGGCAGGTGGGGTTGCACACCGCCTCGGATTTCGCGCGGATCGGGGTCCCGACGGAAGATCGCGACGAGGAAGCGCCGCTGGAGAGCATCAGCCGGCGGTTCTTTCTCGGCGGGATAGCCCTGATCATCTTTGCGGGGCTGACGCGGATCGGGATTGCCGGCATCACCCGGCTGGCCCGTCCGCCCGTCTCCGGCCTCGTCCTGAACGTTCTGCTCTACTTCGTGCTCGGCTTGATCCTGTTAGGGCAGACCCGCTGGGTCGCGCTGGTCAAACGTTGGGCGCGGGCGCACATCCCCCTGGAGGAGAATCTGGCGCGGCGGTGGATTCGGTATACGGTGGGCCTGCTTCTTATCGCCGCCTTGGTCGCGTTCCTGCTGCCGACGGGCTACACTGTCCCGCTGTTGGATTTGGCGATGTGGATCGTCTGGCTGTTGTGGAACGTCGTTCTCCTGCTCCTCTTTCTCCTTCAGCTGTTGCTCTATCCGCTGCTCCTGCTGCTCTCCCTGCTCATCGGTTCTCCGGCGGAACAACCCGAGCCGGAGTTCGCACCCCCGCCGGAGTCGCTTCCGCCGGGCCCGGAAGGCACGACCCCACCATGGTTCGCCCTGGTGCGCTCGGTGCTCTTCTGGCTGATCTTCCTGGGGCTGTTCATCTTCTTGGTCCGCCAATACTTTCGTGATCATCCCCAGCTCTTCGAGGCGGTCCGGACTTTCGAGCCCCTCGTGCTGCTGGGGCGGGCTTGGCGGAGGTTCTGGCATTGGCTGCGGAAGCTCCTGGGGCGCGTGCGCCAGGGGATGCCCCGGCTGGAGTTGCGGCGCCGGTTGCGCCAGCTGGTCGAGGAGCGCTCCTCTCGTTCCCGGCGGACGCTTCCCGACTCAGCGCGCGAGCGGATCTACCATTACTATCTGGAGACGCTGGCGGAGGCGCAGGCGGAGGGAATCCCCCGCCGCCGCAGTCAGACCCCCCACGAATATGAGGGACGGCTGGCCCCCGAGATTCCAGAGGCAGAGGGGGAGGTCGCCGGACTGACCTCTGACTTCGTCGAGGCGCGCTACAGTGAGCATCCCGTCGCTGAGGAGCAGGTGGAGCGGGTGCGGGGGGAGGCCGAACGGGTTGCTCTGGCGCTCCGAGCGCGACGGCGGCGGCGGGAGGAGCGCGCTGGGCGAGAGGAGGAAGCGGATGAATGACAGGGGCGCTCTCGGGCTGAACTTGTCACCCTGGCGGGGGACAGTACACTATGCAGGAGAGGGGGGATGGATATCGATCGACTCGGTAGAGCGCTCGCCTGCGCTGAGTCCTGAGAGCCGATTGGAACCCGGGAGGAACCGATGACAGAGCCGTTGCAACGCCCGCATCTGACCTTTGCCTGTGAGCTGGACGCCAGAGCGTTACCGGCTCTCTTCGCCGATTCCGGGGTGAGCTCGGCTCTGGTGGAGCTGGGAGCGCAGGTTTCGTTGGGTCTTCTCGATCTGAGCGCGGAGCGCGCGGCGGTGGTGCGCCGGCTCAACGCGGCGGGCATCCCCGTCGTCGCCTGGCTGCTGCTGCCGGAGGACGAGGGCTATTGGTTCAACCTCGATAATGCCCCCCAGGCCCGCGCCCGCTACGCCGCCTTCCGGGCGTGGACGCGCGCTGAAGCGCTCACCTGGGCGGGCGTGGCGCTCGATATCGAGCCGGACATGCGGGAGATGGAGGCGCTGATGTCTGGCTCCACGCAGGTGCTGCCCGCCATCCTGCGCCGCACCTTCGACGTTCAACGCTTCCGGCAGGCGCGCGCCAGCTATCACAGCCTCGTGGCGCAGATTCGGGCCGATGGTTACCCTGTACACGTCTATCAGTTCCCCTTCATCGTCGATGAGCGGCGGGTTGGATCGACAGTGCTACAGCGCGTGGCAGGCCTCATCGATCTGGACGCGGATCGTGAGGGGCTGATGCTCTACTCCAGCTTCACCCGTCCCCGGGGGGCGGCTCTGCTCTGGAGCTACGGCCCGGAGGCGCAGAGCATCGGCGTGGGCAGCACGGGCGGCGGCGTGACCGTCGGCGGCATCGACGAAATCCCGCCGCTCACGTGGGAGGAGCTCGGACGCGATCTCCGGCTGGCCCGCGTCTGGACCGACGAGATCTTCGTCTTCTCCCTCGAAGGGTGTGTGCGGGAGGGGTACCTGGAGCGGCTTCGCGACTTCGATTGGCACGCTCCCGTGGTGGCCCCTGTGCGCGAGGCGCGTCGGATAGACGGGCTACGGCGCCTGTTCCGGGGCGTGCTGTGGTTCGGTGCCCATCCGGAGTGGTTGCTCATCCTCACCGGTCTCGTGGTGGGTGGGGGATGGCTCTGGCGTCACTGGCGGCGGGAGGAGGGACGATGAATCCCGAAGCTGCGGCGACTGTAGGACCTGATGAGCAGCGGCAGCAGCAGGCGCGGGAGTATGCGCGTATCAACCGGCTGCTCTCCTTGCTGGAGGTGGTGCTCGTGCTCGATCTTCTCGTGGCCTTCCTCATCACCGGCGCCTCCCGGTGGCTGCGGAATCTGCTGATTTCAGCCGGTTTCACCTCCCCCTGGACGCTGGTGCCCGTCTACGTGGGTCTCGTCTACCTGGCCTACTGGGAGCTCTTCCTGCCGCTCTCCTGGTGGCAGGGCTACGTCCTGCCCCATCGCTACGGGCTGAGCACTCAGACGCTCAACGGATGGTGGAAAGATCAGCTCAAAATGCTGGGTCTGGGGCTGCTGCTGGGATTGCCGGCTGCGACGGGGGTCTTCTGGCTGCTCCGGGAGTATCCCGACATCTGGTGGATCTGGGCCGCTGTTTTCTCGGTGCTGATCTCCATCGTGCTGGGGTATCTGCTGCCCGTGGTTTTCGTCCCGCTCTTCTACAAGCTGGAGCCGCTGGAGGATGAGGAGCTCACCGAGCGCATCGAAACGCTGGCAGAGCAAGCGGGTGCGAAGGTGGCAGGCGTCTACACCATCGAGCTGAGCGAGCGCACCACGGCTGCTAACGCCATGGTGATGGGGATGGGGCGCACCAAGCGCATCGCTTTGGGAGACACCCTCTACGAGGACTTCACGGCGGACGAGATCGAGACGATTCTGGCCCACGAGCTGGCCCATCAGGTGCGCCACGATACGGAGATCGGGCTGGTCGTTCAGAGTCTCTTGACGGTCGCCAGCCTCTACGTGGCCCATCGATTTCTGCTCTGGGGTGTGGACTACTTCGGGCTGCGTGGTTTGGGGGACGTGGCGGCTCTGCCCCTGCTGATGCTCGCGGCGGCCCTCTTCTCACTGTTGACCCTGCCCCTGGTCAATGCCTATTCACGCTGGCGGGAGCGCGCCGCCGACCGCTACGCTCTGGAGGTCACGGGGAAACCGGAGACCTTTGCGCGGGCCATGTTGCGGCTGGCGGATCAGAACCTTGCGGAGTTGGAGCCTCCCGACTGGGTGGTCTGGCTGCTCTACTCTCATCCGCCTCTTCAGGAGCGGGTGGACCGGGCCAGAGCGTGGGCAGAGCGTTGAGAGCAGTAAGTAGATAGCAGTGAGCAGTGAGCGGTGAGCGGTGAGATGTAACGGGTGAATGGACCGCATTCGCCATTTGCAAGTTTTCGAGGGAGCCCATGACTGAACTACTGAGGAGCATCAAAAAGATGTGGAGTGGGAAGGGCGGCAGAAGGGAGCGGCTCGTCACGGAATACCGGACCGGCTATGGCGTGGTGGTCGTGCCCGGCGCGCCTGTGGCGTCGCCGGAGGAGCGGGCTGACCTGGTCGCTCCCCCACGGGTGTGGGCGCAACAAGTCGAGCCCTCATGGGGGTGGGCGGGGCACCTCGGCATCGGGGTCGTCTTGCTGGGCCTTTTGCTTGGTCTCTGGATGCTCTACCGATGGCGGAGTCAGGGGGAGGGAGGATAGAGCAGCCGAAGGTTGCGTTTATGGGGGTTGCAGAGCCCTTGCTCTGTCGGAATCCAACCCGACCAAATGTTTAGTGCGAAAGGAGCTACCATGGAGTTCGAAGCAGTCGTTGAGAGCCGGTTCAGTGTGCGGGCTTATCAGTCCATGCCCATCGCCCGGCGGAAGTTGGAGCGGATCCTCGAGGCAGCGCGGTTGGCGCCCACGGCGGCCAATCGCCAGCCGGTGCGCGTCATCGTCATCCACACGGAAGGGCGGGAGGAGGAGCTGCGGCGTATCTACGACAAGGCGTGGTTCGTGCAACCGCCCCTCATCATCGCCGTTGTCGGCTTGAGGGACGAGGCCTGGGAGCGGACCCGCTCGGACGGCAAGTCCTACCTCTACGTGGACGGTGCCATCGTCATGGATCACATCATCCTCGCGGCAACGGACCAGGGGTTGGGTACCTGCTGGGTGGGCGCCTTCGATCCTGACGCGGCGCGGGAGGTGCTCGGTCTGCCCGAGAACGTCGAGCCCATCGCTTTCACCCCGGTGGGGTACGCCGATCAGCGGGGCGGGGAGAAGAAGCGTAAGGATCTGGAGGTCCTGGTGAAGTACGAGCGGTGGTGAGGATGAGGCTGGGGAACGAAGAGGCCTGGGATACGCTTCACCACACGGTGATCAACTGCCGCCGCTGCCCGCGTCTGGTAGCGTGGCGGGAGGAGGTGGCGCGGGAGAAGCGCCGCGCCTATCGCGATTGGGATTACTGGGGCCGACCGGTGCCGGGCTTCGGGGATCGTTTGGGGCGCCTGCTCATCATCGGGTTGGCACCGGGGGCGCACGGCTCCAATCGCACGGGGCGCATGTTCACCGGCGACAGCTCCGGCGAGACGCTCTTCGGGGCCCTCTACCGGGCCGGCTTTGCCAATCAGCCCACCGGAACCCACCTGGGCGACGGGTTGGCGCTTGCCGACGTCTACATCACTGCGGTGGCCCGCTGCGTTCCCCCGCAGAATCGGCCCCATCGGTCGGAGCTGGACGCCTGCCGCGAGTATCTGGTGGAAGAGCTGCAGCTGCTGACCCGGCTGCGCGCGGTCCTCGTCCTGGGGCGCATCGCCTTCGACGAGTACCGCCGCACGTTGGCGGAGCTGGGCCACGATCTGCCCCGCCTGGACTTCGTCCACGGCGCCTGCTACGAGCTGGGCCCCGATCTGCCCGCGCTCCTCGTCTCCTATCACCCCAGCCGGCAGAATACGCAGACGGGCCGGCTGACGCAGGAGATGTTCGACGCGGTCTTCGCCCGGGTCCGCCGGCTGCTGGCGGAAGGGGAGTAAGCCTCAACCACCGTGAAACGTCGCCGGCTTCTGCTCTGCCTGCTGCCTCTGCTCACGCTGCTGGTCCGCGCTCTCTGGCTCGCCCGCTTTCCTGGCGATCCCATCGCGCCCGTTGACGCCGAGGGCTTCCACCTCATCGCCCGCAACCTCCTCGCCGGGCGGGGCTTCGCCATGACCTGGGATCCGCCCTACTGCCCCACCTCGCTAAGGACCCCGCTCTATCCCCTCTTCCTGGCGGGGGTGTACGGATTGCTGGGGCTCGATCCGTCCCGGGCGGTCCTGGCCCAGCTGCTGTTGGAGGTGTTAACGGGCGCGCTGGTGGTGCGGTTAGCCCGGGAGGTGGGGCTGGGACGGAGGGCGTGGCTGGCAGGGCTGCTCTACGCCCTCAACGGCACCACGCAGCGCTACGTGGGCGTGCTCTACGCCGAACTGCTGCTCGTTTTCTGCGTCGCTGTGGCGCTGGTGCTCACACTGCGCGCCTTGCGGCGGCCGCAGCCCGGGCGGGTGTTCCTCGCGGGCTGCGGCTGGGGGCTGGCAATCCTCGTGAAGCCCAACGTGCAGTATCTGGCACTGGCCGTGGGGGGATTGCTCCTCCTTCGACTCTTCATCGTGGGAAGCCGTCCAGTCCTCTGGTCGCGGCGGCTGGGCAAGGGCGTGATTTTCTTCCTCGCGCTGGGAGCGATGGTGGCGCCGTGGGTGATCCGGAATCGTCTGCTCTTCGACCGCTGGCTGATCTCCACCGCCTTCGAGGAGAATATGGCCCGGGTGAGCGCGCCCGCCACGCTGGCGGAGGCGCGCGGACTGCGGGTGGCGCCCTGGACCGAGAGTTGGGAAGCGCTCTACGCCGAGGTCGCCGTGGAGGGGCAGCTGCGTTTCGGCTCTCCCGTGGCGGACGAGTTCGCCCTGCCCTGCGCCGAACGGGAGCGCCTGCACCACGAGGTGGCGATGGTCGCGGGGGAGCTGGTGAGCCGGGAGCGGGGGGCCTTCGTCGCGGCTCACGTCAAAGGCGTCGTGCGCTCCATGCTGCGGGTGGGGCACCGCGCCTGGTACCTCGATCTGACCGGACAGCCGTGGGAGGAGACCGGCATCGTGGATGATATCTGGCAGCGGATGCTGGAGTCGCTCGCCCTCGGCGCGGTGGGCGACGCCCTTCACGCGCTCTGGCTGGAGCGGGTGGCCCACGCGCCCTTGGGGCCGGCGCTGCTCTGGTGGGGCCTGCTGCTGGGGCGGGTGGTCGTCGCCGGGCTGGTGGTCCGGGGAGGGCTGCGGCTGTTTCGTTCGGCTCCGCTGACTGCGTTACTGCTGGGGGGGACCCTGGTCTACTTCGTGCTGCTGCCCGGTCCCATCGCCTACGAGCGCTTCTATCTCCCCGCCATCCCCGCGACGGTACTCCTTATTTGCCCCATCCCTTTCTGCTCCCCCACGGGCGGGGAAAGGGGGAGCGCAATCCGCAACCTTCTTCAACCGCTCGCGTATGGATAAGCGTGAACGGTTAATTCTAGGGAGGAGAAGCAATGAACATAGCGCGTGGATTCATCATCGTGGGACTGTTGTTGACCGGCCTGGCCTGCACGATCAACGTCCCGGGTATCAGTGTCAACCTGGGGATGGAGACGGTGGAGGGCTCGGGTAATGTGATCGAGGAGAGCCGTGAGATTGGCGCCTTCCGTGGCGTCCGACTGGAGGGCTTCGGTAACTTGTTGGTGGAGCAGGGTGCGGCAGAGGCTCTGCGCATCGAGGCCGAGGACAACTTCATGCAGTACATCGAGACCGAGGTGGAGGACGAGACCCTCGTCATTCGCTGGGAGCGCAATATCGTTCCCCGAACTCGGGAGCAGATCACCTACTACGTGACCGTCACCGACCTCGACGCGCTCACGCTCACCGGCGCCGGCAACGTTGAAGCTGGGGCCCTGGAGGCCGCACAGTTGCGGATCACACTCAACGGGGCGGGTAATGTGACCCTCGAAAGTTTGGAGGTGGAGCACCTGCGTCTCTCCCTCAACGGCGCGGGCAACGTGCGGGTTGGCGAGCTACAGGCTGAGCGGCTGGATGCAGAGATCTCCGGCGCGGGCGACATCTACGTCGCGGGGGGGGTGCAGGAGCAGGAGATCAGCCTCAACGCGGCGGGCAACTATCAGGGGCGTGAGCTGGAGAGTGCTGAAGTCAAGGTCTCCATCAACGGGGTGGGTTCGGCCAACGTCTGGGCGACGGAGACGCTCGATGCTACCATCAACGGGGCGGGCTCCATCCGCTATCGGGGAGCTCCGACGGTCCATCGCAGCATCAACGGCGTCGGCAGCATCCAACGTCTCGACGACTGAACCGGGGATGTACCGGGCCCCCTTCTCTCCTGTACGCGGGAGGGGAGGGGGCTTTTTGGTGAGGGGTTGAGGGGGATGCTTCCACTGGAGGAACCGAATATTGCATTGGGCGTTACCCTGGGCATGGCGGTAACGATTAAACTACAGGCACACAGAGCAGGGAAGCGACGGCGTCACGTTACGCCAGTGTGCCGGTTTGATTACCCGGGTATTCTCCAAGGAGGAAGTTGTGATGAAACGCTACGTTTGGTTGTCGGTCTTGATGTTAGTCGTGTTGACGTTGATCATCCCCGGTACCACCGCGAGGGAGGCGGTGGCTACCACCCAGTCCGCCCCCGCCCAGCAGCGCGTGCTGGTGCAATTCGCCCCCGGTCAGAAGAGTGCCGTGCGTCAGGTTTTGCAGCGCGCCGATGGCGTCATCCACCATGAGTTCGATGCCCTCGACACCTTCGCCGTGACGCTGCCAACGGCGGCGGTGGCGGGTCTACAGCGAAATCCCAACGTCGTCTGGATCGAGGAGGATGCGCCGCGTTACCCGCTCGGACAGGAGATCCCCTGGGGCATCGACGCTGTGCAGGCCCTTGACGTGTGGGACGCGGACCGGGACGGGGTGGTCGATACCGGTGCCCCCACCGGGGCGGGCATCACGATGTGCATCATCGACTCCGGGCTCTACATGGGGCACGAGGATCTTGGCGCGCTCAACGTCATCGGCGGCTATCCCAGCGACTGGAACGTGGACGGCTGTGGTCACGGCACCCACGTGGCAGGGACGATTGCAGCCCTGAACAACGCAGTCGGCGTCGTCGGGGTGGTTCCCGAAGATCTGGCCCTCTTCATCGTCAAGGTCTTCGGCAACGACTGCTCCTGGAGCTACAGCTCCGATCTGGTGAACGCGGCGAACCGCTGTGCCAATGCCGGCTCTGACATTATTAGCATGAGCTTGGGCGGGAGCTTCAAATCGCGTACAGAGGAGCGGGCCTTCCAGAATCTCTACAATCAGGGCATTCTTTCTATCGCGGCGGCGGGTAACGATGGCTCGAATTCCTTCAGCTATCCCGCCTCCTATGGTTCAGTCGTCTCCGTCGCGGCGCTCGACGTGGATTACGTAGTGGCGGATTTCTCGCAGAAGAACAATCAGGTGGAACTGGCAGCCCCGGGTGTGGACGTGTTGAGCACCGTGCCCTGGGACGCGGAGACCTCGGTGACGGTGGATGGGATCACCTATGCCGCCAACCACATCGAGAACGCGGCTTACGGCTCCGCCGCTGGCACGCTGGTCTCCGGCGGGCTCTGCGACAGCGTGGGCAGCTGGAACGGTGAGGTTGTGCTCTGTGAACGAGGTGTGGTCAGCTTCTACACGAAGGTCGCCAACGTTCAGAGTGGAGGTGGCGTCGCTGCCATCATCTACAACAACGAGCCGGGCAATCTCTTCGCCACCTTGGGCGATGGCTACAGCTCCTCCATTCCCGGGATTACGCTCAGCCAGGAGGACGGGCAATATCTGGTCGCCAACAAGTTGGGGCAGCAGGGGAGCGTGGTCTCCACCATCAGCCAGCCCGACAGCGGCTACGAGGCCTGGAACGGCACCTCAATGGCGACGCCCCACGTCTCCGGCGTGGCGGCCCTGCTCTGGAGCTCCGATCTCTCCCTGACAAACGCCGAAATCCGCAACGCGATGGCGGCAACGGCGCTGGATCTGGGAGCGGCGGGACGTGATAACTCCTACGGCTACGGGCTCGTCCAGGCTCACGATGCCTGGATCTCCCTCGGCGGCGGTGGCGGTGACGACGGCGGCGGTGATGACGGGGGCGGCGGCGAAGAGGATACGACAGCGCCTGTCATCTCCAACGTGAGCTCGCGCATCGTGAGCCGGAATGGCACCTTCGCTATCAGCTGGGTGACCGACGAGCCGGCAACCAGCGCGGTCACCATCACCGGTGTAGGAACCTTCAGCGATAGCACGCTGGTCACCGATCACGAGCTGGTCTTCACCCGCTTTGGCAAGGGTGTGCTCTACGAATATTACGTCACCTCGGTGGACGCTGCCGGCAACAGCTCGACAGCCGGGCCCTTCTATCATCAGAACTAGTTGATCTTCCCTGCGAACCTCACCGGGACGGCAGCACGCTGTCCCGGTGTTGTTGTGCCGGTTCCGGAAGGTCGGGCGGTTCGCTCATCGTTTGACTTTTCTTCGAAAAGGGGGTATCAAAGGGGGTGTTCGTGGCAAAACGAGGTACTGGGCGGATTGGTCTGCCTCTCGATTGTTGCGAAGGCCAAGAGAAAGTTCATTATTCCACAGAAAACGGAGGGACATGATGCTGGTTACGAGTAAAGAGCTGTTACTGGACGCCCAGAAGAACGCATACGCCGTGGGCGCCTTCAACACCAATAACCTGGAGATCACTCACGCCATTCTGCGGGCCGCTGAGGCCAAACGGGCACCCATCCTCGTGCAGATTTCCGCCGGAGCGCTCAAGTACGCCGGGGCGGATTTTCTGCCCATGATCGTGGCGAAGGCGGCGCGCCTGGCGAGCGTACCCGTGGCCATTCACCTGGATCACGGCCCCGATTTCAAGACGGTCTTGGTGGCCCTGCGGCAGGGCTTCACCTCCATCATGCGCGACGCTTCGAAGTTGCCCTACGATGAGAACGTGGCTGAGGTGCGCAAGGTCGTCGAGGCCTGCCACGCCATCGGTGTTCCCGTCGAGGCGGAGATCGGGAAAATCGGCGGAGCGGAGGAGCACGTCGTCGTCAGCGAGAAAGAGGCCACGATGACCGATCCCGAGGAGGCAGCGCGCTTCACGGAGGACGGCGGCTTCGATTTCCTCGCCGTCGCCATCGGCAACGCCCACGGCTTCTATAAGGGGGAACCTAAATTGGATTTCGACCGGCTCCTGGCCATTCGCGACGCCGTGCCCGTGCCCCTGGTGTTGCACGGCGCCTCCGGAATTCCCGATCACCAGATCACCGAGGCGGTCAAGTCCGGCATCTGCAAAATCAACATCGATACGGAGATCCGCAACGCCTTCGCGCAGACGGTGAAGCAGTTCCAGGCGGAGCATCCGGAGCAGATTGATCCCCGCAAGATCCTCGGGCCGGCCATCGACGCCATGCAGGAGGTGGTCGAGCACAAGATCGACATCTTCCGCAGTGCGGGTCGAGCCTGATTCTCTTCGCAGCGCGTAAAGCTTCCACGAGAAGTTTTGCGCGCTGCTGTCAAAGAGAAGAGCCATGAATATTGTTTTGCTTTCGCCCTATTTCCCACCGAATTTCTTCAACTTTGCCGTGGCGCTGCGCCGGTGGGGCGCCAACGTCCTCGCTATCGGGGATGCGCCCTATGAGACATTGTGTCCCGAGTTGCGGGGAACGCTGACTGAGTACTACCGCGTCTCCGATCTGCACGACTACGAGCAGGTGCTCCGTGCCGCCGGGTATCTTGTGCATCGTTACGGGCGGCTGGACCGGATCGAATCCCACAACGAGCACTGGTTGGAGACCGACGCCCGGCTGCGGGCCGACTTCAACGTGGACGGGCCAAAGTCCCACGAGCTGATCCAGGGGAAGTACAAGTCACGCATGAAGGAGACCTTTGCTGCCGCGGGCATCGCCGTGGCCCGGGGGCAGGTGGTGCGCTCGCCGAAGGAGGCGCAGTCCTTCATCGCCGAGGTGGGCTACCCCGTCGTCGCTAAGCCCGATAATGGGGTAGGAGCCGCCGCCACTTACAAGCTCTGCCATGCCGACGATCTGGAGCGTTTCTTTGCCGAGAAGCCCCCCGTGGACTACTTTGTCGAGGAGTTCGTCTCGGGGGAGCTCTATTCCTTCGATGGGTTGGTGGATGGGGCAGGTGAGATCGTCTTCTACACCTCTCACCACTTCAACCGGGGTATCATGGAGGTGGTGAACGAGGGGTTGGATATGTTCTACTATTCCCTGCGGGAACTACCGGAGGATCTGGTGGATGCAGGGCGGCGAGCGGTGAAGGCCTTTGATTTGCGGGAGCGCTTCTTCCACATTGAGTTTTTCCGCCAGCCGAAGGGTCTGGTGGCGCTGGAGGTGAACATGCGCCCACCCGGCGGCCTTACCATGGACATGTTCAACTACGCCAACGACATTGACCTCTATGGCGAGTGGGCGCGGCTCGTGACCGGACAAGGGGGAGAGATCCCCTATCATCGCCCCTATTACTGTGCCTACGTGGGCCGGAAAGGGCATCGTTCCCACCGGCTGACTCACGAGGATATCCTCCGCGCTTATGCTGACCTGGTGGTCCATCACCAGCCTATTGCACCCGTTTTGGCCCCCGCCATCGGTGAGTACGCCTATCTGCTGCGCGCGCCCGAGCTGGCGCCGCTGCAGGCCGCCCTGGCGGAGATTGTCGCCCTCGCTTGAGGTAGGCGGGACACGCATGGACATCGAATATCATCGTCGTCAAAGCCGGGCGTTGGGGCGAGAGGTGGAGCTCAAGATCTATGGGCACGCCGGCAAGCCTCTCGTCGTTTTTCCTTCGGCGCGCGGCACCTTCTACCAGTTTGAGGATTTCGGTATGGTGGAGGCGGTTCGCCCATTCATCGAGGCGGGCCAGGTGCGCCTCTATGCCCTCTCCAGCAATGATCATGAGACCTGGTTGGCTGACGATTGGATCAGTCTGCCCGACCGGGGGCGCAACTACGAGCGTTACGTGCGCCACATCGTGAAGGAGGCGGTGCCCTTCATCCACGAGCACAGCGCCTGCGAGGGGCCGTTGGCGGTGACAGGCTGCTCCATGGGCGCCTATCACGCTGCCAACTTCTTCTTCCGCTTCCCTCAGCTCTTTGACACGGTCATCGCGCTGAGCGGGCTCTACGACGCAACCTTCTTCGTAGGGGACTATCACGACGAGAATGTCTACTTCAACTTCCCCCTGCATTACCTGCCCCGGTTGACCGATTCCTGGTATCTGGAGCGTTATCGTGCCGGGCAGATCGTCATCTGCGTGGGGCAGGGGGCCTGGGAGCACGATCATATCCGGGAGACCCGGGCTATGGAGGAGGTCTTGCGGCAGCTGGAGGTCCCCGCCTGGGTGGACTACTGGGGCTACGACGTCAACCACGACTGGCCCTGGTGGCGGCGGCAACTCCCCTACTTCCTCGGCAAGCTGGAACTGGGGGACCGGGGGTGACACGCATCTGGCACGAAAATGACCAACTGACTATCGGACTAACGACTACGAGACTGTTCTTTTGAGGAGTTATCATGACCGAATCTTTTTCCCTTCCCCTGCGTCACCAGATCGCTGACCTGGTGCGGGCGGGATTGATCGCCGTTCAAGAGGCGGGCGACCTGCCGGCGTTCGAGGTGCCGGAGAGCGTGCCCGTCGTGCCCAGCCGCCACGAGGGGCAGGGCGATTACGGCTCGCCCGTCTGCATGGGGTTGGCGCGGGTGTTGCGCCGCGCCCCCCTTCAGATTGCGCAGGCCGTCGCGCCCCACATCCCCGAGGCGCCTTTTGTCTCTCGTGTTGAGGTTGCCCCGCCCGGCTATCTCAACTTCATGCTCGACCCGGAGTGGCTGGCCCTACAGGTGCTCACCGTGCTGGCGGCGGGGGAGACGTGGGGCAACGTGGCGGTGGGAGCCGGGGAGCGGGTCCAGGTGGAGTTCGTCAGCGCCAACCCCACGGGGCCCATCACCATCGGTTCGGCACGGAACGCCGTCATTGGTGACGCCCTGGCCTCGGTGCTGGACGCGGCGGGCTACGCTGTGGAGCGGGAGTACTACGTCAACGACGCCGGTTCGAAGGCGCGCAAGTTGGGCTACAGTATCTACGTCCGCTACCTCGAACAGCTGGGTGAGCCGGTGGTCCCCACCGGGGAGATGTATCCTGGCACCTACATCGAGGGATATGCGGCGGAGCTGGTGAACGACGTGGGACGCCGCTTCGTCGAAGGAGACGTCGAGGAGACCATCCGGGCGCTCTCCGAATGGGGCATCCAGCGGGTGCTGCGAGAGGTCGAGGAGGATCTGGGCTTGCTCCGCGTCCATTTCGACAACTGGCGCCACGAGCGCGACTTCTATCGGGGGGATCCGTCGCTCTTCACGCAGATGCTGGAGCGTCTGCGTGCGGAGGGTTACGTCGTGGAGAAGGAGGGGGCGACCTGGTTCACCCATCCCGATCTGGACAAGGACGCCGTCCTTATCCGCTCTGCCGAGGTCATCCCCAATCCCGAGGACCGGCCCACCTATCTGGCCTCCGATATCGCCTATCTCTGGGACAAGCTGGTCCTGCGGGACTTTGACCGCGCCATCTACATCTGGGGCGCCGACCATCACGGCGACGTGCCCCGCGTCAAGGCGGGGGCGCAGGCGCTGGGGCTGGACCCGGAGCGCGTGATCCTCATCCTCTACCAGCTGGTGACCCTTACTCGGGGTGGGGAGGAGGTCCGCATGTCCAAGAGCTCGGGCGAGTTCGTCACGCTGCGGGAGCTCATCGACGAAGTGGGCCCCGATCCTATCCGCTACATGATGCTCACCCGCACTGTCGACGTCAGCTTCGAGTTTGATCTCGATCTCGCCGTGGAGCAGTCGGACCGGAACCCCGTCTACTACGTGCAGTACGCCCACACCCGCATCGCGGGGGTGCTGCGCCACGCCGTCGCCCAGGGCTGGGATCCGGAAGCGCCGGGCGACCCGGCCCTGCTCACCCATCCCGCTGAGCTGGCCCTCATTCGTAAGATGCTGGAGCTGCCGGAGATCATCGCCCTGGCGGCGGAGCACCTGGCACCCCACCACCTTCCCACCTATGCTACCGAGCTGGCCTCCCTCTTCCACGCCTTCTACCACCACTGTCGCATTGTCTCCTCCGAGCCGGCGGAGGAGGATCTGAGCCGGGCCCGCCTCATGCTGGTCCGGGCCGCGAAGCGTGTCCTCGCCCGCGTCCTGCAGCTGATGGGGATGGAGGCGCCGGAGACGATGTAGTTGAGTAGTCAGGTGGTCTGGTAGTCTGGTAGTCTGATAGTTGACTACCCGACTATGCGACTGCCCGACTATCAGACGAAAGGATTGTTCTATGGGCCTCAAACCCGATTCATGGATACGCAAGCTGGCGTTGGAACAGCAGATGATCGATCCCTTTTATGATGGTCAGAAGCGCAACGGTATTATCTCCTATGGTCTCTCCTCGTACGGCTACGATATCCGCGTGGCCGACGAGTTCAAGGTCTTCACCCCCGGATTGGGGAATCTGATCGTGGTGGATCCCAAGCGGATCGACGGCAACGCCATGGTCGATTTCCGAGGAGAGGTTTGCATCATCCCGCCCAACTCCTTCGCGTTGGCCCGGAGCCTGGAGTACATACGGATGCCGCGCAACGTGCTGGGGGCGGTGCTGGGAAAAAGTACGTACGCGCGCTGCGGTATCGTGACGAATTTCACGCCCCTGGAGCCGGGATGGCACGGATATATCACCATCGAGATCAGCAATACGACGCCTCTGCCGGCGAAGATCTACGCCAACGAGGGTATCGCCCAGGTGTTGTTTTTCGAGGGGGATGAGCCTTGCGAGGTCTCCTACGCCGACAAGAAGGGCAAGTATCAGGGGCAGGTGGGCGTGGTGTTGCCGAGGCTTTAACTGGAAGCTGGTTGCTGATCGCTGGTTGCT
>NPIE01001350.1_pt1 | contig 32852 bp, 28 predicted proteins | sample 8637661 | NCBI WGS metagenome assembly NPIE01 (sample SAMN07420842, study PRJNA396082) | bioreactor metagenome | isolation source: sample BA12 brine-fed electro-methanogenic bioreactor BA | place: Japan: Kochi | collected 2016-12-09 | reverse complement strand
CAAGATTTAAAATGCGCCACAGCGCGAGCAAATCTCTGGGAAAGCGTCAGAGTTTGGAGGACTTATTTTTTTGGAACGGCCTAAGAGTGCGTTTTGCGATTTGCGTTCTGGTCTGAGAGGTGGGTAGGGAGGATGAAGATGGCAGACCGAAGAAAGTGGTTCGCACTGTTGCTTTTCTGTGGCGCGCTGCTGCTGGCAGGCACCGCCTGGGCGCTCTCCGGGGAGGCTTACTCCTCACTGCCGGAGGCCACGCTGACCCAGCTCGCGGTCAATAAGGGGTCGGGAGACGTCTCGCTGCTGCAACAGCCCCCCATGCAATGCAGCGTCACCATCACCACCACCGATAGGGCTCCCACCGGCAACCACAATCTCAATAATCCAGAGACTTTGCCCGCGCTGGCCAATTACAGCGGCCAATCGTTGCTGGCCCAGAGTCCAGCCTATCCTGGGCAACTGGTAGACACGAGGTCGGACTTCTACCGGTTGGACAACGCCCAGATTGACTATCGGTACACCGTCTCGGCGCTGCCCGCGCTGACGACCAACTACGATCTGGGCCTCATCCTCTACGACCGGACCCTTACCGCCGTCCTGACCGACTCCAACCCCTTTGCCGGTAACTCCGCCAGTATCACCTTTGTGGCAACCAACACCGGTCCTTACTTCTTCGAGGTCTTCCAGCGTAGCGATAACTGTACCGGAGGGACGTACAGTCTAGCCCTCTCGGCAGCAACGCCCACCCCCCTGCCTGCGACGGCTACGCCTACCGCCACCCCCGGCCCGGGCACTCCCACCCCCCTGCCCACCTTGCGCCCCGGCTTCGATCAGTTCGAGCCCAATTATAATTTCGACACCGCCGCCGTCATCGCGCCGGGTGTCTCCTATCGCCTCAACTTCATTCCTTACGGGCACCCCCCGGGGGACGATAACGATTTCTTCAAGCTATGGGTCAAGCCGGGCCTGGTCTTCACCTGCGAGACCTTCGATCTCGATCCCGGCGTCGATACGAACATGATCCTCTACGACGCCAACCGCGAGGTCATCGCGGGAAACGATGATCGGGCGCTGGGCGATTACAGCAGTAAGGTCAGTTATTACAGCACCTACGAGGGCTTCCTCTACGTCCTCGTGGGGCACGGCGGACGTATTCCCCTGGAGAACACCGATGATAGTGAGTACTCCCTGCGCTGCGAGATGCAGGTTCCCGGCGCAGTACTGACGCTGACGCCGCCCCCTTCCAAGGATACCACGCCCGTCGCCACGGCGACGCCGCGTACCACATCGCCTGTCGCCACACCCACGCTCACGCCCCGCCCCGAAGGCGAGGGGGAGGGCACTGTCGTGCTGAGTGTCCGGCCCATGGTAACGCCGCCGCCCCTACAGCCCACGCCCACCCCTTCGGGCTTCCGTACCTTCCGGTTGGTCATCTACTACGATACCAACCTCGATGGTCAGTTCGGCGCGGGTGAGGGGGTCCCCGGCTTTTTTGCCCGCATCCTCGATGCCAGCAGCGGTGCGGAGCTTGCCCGGGGCTACACCGACGAGCAGGGGCAGCTGAGCTTCTCCGTCCCCACCGTGGGCACGGTGCGCGTGCTGGTCCCCCTCTTGGGCGTGGATCGGTACGTCGATTCGGCAACCTCGGAGGTGAAGGTGCGCATTGTACCGGCTGAACTTCCGGAGGTGATTCCATGAGCGAGACGCACGACGTGCGCGCAGGGCCCGAGGCGCCCCCCGAGTCCAAAGCACCACCGCGCCCCCTTGAGCCACAGCCCGAGCCGCCCGGGAAGCCCGGCGGCCCTATCGCGCTGCCGGACACCGCGCTTGCCGGGGCCGAACCGGCAGCGGAAGAGCCGGAGCGGATCGGAGGCGCCATCCCCCTGGGACAAGCCCCCTCGGAAGTCCCCCCGGTCGTGCCGCCTTCCGTGTCCGGCCCGCCGGGGCCAGCGCACCCCCTGCTGCCCACGTGGGCGCTGCTGCTTTTCCTGGCCGGCCTGCTCATCATTGCCGCCGTGGGCTACGGCGTGCTGCGCCAGTGGTGGAGCGGCACGCGTGCGGAGAGCGGTGTACAGCCGGTGGCGGTGGGCAAGCTGGCGACCTTTGATTCACCCCCCTCTCTGCCCGACGATCTGCCCATCCTCCAGGAGAACGGTCTTGCCTTGCCTGCGGTATTGCCCGTGACCCTCGAGCTGGAGCGTGCCCTCTACCCCATCGTTCCGGTCACCCTCGAGAACGGGCGCTGGCCTGTCCCTGCCCATGAGCAACAGGTCGCCGTCTGGGTCTACGGAACCGTGGTGAACTACGTGGTCGGCCTGCCCCACAGTGCCGCCGCTGAAGCGCAGCTGGGAAGTTTGACCTCCGGCGACCGCATCACGTTGACGCTCAGCAACGGGACGACGCTGCTCTTCGGCGCCCCCCAGGCGGAGCGTTACCCCGTCGACGCCGGGGAGCCGCTGGCTCAGCGACAGCCCGGTCTCACTCTCGTCCTCTTTGGAGGCGGGGAGAGCAACCGGCTGGTCGTGAAGGCCCGCTACTTGCCGGAGGAGAGTCCCCTCACGGGTGGTGCGCAGCAGGTGGGGGATTTGGAGCTCACCGTGCTCGATTCGGGGTTATTGGAAACAGAGAGCGCGCAGGCCGAGCGCCGGTTAGTGGTAGAGTACCGCGTGGTGAATCGGGGCGCCACGGAGATCGATCCCGCGCTCTTCGATATGGTCCTGGTCGACGGCGATGGGGCACGCTATGCCCTCAACCCCGAGGTCGCGGCACAGGGGGAATACGGCCCCCTGCGATTGAGCATCCCCCCCGAGAGCAGCGTGGAAGGGAGCGCCGGTTATCTGGTGCCTCGCGATCTGAAGCCCCCGCTGACCTGGGTCTTCCGGCCCGACGCTGCCGCAGCGCAGGCTGCTCGCTTTTCGCTGCCCTACGCGCCCCCCCTCGCCGGCCCACCGCAGCCGGAGGTTTCGCTCACGGAGGCCATCGCCGACCGCGAGCGGGACGTGATCATCCTCGGGGGCGTCATCCGCAACCGGGGTGAATCGGCGCTGCCCGTGACGCTGGACAACGTCAATCTCACTTCCAGCGCCGGTGCGGCGCAGTTGCGCACCTCGACGCCGGTGCTGCCCTGGACTGTAGGACCGGGAGGTGAGCAGCGTTTCGAGCTTCAGTTCTCCTGGCCCGCCGGGGTGAGCAGTGTTCTCCTGGATCTCTACGGCTTTACCTTTGAGATCGAGGGGTTGCCCTGACGCTACCGCTGAGCTGAAGTCTGATCACCAACGGCACCGGCCCGCGCTTCGAAGCGCGNNGTGTGGGTGAGGCTGAAACAACGCTATTGAGCCCCTCTCAGTCTGTGAAACACTTACCCTAGTTGATCCCCGGCAGGTGCTGCTACTCCCACAGGACGACGGCGGTCAGCGTGGCATCGCAGGGAATGGGGCGGCGGGGATCGATCTGCCCGGCGGTGATGTACTCCTCGAAGGTACCGACGATGTCGTGAGGATTGCCCTGGCAGGCAGGGTTGGTCGCCGGATCGCAGATCACAGCGGCGACAAAACCGACGATGTGGTAGAGGTACTGGTTCTGGTTGGGCCAGGTCTGGCCGGAGTCGACGTGAGGAACGGGGAAGTATTCGGGATGGTCCTCCATATAGTTGGGGGCGTAGACCACGTCGAAGACGGGGAGGAAGACCGTCTGCCCGGCCCAGAAATCGAAAATCGCATGATTGGCCGATTGTTTCTGACCAGGCTCGCCGTGGATGAAGTCACCGTCAATGAAGAGAATCTCCGGCACCTCCGGAGGAGCAGGGATGGGCTGGGTGCCCAGGAAGATGGGGGGCGTAGGCGTCTCGCCGGTGATGTAGCGGCGGATGTCGTTGGCATTGGTCGTCGGTTTGACGGTGCGCCGCAGGGGATCAGGCTGGGTATAGTGCTCGATGTTGTAGATGTAGTCGAAGTTGAGCCAGCCCCGCATCGAGGAGGCGTCGCCGGGATCGCCGATGCACTGCCCGTCGTAGACCTTGCAGAAGACGTCGTTCTCCACGTCGAACTCCGTTCCCGGTTCCATGCCCGCGATCACATCGTCGGGGACGGCGACGGGCAGGATGGGGCTGCCACCCGGCAGCTGGACCACCGGTCCGACCATGGCGGTGGCGCTGCCCTGCGCGTCGACATCGGTCTGGCCGACGATGCGCAGGAAGGTGGTGTCCTCGGTATACCAGGTAAGGACCTGTACGCCCCGGGCTTCGCTGGGAACGGTGCCCAATCCCACCCCTTGCAGCTGCTGGGCGTTGGCGTCCACGTACCAGGCGTTGATGTTCTCCACGGGATTGTCCAGGTTAACAGGAACGCCGTTCTGTCGGACGTAACGGACGACGGCGTCGCGGATGGCGGCATCGCTGACGTTGGGGTTGGGCTCGCAGGCACTCGAGCGGAGAATGCGCGCTCCGGCCATGGCCGCCGAGTCCGCCGCATTCTGCGCCAGCCGGCGGTTGGTGTGAAGGCGCCCTCCATCGATAGCCAGCCCCACCAGCGCGATCAGGGCCACCATGGCGATGGCGATCAAAATCATAGATTGTCCGCGTTCTTCTCTCATTGCTATCCTCCTGGCTATAAAACCGGTCTAGTGAGTATTGATGAGGGCGTGTGCAGAGACGCCCCGCAGAATCAGCCCATCTTCAGGGACGAAGGAATCGAAGAAGGGCAGGTAGAACTCGTAGGCGTAGCTGACCGTGACCGTCACCGGCTCTCCGGCTGTCAACTGCGGCGCCATCACGGTGACGTTCTCGGGGTGGACGCTGACGAGCGGCCCCAGGGCATCGACGGCCCGGCTGCGAACGCCACCGACATCGTGAGGAGCCAGAGCAGCGTAAGTAGCCCCCTCTTCGGCAGCGTCGCGCAGGGCGACGATGACGTAATATGCCCGTCCCAGATCCAGCAGCCCTGCCAGCAGCAGCAGCAACAAGGGCAACAACAGGGCGGTCTCGACGAGGCTTTGGCCTTTTTGATTCTTCTTCATTCTTGATTCCTCCTCGGTAGATGTAAGCTCCCGCTGCACGGTCGCCGGGAGCGCGAATAAGTCCGGATTCAGGATCCGGTGGGTGAGAGCAGCTTGCCGGAGTTGGCGTCGGTGCGCACCTCCAGGCTGTGCTCGCCTTCGTAGGCCAGCACGATCCAGACCAATCCCTCGCCGCTGCGCTGGAGGCGGTACTGCACCAGCGCCGAGGGGTGCGCGCGCAGAAAGTCGTTGCCGCCCGCTGCCCGGAAGCCCATCCAGGCCACCTCGATACCGTGAGCCGGCGGGAAGGGCGCGAGAGGAGCCGGCTGGGTGGTAGTAGCGCGCGGTGGGATCCAGAAGAGGTTCTCGCCCTTGACTGTCACCGAGGCCGTCTCGCGCCGCGAGGGTGAGTAATAGTGGAGGGTCCAGGCGATGGGCGGTTGCTCTGTGTTCTGGTGCTCCTGGGGCCTCCACGAACCCTTGACCCAGACCAACTCGGCATCCGAGGCCCAGGCCCGGGCGCGCTCTTCAGCCCGGCGAGCTGCTTCTGCCAGGGGCATGCGCGGGGCCAGCCCCTGCCACGTGACTTCGGGCTGCCGGTTGACGACGAGCGGGCCGTTGCCCATCACGCTCCACAGGACGAGCAAGCCGACGGCTGCAATCAGACTGAAGCCTACGAGCACCAACAGCTCACTGCGGATCTTCATCTCAGCGCCCCCCTCTTAACACCAGGGGCAGATAGACGCGAAACTCAGCGCGTCCGCCCCGGTAGAAGATACCGTGATAAGTAGGCCCTACGCTGGTGCGTTGCCACGCCAGGTGTAGTTCCCCGGTTTGGTCCACCTGCAGCGAGACGCTGAGAGAGAGGTGATCCGGGTCTGCGGAGACGTTGAGCGGAGGGTTCCAACTGAGCCCGCCGCTTTTGGAGCAGGAGACGAGAATCTCTTCCTGCCCGGAGGCCCCGCGATAGCCGGGCCAGGCCACGCAGAGCTGATCTCCACCCGCTGCGATCCGGGGAGCGACGGCGGTGGGGAAGAGCTTGTTGGAGCCGACGGGTTCGGCGTCGACGCGCCGGATCGCCGGCGACCATTGGGTGCCTGTGTGGCGCCGGTGGTTGATGTACTGGGCTTCGGGGCTGGCGTTGGTCCCTTGCGCTATCTCGCTCCAGACCACGTGAAGCTCTCCGTCGAGCACCAGGAGGTCGGGACGCACGGCCAGTTGCCCGTCCGGTGAGACCTGTTGGGGCGCGCCCCAGGTAACGCCGGTCCCGTTCCGCGTTCCCGCGACGTGCCAGACGGTGCGCGAGATGGTCTCCGTCGTCTGCTCCCAGACGATGTGAATGCGGTCAGGATTGCTCTCCAGCGCCACGCGGGGGCGCCACACGCCGCCAGCTTCGTCGGGGCGCACCTGAGCGCGGGTGATGACGACCGTGGGAGTCTCCCATGCTCCTGTGTTACCCGAGCGGAATGCGTAGTAGAGATCCCCCTGGGTCCGATAAGCTGCATCCAGTCCGGCGGCGAAAACGAGATGCGCGCCGTCACTGTGGAGTTTCAGATGGGGAAAGATCTCGCCGTAGATCCCTTCTATCACTGTATGAAGGGTGTGGTTCGTTCCCGCCCCGATATCGGCCTGACGAATCCGGTTCTGGGCCAGGCTATCTCCTTCCAGCCAGAGCACGGAAAGGGCACCCGTTTCCCCCATCACCAGCGTGGGGTTGCGACTCCCGGCGGCCTGAGAGACAGTGTAGACCTCTCCCCCCCAGGCTCCCGCCACCTCTCGGGTCACGTAGATGCCTACGGCTTCCTCCGTTCCGGCCCAGGCGAGGGCCAGCGCCCCCTCCCGCTCGACGAGACTGGAATGGCGGGCCGCGTGTTCCGAGGGGGAGACCTGGAGAGCGGGCTCTCTATCCGGCCAGGGAAGGTCCGCTGCCAGCACCACCCCCAGGGGGAGGAGGGCCAGGGCCAGAGTCAGTAACAGGGAGTTGCAGGCTGTCTTGCTCATTCCGTGGGAGCTCCTAACATGAGATCGGCCCCGCTGGTCCTCGTATTGGAATAGATGGTCACCAGCAGGCTATCGGTGTAGATCGTATCGTCGTTGGCCAGCCGTACCAGGCCCTCGACGAGAAATTCTCCCGGCGCGATGTTTTCGAACAGATAGGCTCCAGCGTTATCGGAGGTACCGGAGGCCACCAGCCGCCCGTCGCTGTTATAAAGGTACACACCTACCCCGCTCATGGGGGTGGTGGAATCCCCGATGTTGATGTAGGTCAGCCCAGTTACACTGCCGGGATCCTCGACGGGAGCGTCGGGCGTGGGGGTGGGCGTGGGGATGGGGTTCTCAACGCCCACATTGAAGGTGAGTAGCGGGCTGCGATTGTTCGTCTCGTCGGATTCGGGGATCTGATCCCACGTATCGGCCAGCGCGATGACGGTGTATTCTCCGGTCGCGTCAATATATTCACCCGGGACGTACATCGTGAACTCGATAGTGGCCCCCCGGGCCAGGCCGTTCACCGCCACGTAGTCGACGCTGGCCTGTTCGTTGAGAGGGCGACTCAGATCGGGATTGAGATAGAGATCCACCCAGAAGAGTGAGGTCACGTCCACCTCTCCCTCGTTACTTACGCTGGCCTTGAGGCGGACCATCTCGTAGGTCCCCAGGGTGTCCGTCACCTCTCCGCTGAGTCGCAGCGAGGGCATGGTGAGATCGGGCAGGGTGCCGGGCAGGGGGGTGGGCGTGGGCGGGGGATCCCCCCCGCAGGGCCGCACGAAGGTCACGCTGGCGGTGGCGCCAGCGGGAGGGGCCACGTAGTTCCCCTGATTATCCTCGGTGCGGGCCGTGATGGTGTGGGTATCCGCCGTGATATCGCGCAGGGTGTACTGGGGAGCGAAGGTGGTGGCGCTCTTGAAGCTCTCCAGGAGTTGGTCGTTCCAGTAGATGCCGATCCGTTTCACGCTGTTGTTTGTGGGCCAGTTGTAGCCCCGTACCGTAAAGCTTGCCGTGTTCTCATCGGTGCAATCGGGGTCGATGGTGATATAGGCATCAGGGGGAGGCGTGGGGGTGAGCGTCGGGGTGGGCGTCGGGGCCGTCACCACCGCCGAATCCTGCTGCCCGTAGCCCTGGACCACAACAGTGTACCCGCCGAGCAACCCGCCGACGCCCGTGAAGACGAACTGTCCGTTCCCGTCCGTGAAGGCATTGACGGTGTATCCTGTCTGGATCACCCGCAAGGTCAGCTGGCTGCCCGGTTGGGCCGTGCCGAGGACGGTCGTGGCCCCCTCCATGATCGGCTTGGTGATCACGATGGGAACCAGCTCCGGTGTGGGCGAGGGGGTTGCGGTGACCAGAGCGTAGGGCGTGGCTGTGGGGGTCGCGGTGGGAGTCGGGCCGGTGTCGCACGGGACGGTGTAGGTCGCCGTAGCGGTGCGGTTGGTTTGTCTTCCCTCTACTATGATCGTGTAAGTGCCATCTTGCACGCCATTGATGTTGAAAGCGAGGCTGAAATCGGGGCTGATGGAGGTGTTGTTCAAGACCTTAGTGGTGCCGAAATATACATCTACGCGATTATCGCCATCCCAACCGGTGCCGTTGACGGTGATGGATTGAGTGCCTGCCGGCCCGCACAGCGGAGTGAGGCTGATTTGAGGGTCTGCACCGGGATCGCCAGGATCGCCCGGGTCGCCGGGGTCACCGGGATCAGGCGGGGGGGGGAGGTGCGGGGGCGGGCCCGTCACGATGGTTCCCAGGCTCTGAATGGTGCGGGTGGCGCGGCTCTCCAGCAGGAGTCCGTCTAGAAAGGGTTCAAAAATGGGGGTAAGGGCCTCGAACTCGTGTTGTAGGAAGACGACCACGCGATGGCCTACGACTACCCGATTCGGATCCAGAATCTGGGCAGTGTTGTGCGGTCCTTCGTCATACCAAACCCACACGGTGACTTCATCGGTGGGCAAGGAGCTGATGGCCATCTGGGTGCGTTGGCTGATCCCCATGTAGTCCCGGGGATTGGTGATCCCATAGCGGGTCCCCTCCCGCGCGGCGTTGAAAAGGTTGCTATAAATGAAGAAAGCTCGTCCGAATTCGATGATGCCCAGAATGACCAATAGCAGCAGTGGAAGGACGAGCGCAAATTCTACGAGTCCCTGCCCTTTCGTTCCGCGTTTTTGTTTCATGTGAGCGCCCCTCTTGTCTTTGGTGTAATGTCTAGGTCTGGCAGAAGCTTCTTACTGACGTATTTCTACCATTAGAATCGTCGGTGACCTCAAATTGGTAACGTCCAACCGGGGGATTGGTAAGAATTTGGTTACTGAGGAATATAGTACTCTGGTACCGTTTGGATAGGTGGACGTTACTGGATTATCGGCAACTTCGATTTATAATGTAAGGACACAGCAACAAGGAATTAGAGAAGGCATGTGTCCTGAATTTGACGAGCAGGGAACGGTCCGCAGAGCGCGCGACGGAGACGAAGACGCGCTGGGGGCGTTATACGAGCAGTACGTAGATGCGATATATCGCTATATGCTATATCGCACCTCCAATCACGCCGTGGCGGAAGACCTGACGGCTGAGGTCTTCACGAATATGATCACGTCCATCGTGCGCTACGAAGATCGGGGGTTGCCCTTCGGCGCGTGGCTCTTCCGTATCGCTCGGGCCCGGTTGGTCGATCACTGGCGTCGCTCGAAGCGCCGGGCAGAGCGGGAGGTCACCTTCTCGCCGGAATCGGAGGAGTTCCTCGTCGGCGAATCGCCGGAGAAGCGCTTCGAGCATGAGGTGCTCGTCGCCGCACTGGAATATCTAACGGACGCCGAGCGCGAAGTCGTAGTCCTGCGTTTTGCCGGTGGCTTGAGCAATCAGGAAATCGCGGACGTGACAGAGAGTAATTCGAACGCGGTGAAGAGCATGACCTATCGAGCTCTTAAGAAACTGCGGAAGGTGTTGAGCCGGCGACGGGAGTTTACGGAGCAAAGGTGGGCCGAGGATGATGACACAGAATAGCCAAGACGAGCTCTGGAACGACCAGATCTCCTCGCGTCTACGCCTTTTGGGAGAAGGACAGTTGACCCCGGAGGCGCGGCAGCGCATCTGGCACAAGGCACAGGAGCGGGCCGAATTCGTTCAGACCGAGGTTGCTGAGCCAGCGCCCGCCGGCGGGGGTACGTTCTGGGAATTCCTCAGCCAGCGTCTGTTGCCGGCGCTCTCGCCGCGTCCCTCGCTGGCCTGGGGTGTTCTGGCTGCCTTGGCTATCTTCTTCTTCCTGAGTGGTTCTCTGGTGATGGTCTCTGCCCAGGCGCTGCCGAATGAGCCCCTCTATTCCGTGAAGCGGGTCGTCGAAGAGGTGCGTTTGGTGTTGGCACCGGAGACCCGAGAACGAGCGCTGCGTCTGCAGTTCCTCGACCGGCGGGTGGAGGAACTGGCTGCGTTGGTCGCCAGAGACGAGGAGGTACCCGAGACGCTGGTGACGGAGATCCGGGCCCACTATTCGGAGATCACCGTCGCCCCGGAGTTGTGGGCGGCAGCCGGGGCCGAGGAACACCTCGCAAGTCAGCTCTTGGTGCTGCGCGGCGTCTCCGTCGATCCTGCCGGCGTGCAATTCACTGCTCTTTTCGTGGCCTCGGCTCGAGCTTACGAACGAACGGGAGGAGCGCTCTCCGCCCTGGAGCTGCCGCCGATCTTTATGACCGCCACGCCCACGCCGCTCCTCACCCCACCCGGCGTGCCGACCCTGACCCCGACCCCCCGCACTGCCACACCAACGCCGGGCCGCCTGACCCTCACGCCTACCCTGACGCTCACGCCCACGCCCTCCGTGCCGCCCCTGGTCCCGACGGATCTGCCGCCCTCCGATCCAGGACAACCGCCCCTGGTCCCGACGGATCCGCCGCCTCCGGGTGACGATGGTGAGGGGGGAGGCGTCGAACCTCCCCGGGCCTATCCTACGCCTGGAGTACCTGGGCCTCCTGAGACCCCTCCTGGGCAGGATAAACCTGTGCCTCCCCCGGGGCAGAACAAGCCCTAGCCGCCTCACTTTTCGGCGGCTACTTACAGGCGGACACCGCGGAAGGGCGAGCGCTTCAGATTTCTGCTATGCTCGCCAGCACCCCAAATCGTCCGGTGCCTCCCCCCTCCGCCCGATGGGAGTACCATTCGTCGAGGCGGCGGCTGGTGTAGAGCCCGCTTACCTCTACCTGTCCCACCCCTGCCGCGCGCAGTTGCGCCGCGACGGCGCCTGGCAGATCCAGGTACCAGCTTCCCCCGCGCTGTTGCGTCACAGAGGTCCCCGGTGGCAGGGCGGCGTCGATGGCCGCCACCACTTCTGCTCCTACCTCATAGTGCTCGGGAGCGATGCCTGGTCCCACCCCAGCCCAGAGCGTTGCCCGCCGGACGCCATAGGTCGTCTCCAACGCGGCGACCGTCGCCGCGACGACACCCGCCGCCGTCCCCCGCCAACCGGCGTGCGCCAGCCCGGCGGTCCGCGTGCGAGGGTCGAAGAAGAGCACGGGAACGCAGTCGGCGAAGCGCAGCAGCAGGCCTAACCCCGGTTCGCCGGTGATGAGAGCGTCGGTGGCGGGGATGAGAGTGCCGCCATCCACCCGGCGCACGGGAGCCACCCGATTCCCGTGGACCTGATGGGGGCTTACGATGTCTTTCCGTCGGAAGCCAAAGGCGGCGTTTACGCGTCGGTGATTCTCGGCAACGGCCTCGGGGCGGTCGCCGACGGTGCTGCCCAGATTGAGAGACGCAAACACGCCCTCGCTCACCCCACCGCAACGGGTAAGAAGGGCGTGTCGGAAGCCGGGCCCTGGCCCATCGAAGGTGTACCAGACCAGTCCCTCTGCTTCGTGTCGGCGCATCAATCCTTGAACAGGGTACTAAGTACCAGACCAATCCACCCCACGGCCCAGGCCGAGAGCAGGATGCCAGCCAGAGCAATCTTCTGCTCATCTATGATGGGCTTGACGCTGGTGCCTTCGGGTCCCACTTCGATGTAGGCCAGGGGTCGCGCGTGACCCCCGACGCCCCCTCCGCCACCGCCGCTTGGTTCGTCGCAAATGCACTCGCACTCACCCACCGCCTCGGCGCCCTCTGATTCCGCTTCCTCATGGCACGCACAGTCACACTCACCGGGCGCTGTGCCGAAGCCGGCCCCATACCCATAGCTGATCTCTGCGACGGGTATCAGCACCCGGCCCTGAGCCTCTCGAGGCGTTCCGAAGACCCGGTCCACGCTCACTTGGTCTGGCGCTTCCAGAATCCTGTTTAGCAAGGTCTTGATCTCTTCCATGTCTCTACTCTCCTTTACTTGTTTCCACTCTTCACTGGTCGGATTACCGGCGGGCGATTTTTGTCAGCAGAATGATGAGAATACTGACCATGGCGAGGGTCAAGCCTGACGCCGCCATGATGCTCAGCGTGTCTCGCGTAGCGTCGGGGATGGCGTGCCAGCGATTCCCCTCCGGGCCTTGCTCCACGACGGAGATAGGACGCAGTCTTACTCCCTGCAAGGCGCTGCTAATGCTCAGCTTGGCAGGAGCTTTGGATGCTATGTCATTGATCAGATGTCCCTCGATACTGGTCATAAGCACCGAGGGCAAGAAGCGTCGTTCTCCCACTTCGATGGGGGTCCCCGCCCGCACCCGGGTCTTGCTGTTAAAATTCGCCATCGTGCCTCCTTGGTGGTTGATTCGCCTCTGCTGCTAAATGTGCTATATATATCCTATCTTGATCGGGAGCAAGGTGCAATTGAGACCAGGTATAAGTCATGGCTGGGGAGATAGGTTGCGCCAGCCAACGAACAGACTCATTATATCCGCCCCAGGAGAAGATACAACTTCAACGCTCTTCCTCTCTTGTTCATGTGGATTCGGAGGCATCTGCTCTACTGACGAAAGGGCAATTCGGTTAAATTTTGCTCCCTGCCAAAAACAGACCGTTTTCACTTGTCACCCTGCTCTCCTTGGAGTATGATGGGGCTATGTTTAGAAATAGGGATATGATCCTGCGGGAGTCTCAGTTGGAGGTGTCAGGTTGAGCGCTCCCGGGTTCCCTCTGCAGAGGAGGTCACGGTGACCCGCATACAGAAGATCATTTTGATAGTTTTGGCGGTTGTGGATCTGGTCGTGATTGGGGTGATGGCTGTCCTGGTGTTCACTTCGATGCAGGCCTTGCCCAATGTGACCCCGCTCCCTCTTCCCACCACGGAGATTGCAGCCGCGACCCGCGAGGTAATCCCTACCTGGACCCCCACGGCGACTTCCACCCCCGCCGGTACGCCCTTACCCCTGCCCACCCGTACGCCGCGTCCGACGCGCACCCCCTTCCCTACCGCAAGCCCTAGCCCTACCGCCACACCTGCCCCCGTCGAGCTGGAAAACCCCGAGTTCGATATGCTCATGACCAACCGCATTCCCGGCTGGCAGTGGGATGCTTTTATCAACTACCGTCCCGGCGAGACCTATGATCCTCATAACTCCTACGCCGAGCCGATGTTTATGGCTGCTGATGATCCCCTGCGGCGCATCAGTGGCTCAACGCTCAAGATTGAAACCATTCGCTGGCTCAAGTTCCGGGCCTGGGTCTATCAACCCATCACCGTTACCCCCGGCAGCACCGTCTACTTCAGGGTCAAGGCCAACGCCTTCTCCTCCATCGACACGCTCGTCTTGCGGGCCGGGGTCAATCCTTACGGTGAGGGCTGTAACCGCGCGCGCTGGGGGGAGGTGGACATCAACCAGGATGACGGGATTGTCACCATCACCTCACCTCGGGTCGTGGTGCCGGAACCGGGTCGGATTACCGTCTGTCTTTTCGCGGAGCCCAACTATCCCGATGTCAGCAATGCCGCCTTCTTCGATCAGGCAGAGCTTATCGTCGCCCCACCACCTTAGAGCCGAAAACTTAATCGCTTCCCGATTTAGTCGGCTTGCAACACTCGTTTTCGGCTTGCTGACGGTAAGTTATAGACTTACAGACCCTTGGATAGGAGGAGTCATGGCGCAGTTGCCCTTATTGTACGATGTCGCCGTTGTGGGTGCCGGTCTGGCTGGGGCCCTCGTGGCTCGCAGGTTGGCCGATGAAGGACAGCGCGTCGCCGTCCTGGAGGCACGCAAGGTAGGCGCCAGCTTTCGGGCAGACGCCAGCGCGATGGCCCTCCTGGGCGCACCGGAACTTGAAGCCCTGGAAGCGGAAGATCTTCTTCTGCGCTGGCGCTATACGCAGCACAATCTGGAGGTGCTCACCGAGACAGCCACTGCGGTGAATGTACCCCTGACGCAGACGGGCAGCTGGCGCGCAGCCCAAAACTCCCGAGCTGCGGGGGAGCTGGAGCGCTCCGCCATCCAGCTGGAGCGAGCAGGCTTTGAGGTAAGCCTGGAGGATCTGAGTGAACATGGGCTGAGCGTCGCCCTGGCTACAGAAGCCGATCTGCGTTTCGACCCCCGGCAGTTGGTGTGGGCCCTGCTTGACCACCCCCAAATTCGCGTGGCAGAGGATACCGAGGTCACAAAGATCGTCTCTGGGGATGAGGGCTCCGAAGTGTGGGCGCGCAAGCACTACCTTCGTTCGAGCACCGTAGTTCTCGCTGAGGGGGCCCACATTGTGCATCGTCACCCTTTCCTTGCATCCCTGACGAAAGCGCTCCCCGTGCAGACGATGGTCGTTACTGCAAGGGAATCCCTGGCGCGGCCCTTGCTCCTGGAGCGGGGCCGGGTCCTCGTCCAGGAGCTGGGCGAGCGGTGGCAGCTCTCCGCCTGGGTGGAGGAGACCGACGTAGATCCCCTGGCCCTGCTGGTGCGAACGGCGGACAGACTCTGCCCCGAGGCCCAGCTGTTGGAGCGTCACGCGGACTGGGTGCTCCGCAGCACCTCCGGAATGCCCCTCATTGGTTCCATGCCAGAACAACCGCGTGTCTACTTCCTTGCTGGGCTAGGACCGTGGGGGCTCAGCTGGGTCTTCAGCGCGGCTAAGGCGCTGACGGCGTTCATGCTCGAAGGCGCATCGCCCCCGTGGGGCTTGGTCACGCCAGCGTAGGTTTGCAGGAAGTACAGTAAACGGAGCCAGCCGACCAATAACGAGGCGGCGGGTGCCCCAACGAAGCGTCGCGGGATTTGAGGGCTCATACTTGAGGTTGATTTTTGGTAGGGGCTCAATATGGTATACTGAACCCCTAGCAAGGAGAGGTCATGGAATCTGGTGGAGATATATCCGAGATCCGGGTTGCCGTTGTGGACGACCATCCCTTCTTCCGACAGGGGGTGCGGGACGTGTTGGCCGCCGAAGAGGATATCACGGTGGTTGCCGAGGCGGAGGATAGTGCCGAAGCGTTGGCGGTGATCCCGGAGATCAAACCCACGGTCACGTTGATGGACGTCAACCTGCCCGGGATCAATGGCCTCCGTGTGACCCAACAGCTCAAAACCCAATACCCAGCGTTGAACTTCATTATCTTGACGGCGTATGACGACGAGGAGCAAATCTATCACGCTATTCGGATAGGGGCTTCTGCCTATTTCGCCAAAGACGTCGATCCAGCGCGCCTGGTGGATACCATCCGGGCCGTTGCCGAGGGCTATTACGTCATCGGAGGACGGCGCCTCACCCCCGGACAGGCGGAGGAATGGCTGCTTGAATCCTACCGGCGTTTCGGCGTCAAACCGGAGGACGTCACTTTCTCCCCCCTCACCCCCCGGGAGATGGACATCCTCGAGCTGATCATCGAAGGATTGAGTAACAAAGAGATCGCCTATCGGTTGGGAATCAGCCAGCAGACGGTCAAGAATCATGTGACCTCCATTCTGGCCAAGTTGAACCTTTCCGATCGCACCCAGGCCGCAATCTACGCCCTGCGTCGGGGTTGGGTGCGCTTTCCGCCCAACGAGCGTTCCCTGGGAACTTGAAACAACGATGAAGAACCTGTCCCCGGATGTTGGCTCGGCAACGATTCCTTGTAGGCCTTTGCGGTCTCCATTACCATTTTAACTGCACAGAAGAGGACAAGAAGGAAAGAGATGACGGAAAACAACACGTGGAATCAATTCATCGAAACCAGTCGCCGGAATTATGCCCGTCTACAAACCGAACTCAAAGAGGTCGATATGCTGATCCAGCAGACCTCCGCCGAGGTAGACCGGATGGTCCGTCGCAACGCCCGCGCCGCCTCTCGCCTGCGCCAAATCGAGACACAGTTTGACACAGTGCCCCGGGAGGATATCAAAACCACCTACAACGAGCTGATAGAGAGCCAGCAGCGTCTCTTTACGATGCGAGGCCAGCTGGAAAAATTACAGAGCGATCAGCGGCACATGGGGCGGTTGGCGGAGCTCTATGAAACTGTGTTACGTTATAGTGGCTCTATGGAAGAGAGCGTCGTCGAGGAAATCGGAAACGCGGGAGCGACCCCCCAGGCCATGGTGGTCCGCATCATTGAGGCCCAGGAGCGGGAACGCCAGCGGCTCTCCCGCCAGATACACGATGGGCCGGCTCAATCCTTGACGAATCTGGTCTTGCAGGCGGAAATCTGCGAGCGGCTCTTTGAGCGGGATAATGAGCGGGCTCGCCAGGAGCTGACAGAACTCAAGCAGGACGTGGTCAATACTTTTCAGAAGGTCAAAAACTTCATCTTCGATCTGCGCCCCATGATGCTTGACGATTTGGGCGTGATGCCCACGTTGAAACGTTACGTGGAAGGCCTGGAAGAGACGGGCTTCAGCGGGGTAAAGTTGAGCCTTTCGGGCCGCGAACGCCGGTTGGCGCCTTACAAGGAAATTACCATCTTCCGCGTCATTCAGGAGTTGCTTCACATCGGTCGCGAATACGGACAGGCCACCATGATCAAGGTGACCATGGACATGGGAGAGCGCGAGGTGCGGGTGACCATCGAGGACAACGGGAGCGGGTTCGACTTAGGCGATGCCCTCAAGACCTCGGACGCCGAGCGCACCGGTCTCGCGACCCTGCGGGAGCGCATCGAGATGCTGGGGGGAGCGATCACCTTCGATAGTACCATCGGACAGGGAATGCGCGTCTCTTTCACTTTGCCCATCGAGGAAGAGGAATAGCCCTCTGAAAGTGGTGAGGATAAGGTTTAGGACTAACGCACTTGGCTGAGAGTGCTCGTAGCCCCCGACTTGGGGGCGAATCTGGCGTAAAACCTGGAGCGCAAAAGCCGGTTTTTTGCCCAAGCGCCCCGGGGACGGAGATTCGAGCGTGAAATGCGATAGCCCGATAAAGTTTGACATACCTTTGACCCATGCTACACTATGGTTAAATCAGTTTTAACTTGAATCCTGGTAGAAGCGAGTAACGGCTTTTCTAATACTTGGCTCAATAAGAACGCGCCCGCGTCCAAGTAAGGGGGCCGCGGAAAACATCACGACTTGTCAGAGCCTATCCTGAGGAGGTCCGGCATATGCGAGGCAATCGAAGGGTTCTTGTCATTTTGGGAGTTCTACTCCTGGTCGTAATTGTCGGTGGTTACTTCGTCTGGAGTAACCTGAACCAGGGCGGGGAGATCCCTGAGGAAACAGGTGAGATCCCCCCCGAAGAAAGGCCGCGTACGCAGATTGTTGTAGCGGCTCAGAATATCCCTCGAGGCCAGCAGCTGCGAGTAGAGGATGGCGCCGTGCGAATGCAACCCTGGCCCGACGACGCCCTCCCCGCCGAATACTTCGACGCCCTGGACCAGGTGGACGGAACGTTTGCGCGCATGGAGATTCCGAATGGAATGCCCATTCTGCCCCGCATGTTGGGAGATCCGACGACGGCACTGGAGGTCTACGGTTCGGCTGCCGCGCTTTTCGGAGATACAGGCAAACGCGCTTACGTCATTCCCATGGACACTCAAGGCTCGGTCGCCTGGGCCATTCGTCCCGGAGACCGGGTTGATGTCCTGGCGGCCCTGAAACTGATGCCCGCCGATGAGGAATTCCAGACCCCCCTCCCCAACCTTTTCATGTCGCTACCTTCCGGTGCAGAAGGAGAGACGGCCCTCTCCGGTACCTATGGGCGCTTCGAGACCCTGCCGAACGGGCAGCCGGGATTGATCTTCCCCTCCGCACAGGCTCATCCCTATCTGGTGGTACAGCTCACGGTGCAGGATGCCGTGGTCTGGCAGGTGGGTATCTGGCCCGATACGGAGACCGACGCAATGCAGCCCACCGGCGTCTCTGCCCAGCCCCAACAAGAGGGCGGCGGATTGGCGACCGGCGCTCAACCTCCCGCCCAGGCCACCCCCCCGCCCGCCCCGGTGCAGCGCTCTGAAGTAGAGCCCATCACCCTGCTGGTGACCCCCCAGGACGCACTCGTGCTGAAATACCTGGTGGAGATGGGCGCCGATTTGGATCTGGCGCTCCGGGCTGCCAATGACACCGCGCCGGTTATCACCGAGCCTGTCTGGCTGAGCTACATCCTCGACCGCTACCAGATTCCCGATATGGCCCCCGGACTCCCCGTCATTCCCACACCCGTGAGCCGGCTGCAATTGACGCCCCTGGCCCCCGAGGCAGTGGAAGAGTAATCGGGAGCGGTAGAAGGCTAGCTTAACGAAAGGTCCGAAGCGTGGCTGATAAGATCCAGGTAATGATCGTCGATGATATTGCGGAGACGCGAGAGCAGCTCCGCAAGCTTCTCTCTTTTGATCCCGACATTGAGGTCGTAGCCATGGTGGGGAGTGGGGAAGAGGCCGTCAAGGTGGCGGCGGAGCTCCAGCCCACCGTAGTCTTGATGGACATCAACCTCCCCAATATGGACGGCATCACAGCAACGGGCAAGCTGTTGGAAGTAGCGCCCGGTGCCCAGGTCATCATGCTCTCCGTCCAGGGAGAGACCGACTATATGCGACGGGCGATGATGGCGGGCGCGCGGGATTACCTGACGAAACCGCCCAGTGCCGACGATCTGCTCAACGCCATCCACCGTTCAGCAAAACTCGCGCCGCGTCCGGGAACGGTGACTCCGCAGCGGGCTGCAACGGGGGCGCCCGGAGGAATAAACATAGCTCCTCCCTCCGAAAAGGATGAGGGCAGGATTATCACCCTCTTCAGTCCCAAGGGTGGCACGGGCTGCACGACGCTGGCGGTCAACACGGCCATTTCCCTGCAGAATCTGCTGGGCAACGATGCAAAAATAGCGCTCGTTGACGCCAGTTTGCAATTTGGGGATGTGTCGGTGTTCATGAAGCTTCAGCCCACGCGCTCCCTCGCCGATCTGGCGCCCCGGGCTCACGAATTGGACAGTGAATTGTTGAGTACGGTATTGGTTCCCCACCCCTCCGGCCTGAAAGTTCTAGCTGCGCCCCCCTTGCCTGAAGAAGCTGAGGTGCTGCGCGAGGAGGGCGTGGACGAGGCCGGTGGCAACCGGCGTCTTCGGCTCATCCTCAAATTCATTCAGCAGCAATTCGATTTTGTGATCGTTGATACCGCTCACGCAGTTGATGATGTTGTTCTCGCCTTGATTGATATTAGCGATCTGTTGTTGATTATCACCCGCCCGGTTATTCCGGAAATTCGGGGCTCGCGCATGTTCATCGAGTTGTTGCAGAAATTAAGCGTGGACATGCACAAATTAGGGTTAGTCATCAATAGTGTGGATAACAAAAGGATGGGCATTCAACCGGAAGCCATTGAAAAGGCCATGATGCCCGCTCTGGCTCACATACCTCTCGATGAGCGGGTGGCCTTACGGGCTGCCAATTACGGCGTACCGCTGGTCGTTCACGATCCCCGCACGGCCATTAGCCAGGCCATCGGGGATCTGGCGAAGACTATTGCGGAGCGCTTCACGGTGGCTCCGGAGGCGGAGGCGGCAGTTTCGGAGAGCCCGCAGCGACGGGTCGGTCTAGGACGTCTGCTTTAGATATTGTCTGAAAGGTCCTCAGGAGGATAGGCTTGTCACTCTTACGTCGCATTGAACGCAAGGAACCTTCTTCCTCTGCTTCGCGCTCTTCAGGGCAATCTTCACGCCCCCCAGAGAGCGGAGATGGGGAGGGAATGCGCCGGCGCGCTGTCTCGCCGCCGCGCGACGCTTACATGGATTTGAAGACGCGGGTGCAGAATCGGCTGGTTGCTGAGCTGGACCCGACGATGGATGTCTCCCGCACGGAGGAGGTGCGCGGCACCATTCGGGAAATGTACGAGGCCATTCTCGAAGAGGAGCACATTGTGCTCAGCCGGGTGGAGCGCGAGCGGCTCTTTGAGCAGATCGTGGCCGAGATTCTCGGTCTGGGGCCTATTGAACCCCTGCTATCGGACGAGAAGATTACTGAGATTATGGTCAATGGTCCCAAGAATGTCTTCGTGGAACGCGGGGGGCGGGTAGAGCGTGCCAATGTGACCTTTGAATCGTCGGATCACCTGATGCGCATCATCGAGCGCATCGTGGCACCCCTGGGACGGCGTATCGATGAAAGCAGCCCGACGGTGGATGCCCGTCTGAAGGACGGGTCCCGCGTTAATGCGGTCATTCCCCCCATCTCGTTGGTGGGGCCGGTGCTCACCATTCGGAAGTTCTTCAAGATCCCCCTCTCCATTGAGGATCTGATCCGCTTTGGCTCCGTCACGGAGGAGTGTGTGGAGTTTATGCGGGCCTGCGTTATCTCGGCCCTCAACGTCATTGTCTCCGGTGGTACCGGCACGGGTAAGACGACCTTCCTCAACATTCTCTCCAGTTTCATCCCCGCGGAGGATCGGATCGTCACCATCGAGAACGCCGCCGAGCTTCAGCTACGGCAGGAGCACGTCGTCACCCTGGAGTCTCGCCCACCCAACATCGAGGGCAAGGGCGAAGTCTCCATCCGAGATCTGGTCATCAACTCGCTCCGGATGCGCCCCGATCGAATTGTGGTCGGGGAGTGCCGTGGTGGAGAGGCGCTGGACATGCTCCAGGCGATGAACACCGGCCACGATGGCAGCATGACCACGCTGCACGCGAACAACACCCGTGAGGCCCTCTCCCGCCTAGAAACCATGGTTTTGATGGCCGGCATGGAACTGCCTCACCGGGCGATCCGGGAGCAGATTGCAGCGGCGGTGGACGTTATCGTCCAGTTGGAGCGTATGAGGGACGGTTCCCGTCGCGTGGTAGCGGTTACCGAGGTTCAGGGGATGGAGGGAGATGTCGTGACGACCGCCGACATCTTCAAGTTTGAGCAGGTGGGATTTGAGGATGGCAAAGTGGTCGGACGCCTGCGTCCGACCGGAATCCGCCCCAAGTTCATGGACCGGATCGAAAACTCGGGCATTCATCTACCAGCGTCCATCTTTGGTGTTGCTGACCGGCTGCGCGGTTATTAGGCCGTTCCAAGAAAACGAAGCCATCGAAACTCTGACGTTTTACCAGGGATTTGCTCAAGATGTGGCGCATTTTTGAGTCTTGGAACTGCCTTAGGAGATTACGTTACCCTCTATACCGCTTTGTCGGGTTAAATTGAGACGGTAAAATACCTAGAATAGGAACTTACGATGGAGTGGATTTTCATTGGAGGCGGGGTGGTGGCTTTACTGCTGCTGGTGCTGGGTCTCACGGCCCGGCCTGCCGGAGAGGATCTGGTCCAGGAGCGTATTGGAGGCCGCCCGAAAAAAGAGAGACGTGGCAAGAAAGATGCCGGAGCCCCTTCTGCTTTGGGGGCCGCGGTGGATCGCGCCGTAGCCAATCGTGGCTTTGCGAAAAATCTCCGCACCCAACTGGCCCGAGCCGATCTCAAGTTCACCGTCGGAGAATATCTGGTCATATCTGTCACCGCGGCTCTGGGATTGGCCCTGCTCTTCTATCTGATGGAACGGCCACTGCTGATTCCCGTGGGTTTGGCCTTAGGCTTCTTCGGCCCCCGCATGTGGATAGGGATACGTCAGAAGCAGCGGGCCAAGAAGTTTGAAGATCAGCTAGCCGATGGCCTCAACCTCATCGTGAACTCGCTCCGCGCTGGCTACAGCACAGCTCAGGCGTTGGAGGTGATCTCCAAGGAGATGCCGGAACCCATTGCCACCGAGTTTGGCCGTGCTGTCCTGGAGATGCAACTGGGTGTTCCCTTTGACGGCGCGATGAACAATCTGCTGCGCAGGATGCCAAGCCCAGACCTGGATCTGGTCATTACAGCTATGGCCGTCCAGCGGGAGGTCGGAGGCAACTTGGCTGAAGTCCTCGATGCGATCTCCTTCACCATCCGGGAGCGAATCCGTATCAAGGGTGATATCAATACCCTCACAGCCCAGGGACGCATGACTGGATACATTATCACCTTCTTGCCCTTTGGCCTTTCGGGCTTCATGTATCTCACCCGGCGGGAATTCTTCGGCCCTATGTTAGAAGATCCCTGCGGCTGGATCATGCTAGGGACGGGCTTCGTCATGATCGTGATGGGTTACATCGTCATCAACAAGATCGTGGATATCGAAGTGTGAGGGAGATGTAACTATGCCTCCGTTCGTATTTTTAGTAGCCATACCTCTGGTGGGACTGTTGCTGTTCATGGTGCTGCGAGGCGCGGGCTCCGCCGACAGCATTGAGGATCGTCTGAACGAGTTGGCAGCCCTGGGGCAGCCGGTCACGTTGGAAGAGTTGGAGCTCTCGCAACCCTTCCTGCAGCGCGTCATCGTCCCGCTGCTGAAGGCGCTTTCGGAGCGCGTGCAGAAGATGACGCCGCAGGCCAGCCGAGAGCAGGCGCGTCAGAAACTGGAGCTGGCTGGAATTGCGCACAAAATCACAGCGGGCCAGTTCTTTACCCTCCGTATCGTTGGAACAGTGGTACTGGGTATTCTCGGTGTCTTTCTGGCGTTCACCATGCGCACGGCGCCGGGGTATCAGCGTTTAGCCTTTGGCGCGGGCGGCTTCGTTCTGGGCAACTACCTGCCGGTCCTGTTGTTAACCTCCAAGATACAGCGTCGTCAGGAGGAAGTCCTCAAAGCTCTGCCGGATGCTCTGGACCTGCTGACTATCTGTGTCGAAGCCGGGTTGGGTTTTGACGCGTCCATGTCAAAGGTGGCGGAGAAGTGGGACAATGAACTGAGTCTGGCTTTCACGCGCACGGTGCAGGAGATGCAGCTGGGCAAGCTGCGCCGGGAGGCGCTGCGCGATATGGCGAACAGCCTAGATGTCGCCGATGTGACCTCCTTCGTCGCCGCCATTATCCAGGCCGATCAATTGGGTGTCAGCATGGCCAAGGTCATGCGGATTCAATCCGAGCAGATGCGCATCAAGCGCCGCCAGCGTGCAGAAGAAAAGGCCCGGCAGGCCCCGGTTAAGATCATGATCCCGCTTGCCTTTCTGATTTTCCCTTCTATCCTGATCGTATTGCTGGGGCCGGCCGTAATTCAGGTCAAGAACTCCGGCATGTTCGGAAGCTAGTTTGCCACCCAGGAGCTATAGGCAATGTGAGCAACGTACACTCGCGTGTCCGCGCCATCTACTACTGGCTGCTCGATCTGGTCCTGCCGCCGGTTTGCAGCGAGTGTGCCAGGGTGGGGCATTGGTTATGCGAGAGGTGTGCGCTGGCGCTTCCCCTCTTCGAGGGGCCCATGTGTGAGTACTGTGGTCGTCCCCATTCGCCTTCGGGGATCTGTCCAGTCTGTCGTGAAAGCCCCCTCTCAGTCCAGCCCATCCGTTCGGCTTTTCTTTTCGAGGGCGCCATTCGGGAGGCGCTCCACGCGCTCAAGTACCAGGGGGGACAGCAGATTGTGGAGACGTTGGGCGAACCCTTGCGGCGGTCATGGCAGCAATCCGCCCTGGAGAGTGATCTGCTGATCCCGGTGCCCCTACATCCAGATCGCGAGCGCCGGCGGGGTTACAATCAGGCCCAGCTGCTGGCCCGGGCTTTGGGCTGGCGCCTGGGACTACCTGTCGCTTCGCGGCTTCTGGTACGGGCGCGGGATACCGTCTCTCAGACCAGACTGGATCGCGAGGCGCGGCAGCGCAATGTTGAAGGCGCTTTCGTGCTTCAGGCCCGGTGCTCCGAATTGGCAGGAATGCGGGTCACCCTTATCGACGATGTGGCGACAACCGGAGCGACGCTCAATGCCTGTGCAGTTGTGCTCCGAGCAGCAGGAGTGAAAGAGGTGAATGCCTTTACCCTGGCGCGGGCGCCCTGAATCCCCAGATTCGGCGGGGCTGTGTCAGAAGCGGCGTAGGGTCCGGAGACAGAGGCGGTTGGCACTGCCTCCGGAAGGGTTGGTTTGATAACAACACTCGCAGGTACATATCTTTGGCAAGGAGGGCCTATATGGACGTCCAAATCTATAACCGTAACCTGGAGCTGACCGATCGCCTGGATGAGTACGTACACAGTAAAGTCACACGTTTGACCCGGTTCCTGCCCGACATTGAGAGTGCCCGCGTCGATCTCAACGAGACCAATGCGCGCAACGCCTCGCGCCGGATGGTCGCCCAGTTGACCATTCGCGTTCCAGGCAACATTCTACGGGCTGAGGAGCGGAGCGCCGATATCTTTGCGGCCTTCGATGCGGTCATCGACAAGATGGATCGTCAGATTCAGCGCTACAAGGGACGTAAGCGCCGACGCCGCTCTGCGAGCGTCACCGCGGCGGAAGTGCTGGCTCCTCCCGAGGAGGCGGTGGAGGAAGAGGCCATTGGGGGGAACATTGTGCGCACCAAACGCTTCGAGGTCACCTCACTGTTACCTGAAGACGCGGTGGAGCAGATGGAGCTGTTAGGGCATTTCTTCTACGTCTTTCTAGATGCTTCGGACGGAGTGCTCAGCATCGTCTACAAACGCGAGGATGGCGATTACGGCTTGATCAAGCCTCTCTACTGAGCTTTCACTCACGACGTCAGACGAACGGCGCACCCCGAAGGGTGCGCCGTTTTTCATTGCGCCTGTCGGAGCGATGGTTCAGGCATCCTCATTCATCTCGGCGTTATCCTCTTCCGGTTCCTCTGTCGGCACGAGGGCCTGCGCCAGCACGTCGTCCATCGAGTCAACCAGGATCACTTCCAGACCTCTGAGCAAGGACCGGGGGATCTCCTGTAAATCGGGCTTGTTACGTTCCGGCAGGAGCACGGTTTTAACGCCGGCGCGATGGGCTGCCAGCACCTTCTCTTTGACGCCTCCCACCGGCAGTACGCGGCCCCGCAGCGTCACCTCCCCGCTCATGGTCAAATCCCGACGGACCGGATATTGGGTGAAGGCGGAGAAGAGGGCGGTGGCCATAGTCACCCCTCCGGAGGGGCCATCTTTAGGGATGGCCCCCTCGGGAAGATGGATGTGGATGTCCAGCTTCTCGAAGTCCTCGGGATCGATCTCCCATTCTTCGGCTTGTGAGCGCAAGTAAGTGATCGCCGCCTGCGCCGACTCCTGCATCACCTCACCCATCTGCCCGGTCAGGGTGACGTTCCCCTTGCCCGGCATCAGGGCCACCTCAACAGGCAGCAGATCGCCACCATTGGCGGTCCAGGCCATGCCCATGGCCACACCCACCTGATCCTCTTTTTCAAGGCGTTCATGGATGTAGCGCGGGGGGCCAAGGTAGCGTTCCAGCGTTTTGGCTGTGATCGTGCTTAGCCTGCGCTTGTCCTCAGCCAGCCGGCGGGCGGCTTTCCGGCAGAGGCTTCCAATTTCGCGCTCCAGATTGCGAACTCCAGCCTCGTAGGTGTATTCGCGGATGAGCAGATGCAGTGTTTTAGTCGAAAAATGGGGAGGATCTGTCTCTATGCCGTTGAGATCCAGCTGACGCGGGATCAGGAAGCGGCGCGCGATCTCCACCTTCTCCTCTTCTGTATAGCCCGGAAATTCGATAACTTCCATGCGATCCTCCAGCGCCGGAGGGATGGGGTCGAGGTAGTTTGCCGTGGTAATGAAGAGCACCTTGGAGAGATCGTAGGGCAGCTCCAGATAGTGATCGGAGAAGGCGTGATTTTGCTCCGGATCGAGCACCTCTAACAGCGCCGAGGAGGGATCGCCCCGGAAATCGTATCCCAGCTTGTCCACCTCATCCAGCATGAAGACGGGATTGATGGTCGTGGCCTGTTGCATCGTCTGGATGATTCGTCCGGGGAGGGCCCCAATGTAGGTGCGGCGGTGACCCCGAATTTCCGCCTCGTCCCGGACGCCGCCGAGGGAGATGCGGACGAACTCGCGCCCCAGCGCCTCCGCGATGGAGCGTCCGAGCGAGGTCTTGCCCGTACCCGGCGGACCCACGAAGCAGAGGATGGTACTGCGGACCTTATCCGGGGCCAATTTCCGCACTGCAATGTATTCCAGGATGCGTTCTTTGGCCTTCGGCAGCCCGTAGTGGCGGGATTCCAGCACCCGCTGGGCATGTTTCAGGTCAAGGTTATCTTCGCTCTCCCTGGTCCAGGGAAGTTTGATAAGCCAGTCGAGGTAGGTGCGGATGATGCCGACCTCCGGAGCCATGGGAGACATCATGTTCAGGCGCGCCATCTCTTCCAGGGCTCGTTCTTTGACGTACCCGGGCAGGTTGGTCTCTTCCAGTTTCTCCCGCAGACGGGCTACGTCGCGGGTGAAGTTATCAGTTTCTCCCAGCTCCTGTTGGATCGCGCGCAGTTGCTCGCGCAGGAAGAACTCTCGTTGAGTGCGGTCTACTTCCTTCTGCACGTTCGTGTGGATCTGGTCCTCGAGCTCCAGAACATCCAGTTCTTGAGCCAGGAACACATTCATCCTCTGCAAGCGCGTGACCGTCTCCGGTGTCTCCAGGAGCTCCTGTCGCTCCTCCACAGTGAGATTGAGGATCTGGGCAATAAGATCCGCCAGCTGTCCGGGCAGATCCACGTTCATGGCGTAGATGTAGGCCTCGTCGGGCAGGCTGGCGTTGAGCTCCACGACCTTTTCGAAGAGGGTAAGCACGGCGCGCATCAGCGCCTCGATGAGGGGGCTGTCCTCCAGCACCTCATTCAGAGGCTCCACCAGCGCCGTGAGATAAGGGCCGTCGGTATAGACCTCCAGGATGCGAATGCGGTCCAGGCCCTGAGCAATGACACTGGTGCTCCCGTCGGGGAGACGGATGGAGCGCAGAATGAGAATCTCTGTGCCGACGGTGTAGAGCTGATCGGGGGAGATATAATCCGTCTCTTCCGGTCCCGGACGCTCTGTGACCGCGACAAGGGGGAGATTGGCCTCTACGGCAGCTTCGAGAGCCCGGATGGAAGAGGCCCGTCCCACGTATACCGGCGTGACCATCTGCGGATAGATGACAAGGTCTTGCAACGGCAGCAATATCGCCTCGAAGGGGCCGGTGTCCCGCTCCAAGTCGTACTCCTCGTCGTAGAAATCCTCCGGTGTCAAAGGTAAATTCCAGTCCATATCTCGAAAACCGTCGTTGCGGTGTTTAGTGCTCCTGCCAGGATTCATCCACCCAGTCTCCTAACGGTAGGTGAAACGGGCGCCGACGCGCCCATACTTCACGCATCTCAGCGACCAGAAAGATAGAGCCCGTCGCCAGAATGCCCATCCCGGGTTGAAGGCGACGACAGGCCTGCTCCAGGGCCCGGTCCGGGTTAACGGCAATCTCGGCCCCGTAGCCCAAGTCCGCACAGCGATCCGCCAGGGCGTAGGGAGCGGTGGCACGAGGGTGATAGGAGCGGGTGACGATGACGTACGCACTCTGCGGCAGCAACTCTTTCAGCATGCCCTCGATGTCCTTGTCGTTGGAGCTGCCGTAGATGAGCAGCCATGCTTTATCCGGGAACCAGCTGTGCAGCGATTCCATCAGCACTTGCGTGGAGTAGGGGTTGTGGGCGCTGTCCACGATGATGAGGGGCTCCCGGTGCAGGATCTCCATGCGTCCCGGCCAGCGCGTAGCCTTCAATCCCGCCGCAACGCTAGCCGGGGTGACCCAATCTTCCCCCTGCTGGCGCAGGACGTCAAGGGTGGCGAGCGCCGTCACCGCATTCTCCCGCTGAAAGTCGCCCAGCAAGCTCAGCTCGTAGTTGCCTGCCAGGGGAGACGGAGTCCCCCGGCGCTCGATACCGAAGCGCTGGCCTTCCAGGGTGCGTGTTTGCGATTCCCACTCCCACGTCTGCTCCACAAGCGTGAGGGGGGCGTCGCGTTGTGCAGCGATCTCTGCAAGCACTCCTATCGCCTCCGGAGTTTGCGGGGCCACGACGACAGGCACACCCGGCTTGATGATCCCACCCTTCTCGGCAGCAATTTCCTCCAGCGTGTCCCCCAGGAGGTAGGTGTGATCAAGGCTGAGGGAAGTGATGACGCTGACGAGGGGCGTAATCACGTTGGTCGCGTCCAGGCGCCCTCCCAGCCCGACCTCGATGACGGCCAGATCCACTTCCTCACGGGCGAAATAGAGGAAGGCCATGGCGGTGGTGACCTCAAAGATGGTGAGCCCCTCCACCTCAGCGATGCGCGGCTGCAACTCCTCCACGAGCGCCGTCATCGTGGCGCGCGGGATGGGCTCACCATCGATCTGCATTCGTTCCCGGTAGGTGTGCAGATGGGGCGAACTGTAGAGCCCGACCCGGCATCCCCCGGCCTGGGCTACGGCGGCCAATATCGCGCTAACGGAGCCTTTCCCCTTGGTGCCTGCAATGTGCAGTTTGGGGTAGCTTTTCTGTGGATTCCCGAGCAGCGCCAGAAATTCCACCACCCGCTCCAGGCGGAACTCCTCGGGTGTGTACCGTTCGATACGCCGTTTTTCGTAATCGACCAGACTATAAAGGTATCTCAATGCTTCGTGATAGTTCATCAACTCCCATCCTCACATAGAATGGAGCCGCGTTTCGGCTCCACCGCCGATTGTACCCTGCACCAGCAGGTTGACAAGGGGTTTGGGCCCGTTTGTGACAAATGGGTGGTTCAGTGGGAAAGCAGGCGCCCGTCATGAAGGGGGGCGCAGCGCCTGCCGGGACGCGCCTAGGTCAGCTGTAAACCCGGTTCGATGTCCAGATCCCAGGCAGCCCGTAAGCCGGCACGATAGCGCTGGGTTCCCGCGGCGGCGATCATCGCGCCGTTGTCGGTGCAAAGCGAGAGAGGGGCGGTGTAGACGGGACGGGTCAACCGGGCGCGCACGGCGCGGCGCAGTGCGGTGTTGGCAGAGACCCCGCCGGAGAGGAGGACAGCCCGCACGTCGTATTCCTTCGCGGCGACGGCGGTTTTCTCCGCCAGCACCTCCGCGACCGAGGCCTGGAAGGAGGCGGCCATGTCGGCCACCAGCCGGGGGGAGCGCTGATCGCCATAAGGCTTGAGGGCCCGCAGCACCGCCGTCTTCAGACCGCTAAAGCTGAAATCGTAAGTGCCGGGTAACCAGGCCCGGGGCAGGTCGAAGGCGCGGGGATTGCCCTGGCGGGCCACACTCTCAATAGCCGGGCCCCCGGGATAGGAGAGATCCAGCATACGGGCCACCTTGTCGAAGGCCTCCCCGGCAGCATCATCCAACGTTGTGCCCAGCACCTCGTAAGCGCCGTGATCGCGGACGAGAACCAGCTGCGTGTGCCCTCCAGAGACGATGAGGACCAGCGCTGGAAAGGGGGGCTCGCCGGGAGCGGCCCCCTCCGCATCGGTGCGGAGCCAATGGGCGTAGATGTGCCCCTCAAGATGGTTTACCGGCACGAGGGGCAAACCACTGCCCCACGCCACCCCCTTGGCGAAGTTCAGGCCTACGAGCAGGGACCCGGGCAATCCCGGGCCATAGGTGACCGCCAGGGCATCGAGGTCCCGCCAGGTGACGTGGGCCTGCTGCAGGGCACGCTTCACGATCGGCACGATGGCCTCGACGTGAGCGCGAGAGGCCAGCTCGGGAAAGACGCCCCCGTACTCGGCGTGGATTTCCACCTGGGACGCCACGACGTTGGAGAGGATCTCGCGCCCGCCCTCCACCACCGAGGCTGCGGTTTCATCACAAGAGGTTTCGATGCCCAGCACGCGAAGCGGCATAAGCTCTCCCGTCCTTACCCTTCCATGGGGATGACGAGATCGTACGCGAGCGGTGAGAGATTGTGTACGGTGCCCTCTTCGTCGATCCAGAGCACATCCTCCAGCCGACAGCCCATGCCGGCATCCGGATAATAGAGCCCGGGCTCCAACGTGAAGACGTGGCCCGGTTGGAGCCGTGGCCCGTCGGTTGACGAATCCCGGAAGAAGGGGGATTCGTGGAGTTTCAGACCCACGCCATGCCCGACGCTGTGGACGTAGCCACTCAGCGTCTCCGGATCATCCATGATGGTGGGGTGCCCCCGCTCCCGGAAGAAATCACAGGTCTGAACCTGATAGCGTCGCGTCGGTTCGCCAACCGCGAGCTCCTCGATGAGGGCCTCAAGGCAGGCCCGGGTCTCCTCGTGCAGCCGAATCACCGGCTCGGGCGCGTAACCCAGGCAGAAGGTGCGGGTGAGATCGAAAAAATAGCCGCCCCCCGGCTCGCAGGGGTAAATATCGAAGACGATGGGTTCCCCCAGGCGCACGGGCTGGGAAGGATTGCCCCGGCTGTGGGGAATGCCGCCATCGCGCCCTGTGGCGAAGATGAAACCTTCAGGCAGTTCCAGCCCTTGCAGGGCGGTCAGCCGGCGAATGTGATCGTGGACGTGTCCCACGAGCAGGGGGCCGCCCATAGCCCGTCGGAGGATCCCCTCATTATCGACCGCGTGTTGCTGGAGATAGATGATCAGCTCGCGCACGACTTCGATGGTGCGCCGCCCCACCGCGGCGATGCGGGCCGCTTCCTCCGCCGACTTCGTAGCGCGGGCCTCGGTGAAGATGTCGTTTCCACCCGGTTCGCCCACCACTTCAATGGCAGGATAGGCCTCCTGGAGCGCCCGCAGCAGAACGTAGGCGTTGCCTTGATCGGCGGTGCCGTAGAAACCCACCCGGCCCGTTATCTCCTGATCTTCGAGGATGCGGGTCAGATAGACCACGTTGGCTGCCAGGGGGTCGCCGGCGTGTTCTTTGAGCAGCTGGTGATAGCCGTAACGCTGCTCCAGGACGATGGGCATCTCTGCCGCCTCTGCCTCCTCGCGTTCCATGGCAGAAGCCACGAGCACGGGCTCCGCATCCCGGCGCTTGACGACAAGGGCGTGGGAGATCCGCGCTCCACGGGTGAGATAGTACAGGGGAGGATTCCCGCGAATCGCACCGCTGACGATAAAGGCGTCCAGGTGGCGGTCGTGCATCAGACGATCCAAATCTTCTTTCATACAAGGCCTCGCTGGTTAGAAATCACTACCGGTACGTGTTCCATCAGAGAGATTCTGCCGCGAAGAGGCGAAATTGTCAACTGGTATCACGGGCTCAGCGCCGCCGCAGAATGGAGAAGATCACCCAGGCTCCCAAACCCAGGGTGACGACAAAGGACGCGATCAGCAGGGCGCGCAGCCAGGTAACCGCGTCGATGGTAGCGGGGATGACCAACGCAATACCCACTGTCATTCCTGTCATAATCAGACTCAGGGCCAGACGGGTGAAGAGGATGTCGAGACGGTCCAGGCTGCGCTTCTCAAGAGCGAGGGGGATGGCCTCCCGGCTGCGGAGGCGTTCCATCAGCAGCAGACCGGTGCGGGGAATCTCTCGCGCCAGATCACCCCAGAGCAGGCCCTGTCGGAGAAATTGGGCTACCCGGCGTTGATTGGGGAGCACCAGCTGGACCAGCAACCGCCCCACGTAAGGCCGGGAGAAGGCGAAAATATCGAACTTGGGATCGAGTTTGCGGCCAATCCCCTCCATCATGGCGAGAGTTTTTCCGAGGAGCCAGTAGTTGCTCGGCACCTTCAGATGATAGTCGAAGATGATAGGACGGAGCTCGTTGATCACCTCTGCCGCGCGCACATCCTGGAGGGGGAGGCCGGCGTAACGCCTCAGCAAGCGTCCGATATCCCGGGCCAAGGCTACCCGATCAACGTTCGGCGCAGCCGCGCCGATGTGGATGAGCTCGTCGACCAAACCCTCGGCGTCCAGCTGAATGGCGGTGATATAGAGGCGGATCAGGTTGACGCGGTCCTGGTCATCCAGGCGGCCCACCATGCCGAAATCCATCGCGCCAATGCTACCATTCTCCATGACGAGGAAGTTGCCCGGATGGGGATCCGCGTGAAAGAAGCCATCCTCCAACACCTCCTTGACCGTCAGGCGCGCGGCGTAATTTGCAATCTGGTGGCGATCGTGCCCGGCAGCTTCCAGCGCCGAGATGTTGTCGATCTTGATACCCCGAATACGTTCGAGACACAGGACCCGTTGGGTGGTATAGGTCCAGTAGACGCGCGGGATGTAGAGGGCCGGTTCCCCGGCAAAATTCTCGCGGAAACGCTCGGCATTTTGCGCTTCGCGGCGGTAATCCAACTCCGCGTTCAGCGTGTCGGCGAACTCTTGGGCGATCTCTTCAAGTTCGTAGACCCGGCCCAGCGGCGTATGGTGTTCCGCGTAGTGGGCCAGCTCTTGCAGAATCTCCAGGTCGATGGCAATGGTTTCGCAGATGTCGGGACGTTGGATTTTGACAACCACCTCTGTCCCGTCGGTCAGCGTGGCTGCGTGGACTTGTCCGAGGGAGGCGGCAGCCATGGGCCGGGGAGCGATGTGGGCGAAGATGTGTCCCGGGGGGTTGCCCAATTCCGCTTCCGCGACCTTGGAGATCACTTTCCAGCTCACCGGCGGAACGGTATCCTGAAGGCGGGCCAGCTCGGTGATGTAGTCTGGGGGTAGCAGATCCGGGCGGGTGCTCAACACCTGCCCCAACTTGACAAAGGTTGGCCCCAATTCCTCCAAAGCCTGACGGAAGTGTCGGGGCAGCGTCTGCGGCTCATGGGAGGGCATGCCGCGCAGCTTTTGCAGCCATTTGCGCTGGATGGGAAGTTGGGTGAGGGCAAAGCCGAAGCCGTGTCGAATAAAGACGTTGAGGATGTGTTGGTAACGTCGCAGATGGCTGATCCGTCGGGACACAGAGAAATTCAGCACATGGTCTCCCTTGTTA
>NPIE01003991.1_pt1 | contig 32875 bp, 29 predicted proteins | sample 8637661 | NCBI WGS metagenome assembly NPIE01 (sample SAMN07420842, study PRJNA396082) | bioreactor metagenome | isolation source: sample BA12 brine-fed electro-methanogenic bioreactor BA | place: Japan: Kochi | collected 2016-12-09 | reverse complement strand
TGGAGCGCTGAGGGTGCGGCTGGGGCTGAAGAGAAACAGCTACCGGACGGAACCGGGGATCTATCGTCTGGGTAAGCCCGGTGCGCACTCTCCCGTGCTGGTGACGGCCAACTACAAGCTGAGTGTCGACCACCTGCGGCGTGCGGTATCGGGGCTGGATGCATGGATCCTGGTGCTCGACACGGGGGGAATTAACGTATGGTGCGCCGCGGGGAAGGGGAGTTTCGGGACCGCCGGCCTTGTTGATCAGATTGCCCGCTCCGGCCTCGGCGGGCTTGTTGAACACCGGAGGCTCATTGTACCCCAGCTGGGAGCCCCGGGAATTGACGCGGCGGCGGTAAAAAGGGCGAGCGGCTTCCAGGTGGTATTCGGCCCCGTGGAGGCGGGGGATCTGAAAGCCTTTCTGGAGGGGGGATGGAAGGCGACGCCGCGGATGCGGGAAAAGCGCTTTCCCGCGGGTGAACGCTTTCTGGTTTCCCTTACCCACTTCTGCCAGGCACTGCCCCTTACCCTGGCCGCGGCCATGCTCTTCAGCGCCGCGGATGCATACCTGGGACTTCACCCGGGCGTCGCGGCGAACATTACCCATAATGTGCTTCTGGCCCTGGGTGCCCTCTTCAGCGGTTCCATCCTGACCGGCCTTCTCCTGCCGGTCCTTCCGGGAAGAGCCTTCTCGGTCAAAAGCCTTACGCCCGCAGCCCTCTTTTTCTCTGGGCTCTGGTTCCTCTATTACTCCCCCGCGGAAACCGGACTCTACGGGGCGGGCAAGCTCCTGCTTTTCTGCGTATGGATCTGCTACCAGGGGCTTAATCTGACCGGAAGCAGCACCTGTACGAGCCTTTCGGGGGTAAGGAAGGAGATGCGTTATGCCGTCCCCGCAATGGCCGCCGCCCTTGCCGCGGCCATTATCGGAATTATATATGGAGGATTCCTCTTATGACCTATCTGCGCAATGTTTCGACCCTGACGTACGAGATGGAGAGGTGTATCGGCTGCGGCGGCTGTGTGAGTGTATGCCCCCATGCGGTCTTTGGTATGGCGGATGGAAAAGCGGTGATCCTGGAGCGGGACCGCTGCATGGAGTGCGGCGCCTGCATGCTCAACTGTCCGCCCGGCGCCCTCTGGGTGGAGAAGGGGGTGGGCTGCGCCGCCGCCGTTATCGGCTCGAAGCTCCGGGGAAAGGAAGAGGTGACCTGCGGCTGCGGCGGCGGAGAGTGCTGCGGCGGCTGAAGAGCCCCTGCCCGATGCGTGAGGGACCCGGCGGGCGCCCGAAGGGCGGTCCGGAGCCGGAGGCGAAGGACGGAAGCGTCAGCGGACCCCGGAGAGGCCCGGCCCCGGCAGGCTTTCCGCCTGCCGGGGACACGCCCGGAAGAAAAGGGATAAGAAATTGACGAAGGGACGGTGATCTGCGACACTGGTGTCATGGCGGGAAAGGAAAAGCGGGACAGCGGCGGTGAGGCCGCGGAACTGATAGAGCGGCTCGGAGAAGTGGTAAAGGGAAAGAAGGAGCTGCTCATTATTACCCACACCCATCCCGACCCCGATGCGATAGCCTCGGCGGTGGCTCTGAAGCTGCTGGTGGCAGAGAAGTTCGGGGTGTCATCGAGCATAAGCTACAGCGGTATTATCGCGCGGGCGGAAAACCGTGCGATGGTGAAGAAGCTTGCGATTCCCCTTAAGCAGTACAACCGGATAAAGCTTTCGCGCTATGACTGCATTGCCCTGGTCGATTCCCAGCCCGGAGCGGGAAACAATGTGCTCCACGCCGATTCAAGATGCGACATTGTTATCGATCATCATCCCCCCAGGAAAGATACGAAGGCCCCCCTGACGGTAATAGATCCCGAGGCGGGCGCGACGGCCACCATCCTTATAGGCTGGCTGGATGCGGCGAAGGTGGCCATTCCCGCGGATGTGGCGACCGGCCTGGCCTACGCCCTGAGCTCCGAGACCCAGAACATGCACCGCGAGGCGGGGCGGGATGATATAAAGGCCTACCTTTCGGTCTATGTGCGCGCCAGCATCCGCAAGCTCGCGGAGATTATCAACGCCAGACTGCCCCACTACTACTTTATCCAGCTGGGAAACGCCATAAACAACGCCCTTACCTACGGAAATATCATTGTGACCCATCTTGAAGAGGTTCGGCATCCGGAAATAGTGGCGGAGATGGCGGATTTTTTTCTCAAGCACGAGAGGATAGGGACGGTGATTGCCTCGGGGCTCTACAAGGATCATCTGATTATATCGGTAAGGACCCGCAGCGATCTGCACAACGCGGGAATGCTGATAAAAAAGCTTCCCCTCGATCCCGACAATGTGGGAGGCCACGACCGCACCGGCGGGGGCTACCTGGATGTGTCCGGTATGAACGCCGAAAAGATCAGCGAAACGGTGAAGGAGCTGCAGGAGACTTTTGCGGCGGTCTGCGGCTATGAGAAGCCCCAGTGGCGGAAGCTGCTGGATTAGGAATTTTAATCAGGGGATTTTATTTACGGCGGGTGCTTAGCCCGGCCGAGGGAGGATGCATGAAAAAGATATTCGTTATTCTGCTTGTGTGTGCCATGGGTGGCGCTTTGTTTGCCGAAAACGGCGGCGGAACAAGGCTGGGCGTGCAGCTCGACAGCGATACGTTTGCCGGAGTACTGGTGTACACGGGACGGCTGGAGCTGGGTCTGAGGGCTCAGGCGGTAATCGATGACGGGGGAGACGGAAACCTGCGTTTCGGGGGCCATGCGGCTTTTCTGTTCCCGGCGGGAGACGGCTCTTCGGTTTCAGCGGGGCTGACCGGGGGATCGTATATCGGTGTTCCGGAATATGCGGAGTATGTCGATCTGGGGCTGCGTATCGGCTTCAATCAGATGCTTGGGGAGCATGTTCTGCTGTCGGGGATTCTTTACCCGATTTCCATTCATACCGAAGAGACCGAAGGGGCGGATGACTGGTCGCTCACGGCCACATTCCCCGCCGCAGCGGTGGCTGTCGCCTGGCTGTTCTGACAGCCTCCGTTTTCAGCTTTCGATGAGAGCCGCTGCCAGCTGCTCCGCTTTATCCTCCCATCCGGGAGCGGGCGGTCCTTCCTGACCTTCCACCATGAAGAAAACCGGCTCTCCGATCTGTTCCATGCCCCGCCGTTTCATTTTCCGGCAGAGGCGGGCGGCAGGTTTTACGGGGCTGAAAAAATGGTCCAGGGGAGCACCGTGACTTACTCCAATGGCAAACGGACCGCCGTCGCGTGCGATCTTACGTGCAAATGATCTGGCCGGTTTGACGATGTTGCCCATGCGTACCGGACATATGAACAGGAGCGCATCCCGTGAACCGGGGAGCTCCGTGCTTTCCATAACCGGAAAGAGTGTTGCGGAAGCTCCTTTGGCTTCACAGGCATGGGCGGCGGCTTCGGCGATTTTTCTGCAGTTTCCGAAATAGGAAACATAGGCGATAAGTATGTGCTTGTTCATGCAGGTATTATACCATGAATGGTGTCCCCGAAATTGCATCTTTTTTCAGGAACAGCGGGATACCGATTGCGGGGAGATAAAAAACGACCGGGAGTCCTGTACGGATGCTCCCGGTCCCGGTAAGTAAGCTGGGTTTTCAGGCCGGTCAGTCGATCAAAGTCTTCCAGAAGAAGCGCATTCCGATCTCCGCCTCGAAACCGCTCAGCTCGCCGTTTCCCAATCCCACGATTCCGGTGTTTCCGCTGAAGCGGCCGCCGGCTCTGAAGTAGAGATTGGTGTGGCGGGTGAAGTTGAGTTCCGCACCTGCGGAAAGGGCCGCATGGAAAAAGCGCTCCTGAACTGCCGAATCCATCCCTTCGATCCCGTCATTATCCTCGAGATAGCCGACCGAGATTCCTCCGATCGCCATTCTGAACATGGGATGGATCATCTTGTCCGAAAAAGGGGTAATAAGCAGTTCCGCCCCGCTGGCAAGGAAGTAGCCGTTTTCCTGGTCGGCTATGGAAAGGCCGAAGTCCGCCTGGTCGAAATTGCTCAAGGGGGCTGCCGAAAGATAGCCGCCCAGGGCGAGCCACGGGGTAAACTGGATCCCCGATGAGACGCCGGCCATGGGAAAAACTTCTCCATTCAGGGTGGCTCCGGCGCCGCCGCCGATACCCGCATAGGACGTAAAACCGATCCGGGGCAGGCTGGATCCCGTGAGGGTCTGCCTGTTCTCTGTAACTTCCGCCGCAAGGGCCGTGGTAAAGATTGCTCCGCAGAGCAGGGCCAAAAGAATGATGCTGATTTTCTTCATGTTATTATCCTCCATGAAATATAATTTCCCGTTCAAAGACAGATTTTTGAACGATATTTTCTTAAAAAGGTCTGTGATCATTTTCCCGCCGCCTTCAGGGCTGCCTTCAGTACCGGATCTGTACCCTCCAGGTAGTCCTCCAGGGTCTGTTTAACGGTGATATGAGGCTGGATCCCGATACCGGTTTCCATTCCTTCCACCGCCAGCCTGAAGACTCTGGTGGAGTAGCGCAGGCGCAGGCCCGTATTCCGGAGCTTTACATTTTTGGAAGCATCGCTGCAGACCGGCCCGCCGGAAGAGGCCGAGCCGACCAGGGTTCCGATGCCGTGATTCTTCATCAGGCCGAGCAGGAAGCTGTTCATGGAAAATCCCGCCTCATCGACAAGAAAGAAAAGTTCGCCCTTGAAGGCGTCTTCTTCGGGCTTTGCCGCCCGCTTCCATGGGCCAAGGTAAAACGGGTTATCTTTCGCGAAAAACGGAAGGGGTCTGTCAATCAGGTAGCCGAAGAGTGCCGCCGTCGGTGCCGGCGATCCTCCGTAGTTACCCCGCAGGTCCACCACCAGGGTGTCCGTTCCCCGTTCCGAAAGTTCGGCAAAGAAGTCCGCCAGGAATTTCCGGAACTTTCTGGGGCTGCTTAACGAGAAGGTGGGGACCTCAAGCAGGGCGTACCCATCCCGGAAAGCAAAGGAGGGAGGTGTGTCGAGGGTATCGAATACTACTCCCTGAGCGGTTTTTGCGAGACTGGAATCCTTTACCCCGGACAGCCGTACCATCGAGGGCTCTTCGGTTCCGGGAGCGGTCAGCGTAAGGTCGAAGCTGCCGGAGGGTTCGATATGACTGAAATAGAGTGCCGCGAACCAGCGCTCGGCGTCGTACCGGGGCCGTCCCCTGTCTCTTCCGTCGGTGCTCATGTATGAGGTGAGGGCGGCGATAATTTCTTCCGAAGAGCGGCCGTTTATGCCCAGTATCTCTGTACCCGGTTCGATTCCCGTCCCGTACCGGTCATTGATTACGAAGAGCCGGTTCTCCAGGATCCGTACGTCCAGGGGGAAGAAGCGCGCCTCTTCCTTCATGTATCGTTCCATCCCTTCGGATACGCTGAGAAAGGAGTGACCGCAGCGCAGTTCGGCGACCATGGGGAGAAGGAGCCGGTAGAACTCGAGCTCCGTCATGGGTTTGTCGATGGCTGCTTCCGCATCGTCCAGCATGGCGGTCAGGCGGTCTCTGTCGGTATAGAGTCCGGCGGTTTTCTCTTCCAGGATCTTTCTGAACCGGGAAAAATCTTCTTTCAGTTCCCCGCTGCTGTATTCGGTTTTCAGCGCTTCATGGTAAGCGGTTTCGGTTCTGTTCCCGACATTTGTACATGCCGTGCTCAACAGGAGCGTAAGCAGGATAGTAAGGATAAGTGTCTGTTTCATATTCAACCTCCGTTATGGGGGCAGATTATGTGAATTGCTCTTTCGGTGGTATCGGAAATTCGTATGATTTTTACTATTGCGCTTTTTGCCCTGAATCTGCGGTTCTGAATGTACTGGTCTCAGTAGATAGTCTGATGGTTTTTTTCCTTTTTGCCTGTTATCTTTCGTATGGACCTATCACGCGGAGGATATACAGTGAGCGATTCGGAAAAAAACATGATCAGCATTCTGCTGGTCGAAGATGATACCGCTCTTGCCAGGGGGCTGTGCTACAGCCTCGAGCAGGAGGGATGGCGCGTGATTCATGCTTCCACCCTGGCGAAGTCAAGGGAGTCGGCCCTGGCCGTGCATTTCTCCCTTGTGCTCCTTGATGTCTCGCTTCCCGACGGGAGCGGTTTCGATTTCTGCAGAGAGCTTGTGGAAACCTTTTCCTTTCCGGTCATCTTTCTTACAGCCTGTGATGAAGAGGTTAATGTGGTGATGGGGCTCGATCTCGGAGGGGATGACTATATTACCAAACCGTTCCGGGTGCAGGAGCTGCTGAGCCGGGTGCGGGCGGTGCTCCGCCGCAGCGGAGGAAGTTCCCGTTCCGGGGGCCCTTCTGCCGACGAACCGGAAATCTGCCGCTCCGGTGATATTACCATCGACGGCAGGCAGTGCCGCGTCTGGAAAGGGGGCTCTCCCGTCAGTCTGACCGCCACCGAGTACCGTCTTCTCCGCCTGCTGGCGCACAGCGGGCAGATGGTGCTTACCCGGGAGAAACTGATGGAACTGCTCTGGGATAACGATGAAAAGTATGTGGATTCAAATACCCTTTCGGTTTATATCCGCCGGCTGCGGGAAAAGATAGAAGACAGGCCCGATGCTCCCCTTCACATAGAAACGGTCCGCGGACTGGGCTACCGATGGCGCTGATGTTCCGGAGGCTCCTGGCAGCGCCCGAATACCGGCGGCCGCTCTCTATTCTGCTTGTTTTTCAGCTCTTAGTTCTGGCGGGGGCAGTCGGCTGGGGGATGGTACAGGCGGAGCGGGTCCGGCAGGACGAGCGGGAACGGCTTGCGGCTCTGCTCGGCCGGCTCGAAACCGGATATCCGCAGGCCGCGGAGGAAGCCGCCGCCCTGTTGAACCACGGCTGGAGCGGAGGCGATGTAAGGAAGGGAAGAGCGCTTCTGGAGCGCTATGGTTTCGGCGAAGGCCCTGCGTCTGACCCGTATCCCCTTTCCGCCTTGCTTCCTCTTCTGTTTCTCCTTAGCCTTTCGGGAACCGCTGCGGTATACCACCTGAGCCGTCATCCCTTTTTCCGCTCCCTTGATGAGCTTTCGGCTGCCGTTCAGGCAAACCTCGAGGGGGAAGAGTGCAGGATTCCGGCCGTGTATGATGAAGGGGAGTGGGCGCTCTTCTGCTGCCGGATAAATCAGCTGGTCAGGAAGCTCTTTGCGGCGACCGATGCGATGCAACGTGAACAGCTCTTTCTCGAGCGGATGCTTTCGGACATTTCCCACCAGCTTAAGACACCGATGAGCTCTCTTGTTATGTTCAACGATCTCATGCTTCGCGAGCCGGAAATGGATCCGGAAACCCGGACGGAGTTTCTGGACCGCAGCAGGGCTTCCCTGGAAAAAATGGAGGTGCTGGTCGCATCGCTTCTGAAGCTTGCCAGGCTCGAGAGCGGGAGTGTCTCCTTCCGCCGGATACCGATCGATCTTCCGGAGCTTATCGATACGTCGATTGCCGCTGTTTCCGCTCTTGCCGGGAGCCGCCGGGTGGAGATCCTTACGGAAATATCCGCGGACGCAGGCGCCGGGGAAGCTCCGGGGATGCATGGGGATCCGTTCTGGCTCTCCGAGGCCCTTACCAATGTGCTCAAGAACGGCCTTGAGCATACTCCTCCGGGCGGGCGGGTTTTCATAAGCGCTTCACGGACGCCCCTCTTTTTACGGCTTATCGTGCAGAACGAGGGGGAGGCAATTCCCGAGGCGGATCTGCCGAGGCTGTTTGAGCGATTTTTTTCCGGCTCAGGGGAGCGGGCGGGCATCGGACTTGCCCTGGCTCGTCGGGTGGTACGCGATCATGGCGGAGACCTTCGGGCCGAGAACACGGACGGGGAAGGGGTACGTTTTATCTTTACCTTTCCTGACTGAACTGTAAGCCTGCCGTTCATCTCTTTGAAAGGCACTTCCGTTACCGTGGAAGCACCATGTACGAAATGCGACAGGAGCGAATGTATGAATGTAATTGAATGCCGCAATATAGGCAGGTACTATGGATCCGGTTCCGGGATGGTAAAGGCCCTCAACGGGGTGGATCTGGATATCGATTCGGGTACCTTTGTATCGGTTGTGGGAGAGAGCGGCTGCGGAAAAAGCACGCTTCTCCATGTCCTGGGCGGAATAGACCGTCCGGACCGGGGCTCGGTCATGATTGACGGGGAGGATCTCTACTCTCACAAGGAAAGCAGGCTGGCGCTTATCCGCAGACGAAGGATCGGATTCATTTTTCAGTTTTTCAATCTTGTTCCGGTTCTGACAGCGGAAGAGAATATTATTCTTCCCCTTCTGATGGACCGGAAACCGGTGGACCGGGCATATCTCGATGAGCTGCTGGATCTTCTGGGGTTGCAGGATCGCCGCACTCATCTTCCATCCCAGCTTTCGGGAGGCCAGCAGCAGCGGGTCTCGATAGGCCGCGCACTTGTCTATCGGCCGTCAATTGTTCTGGCGGATGAACCGACAGGTAATCTCGACAGCCGCAGCAGCCGTGATGTGATGGATCTCCTCAAGCTTTCGGCAAGGCGGTACCGTCAGACCCTGCTTATGGTTACCCATAACCGGGATCTCGCCTGCGAGGCTGACCGGGTAATTACCATGGCCGACGGGAGTATTGTTCGTGACAGGGTAATCCGATGATTACCCGCTATACCATGCTTGCCGACCGCTATCTTCTGCACAACCGTAAGCATACGCTTCTTACCATCCTGGGAGTCATGCTCTCGGTCGCCCTTATGGCCGGAACAGGCACGATATTCGAGAGCACCCGTGCGCAGATGATCTCCGCCGCAATCCGTGACAGGGGCAGCCATCATCTCCTGTTCCGGGGAATCTCCCTCCGGGCCGCCCGGACCATTTCGGCGCATGGGGCGGTGGAGAAAAGCGGGCTCAGCCGGATATCCCGGGGTTTCCGCGGAGAAACGGAGCTTGAGCTGCTGCATTTTAGCGAGGATGCACGGGCAATGATCTCAGGGGAGAGACCATTTCTTTTCGGCGCTTTTCCGGAGAAGCCGGGGGAGATTGCCCTCGATCTCCGGCAGCTTCCGCTTTTTGGTATCGGGGATGCTGCGGGTGCCGTGGGACGGAGCGTTGAGATCGGAGTTGAGGACCGCAGGGTCAGTATGAGGATAAGCGGAATCTTTTCCGGCCGCATCTACGACAGCGCCGCCGGAAAGGAGACCGTGCTTGCAGGCTGGGAGGCTCCGGGGGAGGTGAATAATCTTGCGGTCAGGCTCCGGGACACCCGCAATGCGGAAGAGGTGGGAGAACGGCTTGCGGACCTTGCCGGCATTGAAACCGGCCGGATCGAATACAACGAGATGCTTCTCAATCTCTACGGCAGAGGTTTGAGCAGAAATATCAACAGGGGACTTTTTGCTTTTACTTTTATTGTAATCGCGATCATCGTCATTGCCACAATAACGCTTATCTATAACTCTTTTTCCATATCGATGATTGAAAGGATACGGGAGTTCGGCATTCTCCGCTGCACTGGAGCAAGCCCCGCCCAGCTCCGGCGGATAATTTTCCGGGAGGCATTCCGGATAAGCCTCTTTTCCGTTCCTCCGGCACTGCTGATCGGAACCCTCTCCATGAAGCTGCTTTTTTCCGCCGCCGATGCCATGAGCGGTAATCCCTTTTTCTCGGAAGTGAAACTTGTCGTGACCCCCCGTGCCGTTTTTATGCCGGCGCTGCTCGGCTTTGCAACCGTCTTTATCTCCGCCCTCCTCCCGGCGGTCCGCGCAGGTTCCGTATCCGCCGTCGATGCGGTAAAGTCCATGGTTCTTTTTCAGCCGCAGTCGATCCCCCGCCCTTCCGGCCTGCGTCTGCCCTTTCCGCTTCTGATGGCTCACCGGAGCATCGCCCGCAGCAGGAAGCGTTTCTATGCGACTCTTTTTTCCATGATGATAAGCGTGACTCTCTACATTACCTTCAGCGGGTTTCTGCGGCTGAGCATGGAGGCGAATATGCTGCAGGACCCCGGTCAGCCGGGCTTTATGTTCGAATCCGCGGAGCCTGTAAGCGATGAGGTATACCGGGAGATAGCGGAATTTGATGGTGTGGATACTGTGTACAAGGACCTTGTTTTTGAAACGGATATGCTGATTGAGAGAACGAAGCTTTCGGATGACTACCTCCGTATGAACGGTCTTGCTCCCGGCTTTTCTGCTTCGGAAGGAAAACTCCGCATTTCCGGCTGCCGCATTATGAGCTACGGTAACGGCGGCAAGGATCATGTAGTTCTGGTCGGAACCAGTGCTTTTTCCGACAGCGAGGGGGTGCGCTCATTTCTGCCGAACAGCAGCTTCCGTGTCGGCGATGCGGTGACCCTTGCCGGGTCCGGGGGCCGCATGCGCGAACTCCGGCTGACCGGCATCGCCGAAGAAGCAGTTTTCGATAATTATAATCCCAGGGAGGAGGCTTTCGATCTTATCGTGGATGAACAGATGTTCAGGGAGCTGTCCGGCGGAAGGGAGTATCACCGGCTCTATATCAGCCTTAAGGAAGGAGCATCCCCGAAGGCTTTTTCGGAGCATCTGGACCGGCTGGTAAGGGGCGAACCGGGGTATCGGTATATTGACGGTCAGGCTCAGTCGGAAGCCTTTACCGGAGATTTCCGGGCGGTCAGTCTCTTTTTCTACGGTTTTATCGCGGTGATAGCGCTTATCGGTTGCGTCAATGCCGCAAACAGCATAGGTACCAATCTTCTGCTCAGAAAACGGGAAATCGCTATTCTCCGGGCTCTGGGTCTGGATCCCGGAGGCATACGGCTTATGCTCCTGTATGAGGGACTCATTTACGCGCTGTTTGCCTGGCTTGCCGGAAGTACGGCGGGGACCGGCCTCTGGTTTGTCATTGTTTCCATAGCAAATACGGTCCGGGGAACGCGATTCCGGATACCCTGGGAGGCTATCGGTACCGCCGGCGCCGCCCTGCTTCTTGTGGGACTGGTCGCCGGACTTATGTCTCTCCGGTATATCGGGAGAGGCAATGCACCGATCCGCGTTATTGCGGATCTTTCTCAGTAGCTGAATTTCAGGACAAAACCGGAGGGCACCGGAGAGATTGAGAGGGGAGCATCGCCGGTCCGGTGAAGGAAGGGAACAAGCCAGCCTGTAAGGCTTCCCAGGACGGCTCCCGCCGCCACATCGCTGATAAAATGTTCCCCCGAGGCTATGCGGAGAAGGGCGGTAAGGGTTGCGACGGAATAGGAGAGGCCGTATACCGCTTTCCGGTAATCCGAATCCGGATACTGCGCGGAAAAGGTGGTGCTGAGAAAAGCGGCTCCAAGAAAAGCGTAGGCGGTGTGACCGGAAGGGAAGCTGTTATGGTAATCATCGTCACCGGGGGATGAGAAACTCTCTTCATAGGTGTATGGCCTCCACCGTGAGACCCCATCCTTGATAAGATCTTTCAGTGCGGTGGTCAGCAGGAATGCCTCCGCATACATGACCCCGTAAACCGCGAGATTCCCTGCATTGTCCAGCTGTCCCGCCGCGCTTATCGCAGGCAGCATGAGGGCCGCGCAGGCGCTGATCGTACCCGCCTTGTCCAGTCCGGCGGAATAGCCGGACATCCACATTCGGTCGATCCGGGAGATTGAGGACTCCGGGGTCTGTGCTCCGGCGGAGCCTTCCGTAGCGAGCGATACTCCGAACAGACCGGCGCTGACGGCACCGATGGCAATGTCGGTCCGTGAAAGACTATAGGCTGCCGTGCTCTCCTGCGCCTGCAGCTGCGAAAGAGCGATCACCAGGATGGAAGCGGTAATAAAGATGCGTTTCATAAGTATCTCCTTCTGAATAATTCAGAAGGGATTCTTTCATCTTTCTGTTTCTATCCCGTGAATGCGGAGCTTACGCTTCTGTAAGCGGAAAAAACTTTTTTGCAGGTCGGCCGTTTTCCCTCGCAAAATCGCTCTGAATGTCTATGATTAAAAAAGATATACAAAGGAGCGCATATGGCTTTGACCCGGCGATCACTGGCTGCAAAAATTTTTCTGGTGAATCTCTTTATCCCCCTCGTTCTCGGAACCATCCGGGAACAGATTGTCGGACTCTGGAATCCGAACCTTGATATGACTCTGGCAGAGCGTTTTATATTTGCCATCCGGCCCATGACTCTGTCGGCGATAATAATCCTGGCGGTAATATCCTTCTTCCCCATTCTGAAGATGCTGAAGCCGCTTTTTACCTATCTGGAACGAGGTGAAGAATACACCAGGGCCAGGAGAGCGGCCATTCGTATTCCCTGGTTTCTCATCGCGCTTCACATGGGCGGCTGGTTTATCGGGACCTTTGCCCTCTATGCCTTTGTCTTCCACTGGCACTCCCCGGGAGGACTTTCCTTTTTCTGGTCCCTGATGATTTCTCTTTCGACTGGACTGGTTACCGGTATCTTGAGCGCTCTCACCATAAACGCGCTTCTCCTCGAAGCCAAACGGGCCCTCGGCATGTCCGCCATTGAGCCGGGCGAGTCGGACCTCTTCGTGAGGATAAAGGACCATCTCATTCTTCTCTCCACCGTTTACCTGCAGACCATCCACATAATGCATCTCGGCTTTTTTTATGCAGCGGCTCCCCCGGCCGGCCAGGGGCTGCCCGGCTTTTCGGTCTCGGCTTTTATGGTGAGCCTCTACGGATCTCTGCTTTTTTTCGGGATGCTGCTCCTTTCAAAAAAGGAGAGCTCCTACCAGCAGAATATTCTGGAGCGGCGGGTCGGGGAGCTTTCCAGTGCAGAGGGTGATCTGACGCAGAAGATAACCCTTATCAATTTTGACCGTGTAGGACTGATTGTCGATCATTTTAATACCTTTATCGCGGGACTTGCCGGTATTGTCCGGGAGATCGGCACTTATACCGCTCACCTGGCGGAAACCGGCAGGGAGCTTGCGGTGCAGATGGAACAGTCCGAGGCCGCCTTCGGGGAGAACGGACGGGATATCGAACAGATTGCCGAAGAGATAAAAAGCTACGCCTCCGGGGTGGATGAATCCCGCAGAAATGTAACCGGAATAATTGGAAACATCTCGTCCCTGGAGGAGCTTATCGAAGACCAGTCGTCGGTGGTGGCGGAGAGCTCGGCGGCGGTTGAGCAGATGGTGGCAAACATCGCTTCCATTACCGGGAACCTCGAACATGTAATGACCAATGTCGAGAATCTGCTTACCGCCTCTTCGGCCGGCAGAGAGAAGCTGGCATATGTGAGCGGACAGATCTCTCAGGTGGAGAAACAGTCCGAAAGTCTGGAGCAGGCTAACAAGCTTATCTCCGCCATTGCGGCCAGAACGAATCTCCTTGCCATGAACGCCGCCATAGAGGCCGCCCATGCCGGAGATGCAGGAAGAGGTTTTGCGGTGGTTGCCGACGAGATAAGAAAGCTGGCCGAAAATTCCAGGCTTCAGTCCGGAGAGATAAGCCGTGAACTGAACCGGACCCGGGAGGTTATCGGGCAGATGGTTACCGCCGTGGGAGAGGCCGAGAGTGCCTATGACAATGTCGGCAGGCTCGTTTCGGTAACCGGCGATCTTGAACGGCAGGTCATGAACTCAATGGAGGAACAGCGCATAGGAAGCGACGAGGTGCTTCAGGCGCTTACCCGGATTAATACCATCACCGGATCGGTCCAGGATTCCGCGCGTCAGATGAGCGAGGAGAGCGGAAGCGTGGACCGCGAAATGGAGAGCCTGGTCAAGGGCACCGGGGACATCCTGGAGAATATCCTCTCCATAGCGGAACGCAACCGGGAAATAAGAGAAATGGTGGAAAGCATAAACCTCCTGAGCCGCCGCAATCACGACAACATCCGGGGTGTAGAGCAGGTAACCGGACGCTTCAGAATAAACTGATCCGTCCGGGCCGGGCAGGGCCTGTGTCCGCGGCGGCAGTACGGGCTTGCGGTTTATATCAGGAAAAGCATATATTAAAAGTATATATATTGGAGGTGACTGATGGGTACCAAAACAATCGACTACCCGGTTTCGCTTCGCGCACTGGAGAAGTGGGACAGCGAGCGGCTCGAACTGCTCCCGGGATCCGGAGACGCGCGTCATTACCGGTTCCTGTACAATGGAAGTACCTGTACCAATGGGGGTACGCCCTTTTCCGCGTATCTTCATGTCGAGGTCCGGGGAAGCGGTAAAAAGCGGGTAATCGGAAATGCATATATAGATATACCCGAAAACCAGCGCGAAGCGGCCGCGGCCATGTGTGCCGCCCGGAGTCACAGTTCCGGTTCCGGGGCCTTTTTCGATACCCTGGCCGCCCCGGCCAAATTCTGCGGACGCTCCCTGGAGGATGTGATCCTGGAGGATAAACCCGTCAACTATGCCGGCTGTTTCTGTTCTCCTCCCATGGTCCGCGACAAATGGAACATGGCCCTTTCGGCCGTGCATTTCCGTGAGGAGAAAGACACATGAGTATAAGGTCCGTCAGGAAAATGGTCAAAGCCGCACCCGCAATAGAGGGTGCCGGGGTCCGTCTCAACCGGGTTTTCGGTTTTCACGATACCGGAGACTACGACCCCTTTCTGCTTCTCGATGATTTCCGGGGTGATAATCCCGCGGATTACCTGAAGGGCTTTCCCCGCCATCCCCACCGCGGAATCGAGACCATAACCTACATGCTCGCGGGCACGGTGGAGCACGGGGACAGTCTCGGAAACCGCGGGACGATAGGCCCGGGCGGCGTCCAGTGGATGACCGCCGGCAGCGGTATTATCCACGAGGAGATGCCGAAGGGGGATGATGCCGGACGGATGTACGGTTTTCAGCTCTGGGCCAATCTGGCGGCAAAGGACAAGATGTGCGCACCCCGGTATCAGGAGTTCCGGGGTGAGGATATTCCGGAGATCCGGGGCGGGGACGGGACCGTCCTTCGTCTTATCTGCGGCAGTCTGGAGGGCTCCGACGGTCCGGTAAAGGGTATCGGTATCGACCCGCTGTACGCGGATATCTCGATTCCTGCCAATGTGGAAAAGAAGTTCCCGCTTCCGTCGGGAAGGACCGCCTTCGCCTATATTATAGAGGGGAGCGGACGTTTTGATGATTCCTCTGAACCCCCGGCGGTCAACCGCACCCTGGTGCTCTTTTCGGATGGTGATGAAATAGCCGTACGTCCGGGCCCGGACGGAGTCCGCTTTCTGCTTGTTTCGGGATGCGCCCTGAAGGAGCCGGTTGCATGGTATGGTCCTATAGTGATGAATACCAGGGAAGAGCTGCAGACAGCTTTCGAAGAGCTGGAGGACGGCACCTTTCTGAAAAACAGCTGATTTGTCTTTTCTTCCGGCGCTTGGATTACCTCTCCCTTTCTGATAGAATCGGTCCATGACCGAAAAAATACTGCACGTACGTGATCTCGGGAAAATCGCCTACGGTGAGGCTCTGGAACTCCAGAAAAGGCTTGTTATTGAGCGTCAGGAGGAGCGGATTCCCGATACCCTTCTGCTTCTCGAGCATCCCCCGGTAATAACCAGGGGAAAGCGAACCGCCGAAGAGGATCTTCTGCTTACCCCGGAAGAGCTTGCCGAAAAGGGTGTGGAACTTTTCGATGTTGACCGGGGAGGAGAGGCCACCTATCATGGCCCCGGTCAGCTGGTCGGCTATCTCATCTTTCATCTCTATCAGCACCAGAGAAGACTGAAGCGTTTTGTCTATAATATCGAAGAGGTATTCATCAGCATTCTGGGAGAACGTTACGGGATTGAGGCCGGACGGGATGATCACCATCGGGGTGTGTGGGTCGGCAGCGACAAGATCGCAGCCATCGGTATTTCCCTTCACCGCGGTGTAACCATGCACGGTTTTGCATTCAACATCAACACGAATCTTGATCACTTCTCCTGGATCGTACCCTGCGGTATCCGGGACAAGGGTGTTACCTCTCTTGAGAAACTTGCCGGCGCTTCCGTCGACCTTGATACCTTGAAGCCGCTTGTCGCGGAAGGATTTGCCAGTCAGTTCGGTTTTTCCTGGGACGGAACCATCGGCGGCAGCTATGAGTGATAAAACGAGGAAACCGGAGTGGCTCCGGGTTAAAATACGCAGCGGCGGTAATTTAAAGAGTGTGAAGGCGATTCTTGCCCGTCACCGGCTTCATACGGTCTGCACCGAGGCAAACTGTCCGAACCGGATGGAGTGTTTCGACAGCAGAACCGCGACCTTTCTTGTCCTCGGGGCCGTCTGCACCCGCGGCTGCACCTTCTGTGATGTGGAGGGCGGTGTTCCCCTGCCTCCGGATCCCCGCGAGCCGGCGGCCATAGCAGCGGCATCCGGGGAGCTCGGACTCCGCCATGTGGTGGTCACCTCTGTTACCCGGGACGACCTGCCCGATGGAGGTGCCTCCCATTTCGCCGCCATCGTCCATGCCCTGCGGAACGTTTCCACCGTGGAGAGCATCGAGCTGCTTATTCCGGACCTCCAGGGTTCACGGGAAGCCCTTCGTACGGTAATGAATGCCCGGCCCGACGTGCTGAACCACAACATCGAAACGGTTCCGCGCCTCTATTCCACCGTCCGGCCCGGGGCCGATTACCGGCGCTCGCTCGAACTGCTCAAGTCCGTTAAAGAGATGGATAAAACGGTAAAGAGCAAATCGGGAGTCATGGTCGGTCTGGGAGAAACCGAAGAGGAACTTTTTCGGACCCTCGGCGACCTCCGGGATGCGGACTGCGACTTTCTGACCATCGGTCAGTACCTGCCGCCGTCCGCGGATGCTTATCCTCTGGACCGTTATGTTACCCCCGAAGAATTTGAGGCTTACCGCAAAGCGGCCCTGGACCTGGGATTTCTCGAGGTCGCTTCGGGTCCCCTGGTAAGGAGCTCTTATCACGCCCTGGACATGGTCAAGCCAGCACCAGCGGAATAAGAACTGAAACCGCCACGCTAGCCGCCATGACCACCAGGGCCGGTTTGATTACCGAGGCGAGACTCGGAACCAGACCGGTCCCGAAATGCTCGTTTGTCACAATAAGGCAGACATGTACCGGACTCAGCATGGTTCCCATGAAGCCGAAGGGGTAGGCGAGAATAAGGGTCGAAAGGGTCAGGGCCAGTGAAGGATCGGGACCGAGCAGACTGAAGACGATGGGAAAACTGGCTCCCACAAAACCAACCGACACACCTGTCNNTTATTCCGCTTATAAAGGGAATAAGAACAATGAGCATGCGGACAGGAACACCTGCGGAGCTCATCTCCAGCCGAAGCATCTCGATAAGACGGTTTCCGTCGGGCAGGGGCGCCTCGATATAGGCCCCGTAGATGCGGACGGCCAGCACAATAAGCACCATCTGCAGGGTTCTCGAGCTGAACACGATGCGCTTCCACTCGGAGCCCGAAAGGGGTGAGCGGATCTGCAGGTAGACCATCGAGCAGGAGAGGCCGATTATCATCGGAAGATATCTGGAAAAGCCGCCGACAGACGGAAGAAAGAGCAGCAGAACGAGATATACCAGGATCACAATCAGGATGGGGGCCAGCAGGGGCAGGAGCGGATTGGCGTTCCTGAGGGCAGTGCTTTTCGGCGTCTCTCCCGCATGTCTGATCGGCCGGAGATAAAAGAGGTAGCCCGCCAGGATAGCTGCAGCCGAAACCGGAAGTCCCGTCAGAAAAATCTGCCACACCGCGATCCCGGCAATATCCGCCGCAAGGATTACCCCCGGATAGAGGGGCCAGGTAAACTCCCATACATGGCGGAACCAGTAGTTGATCCTGCTTTTTTCCATGGGAGAAAGAAGCTTTTCATCATCGCAGTCATCCACAAGGGGGGCCGAGAAGAGCGCTCCTCCCGGCATCGGCAAAAGTCCGATTACCGCGGGCAGGGCGGCGAGGGCGCTTTTCTGGCTTACCCGTTCCTTCAGGCTGATGACCAGCCTCTTCATCATCCCCGTACCGCTCATCTGGCTGGAGAGGCTTATCACCATGCCTATAAGCAGCATAAGTGCCAGGTTGTCGAAGCTGATTATCCGGTCTCCCGCAATGCGGATGGCCGATTCAGCGGTCTGCCCGCTCCAGACGGCGATAAGAAGGGCTCCCGCCGCAACGGAGGCCGCCAGGTTTTTGATTATCTTGTTGAGGACCAGGATAAGAGTGAGTGATATAACGATTTTAAGTATTACCGGTACTGCCATGGAGGCGATTATAACGATATGGTCTTCCCGTTTAAAGATACCGGCCCCGATATGTATATGGACTGTAATGTCTGGTACTTGACCTTTTGCGGGGCCGGGTGTATATTATTACTTGATAATCATTATCATCTGGCGGTGCTGAAGCATGAATGAGAGAAGAACGGGTTTTCCCGGAATGGGCGGCATGGGCCGCGGAAGAGGCGGCGGTCATGGTCGTGGCTTCGGGCGCGGATGTGAACGTGCCGAGGGTCCCTTCCGCCGTAACGGCATAAGGATGACCCTTACCCGCAGAGTCATTATTGAGGCGCTGGATGATGCAGACGGTTTTCTTTCAGCGGAGGATCTCTACATGCTTGTCCGTGATGAGTATCCGGGGATCGGAGTGGCCACGGTGTACCGTACCCTCCAGCTGCTTGAGGATCTGGCCATGGTTCACCGCATCGAGACCGGTGATGGCCGTGCACGTTACGCGATGAACCGGGAGCCGTCTGAAAGCGGAGAGGTGCCCGGAAACGAGGTGATCCTCATATGCGACCGCTGCGGCGAAATTATCCGGCAGCCCGGGGCCGAAGCGAAGATGCTGCCCCTCTTTGAGGAATTGAGCAGAGGCGCGGAGAAAGAACACCGTTTCAGGACCGGGCGCCGGACACTGCAGATTCATGGAACCTGTGCTGCATGTTCGGGTGCGGCAGGAGCGGAGAAGGGGGATTAGATTCCTTTTTTTACCAGCTATTTGATAATGATTATCAAACGATAATACTACCGGCAATGACCGGAAAAGGAGTATGATTATGCCAGGAAGAGACAGAAGAGGACCAATGGGCGCCGGACCGGCGACAGGACGGGGTATGGGTTATTGCACAGGAAGAGTAATGGGCGCCGGTTTAGGCCGGGGCAGAGGAATGGGACGGGGCTTTGGCTTTGGACTGCGGTATGGGGCAGCCGCACCGGTTTTCTCTCCGCCTTCGGAGCAGGAACAGGAAGCTTACCTTGCGGCGCGTGAGGCAGCTCTGGAAGAGGAATTGAAGAGCATCCGGCAGGCAAGACAGGAAGGCAGGACCGAAACCGAATAGGACCCCGCCGGAAAAAAAGCCGAATCAGAGGGCTTGCCGCTCAACATGATCGGTACCGATATGTTAGTATCGCTTAAAATATGATGTAACAGGAGAAATATATATGGCATTTCCTCCATCGGAAGAACAGAAGGCCCAGGATGAGCGCCTGAAAAAGCGGATGAGCGGGATCAAACATAAGATTCTGGTTATGAGCGGAAAGGGCGGGGTTGGTAAAAGCTCTGTCGCCGTAAATCTTGCACTGGAAATGGCTTCCCGGGGTCTTAAGGTGGGAATACTGGACACGGATCTGCACGGTCCCAATGTACCTAAAATGCTTGGTGTCGATAATGCAAAGCTTATTGCCTACGATGACGGGATTGAACCCTTTGCGGTGACGGAGAACCTTGTTGCGGTGAGTCTTGCAATGGCAGGTCACGAGGTTGATGCACCGGTAATCTGGCGGGGACCCGTAAAAATCGGAGTTATCCGTCAGTTTCTTGCGGATGTGGAATGGGGGGATCTGGATCTTCTGGTGATTGACACCCCCCCCGGAACGGGAGATGAACCTCTTACGGTTGCACAGATGATTCCCGAGCTGGCCGGTTCCATAGTAGTAACCACCCCGCAGGAGGTCTCCATTCTCGACAGCCGGAAGAGTGTGAACTTTTCAAAACAGCTGAATATTCCCCTGATTGGAATAGTTGAGAATATGAGCGGCTTTATCTGTCCCGACTGCGGAAGCGAGCATCAGCTATTCGGTTCAGGGGGCGGTGAACGGGCTGCGAAAGAAATGGATGTTCCTTTTCTGGGGAAGATCCCCCTCGACATGGGCCTTATGAGTGCCGAAGATTCCGGAAAGCACTACCTGTCTCAGGCTGGTTCCGGTCCTGCGGCCGATGCAATCAGGCTTATTGTGGATAAGGTGGGTGCTTTCATAAGCGTCTGACGCATTAATTATCGTGAAGATCCAGGGGGCTGTCCTTTAACCGGGACGCCCTTTTTTTCGTCCTATTACGTTTGCGTTCTCTGTTTTCAATTATTACAATTATATTACGGTTTCTCATACCCTGGAGGTTTTCGATGCTCAAAAACGTTAGGATCGGGCCCAAACTTATCGGTGGTTTTTTTATTGTCGTTCTCCTTGTCCTTCTGGTGGGTTTTATCGGAATGTTCGGCCTCTCACAGCAGAATGAACACATAGAAGAGATCGGGCTGGTCCGGCTTCCTTCGGTAGAGTCGCTGCTCAAGATGGAGAACGAAATCCGCAGCATACGGGGATCCATACGCACACTCTTGAGTTCGAGGCTTGTTCTGGATGATCGTCTGGAGCAGTACGCCGGCATTGATGTTTCGAGGGAATATTATACAGCTGCCCGGGCGGTGTATGAACCGCTCCCTCAGACAGCCGAAGAGGCTGTCATGTGGAAAGAGGCGATCAGACTTCTCGATGAGCTGGTCGGGCTCAACAATTCCATCATTGAACTTTCAAAAAGCATAGACGATACGGATATTCTCAATCCGGATGCCTTTGAGAGCGATATTCTCGGTTTTATAGGAGATCATCATATTCTGATGGAGAATGTTCTCATTCTCATTTCCACGGGTGATACTTTTTCCGGGGGGGAAGATCCCACCCGGTGTAATTTCGGCAAATTCCTTGCGGGTTTTCAGACCGGCAACCCCGTCCTCAGAGATGCAATCCGGGAGGTCCCGCGTTATCACGATCCTTTCCACGAAAGTGTCGCTGAGATACGGTCCGCCCTGGATCGGGGTGATACCCCGGCGGCTCTATCCATTTTCAGAAACAAGATGGCCCCCAATGCGCAGAAGGTATTTGCTCTTTTCGAGACCATGCGCAGCGAAGCGGCACGGGTTGTCGCTCTCTATGATCAGATGAACGAGCTGGCGCTCATTGAAGTTGCCGGGGTACAGGATGCTTTCTTTGAAAAAATGAATGAGGTTATTCTTCTCAACAGCAATCTGGGAGCCCTGGCGGTGGAAGCGGCGATTGAAGAGAGCAGACAGGTTTCCTCTCTTACCGTGGCCGGAATGGCAATTGCGGCCATTCTTGCCCTGGTCCTTGGAATTGCTCTTACAAGGGCCATTACCCGGCCAATGATTAAGGGGGTTGGTTTCGCCCGCGCCATCAGTCTCGGAGATCTCGGCAAAGAGCTGGATGTCCATCAGGGGGATGAGATCGGTCAGCTGGCCGATGCCATGCGGGAAATGCAGACAGCGCTTCAGGAAAAGGCCGCAGTTCTGGAACGTATTGCCGACGGCGATCTTTCGGTAGATGTAAGGGCGGCTTCCGCGGAGGATGCTCTGGGTAATTCCATGCAGCTTATGAAGAAGAGCCTTAATGAGCTTATCGGACAGGTTAATGTGGCTGTCGAGCAGGTTACTTCCGGTGCCGATCAGGTCAGCCAGGCAAGCCAGAGTCTCAGTCAGGGAGCCACCGAACAGGCGAGCAGTCTCGAAGAGGTCTCTTCCAGCGCCACCCAGATAAACAGCCAGGCGAAGCAGAATGCGGAACATGCCACTGAGGCGAATACCCTTGCCAGAAAAGCTGCTGCCGACGCGAATGCGGGCAACGATCAGATGCGTGAGCTTCAGGATGCAATGACAAAAATAAATGATTCAAGCGACCAGATTAAAAAGGTTGTCAAGGTTATCGATGATATTGCTTTTCAGATCAATCTGCTTGCCCTGAATGCGAACGTTGAAGCCGCCCGTGCCGGGAAGTACGGAAAGGGGTTTGCCGTTGTCGCCGAAGAGGTCCGGAATCTTGCGGTCCGGAGTGCCGGTGCCGTTCAGGAAACCACCTCGATGGTGGAAGATTCAATCCGTAATATCGAACTGGGCAACAAATCGGTTTCCCTCACCGCTCGGCAGCTGGTTTCGATTACCGACGGCGCCGGCAAGGTCGCCGATCTTCTGGAAGAAATTGCCACCGCCAGCCGGGAACAGGCGCAGGCAATTGATCAGATTTCTGAAGGGCTGGATCAGATTGACCAGGTAACCCAGAGCAACACAGCCAGTGCCGAGGAGAGTGCTTCGGCATCGGAAGAACTCGCAGGACAGGCTGAACAGCTCCAGGGCATTGTAAAGCAGTTTATCCTTGATAAGCAGTACACTGCAACTGCGATGATAGAGCTTGACGGCGGCGACGACTTTGACCGGCTCTGACTGGTATTTTTACCACAAAAATGTCTGAAAAAGTATACGATCGGGTCGCCGTGTACTTGACGGTGTCCGGTCTTTGCTGATAATTTGTTTAAAAGTAAGGAGTTAATTAAATTGTTATGACAACAGGTATTTGGCATGAAATGTGCAATATAAGTGATAGTGAGTACAATGTATAGAACATCTAAAACATACAACGAAATGGTCCGGGTTGAGATATTCAGAAAAAGTATCCATATGATGGTTGCTTTTGTCCCTGCTTTCGCCAGGCTTAATCTCGGTATTACAATGGCCCTTCTCTCTTCCGCGGTCGTAGCTTATTCTTTTGCGGAGCTGCTTCGGATCAGCGGGCGAAGGGTCTTTCTTATTTCGGGAATCACCGAATCGGCAAACAGAAACAGTGAGAAAAGGCTTTTCGTGCTTGGACCGGTAACGCTGGCCCTGGGTGCCATGCTGAGTCTCATGCTCTATCCTTCTCCGGCCGCGGCTATCGCCATTTATGCTCTTGCTTTCGGCGACGGCTTCAGCACGCTTGTGGGGAAGCTCTACGGCAGGGTCCGTATTCCTTATTCCGGCGGAAAAACGTATGCAGGCAGTCTGGCATGTCTTCTGGCTGTTTTCTTTGCCTCTCTCTCGGTAACCGGCAATCCGGGAAGCGCGGCTCTGATCGCCTTGACCGCAACCTTCCTTGAGGTTCTTCCGACGGGAGATCTTGATAATATCATTATCCCGGTTGGAACGGGTTTTGCAGCATATCTTATCGGCGCCGGAATCTGACGTGGTTTCTATAGCCAGAGATAGATCCGGTGAGTCCGGCTCCCGAAGAAATAGGTCCCCGCACCGAGGCAGATAAGTCCTGCTGTAATCTGTACGGGCTCCCCGGAGAGAAAAATCAACTGTTTCCCTGCAATAGCCAGCAATACTCCGAGAGCAATAAGGTAGTGGCTTCTGTTTCCCTGATGAAGAGCCGCGATAAGAAAGTTTCCGACCGACAGTACCGACAGGATAAAATAGCCGATAAACATGCTCTCCTTCGCACCGACGGAAAACAGGAGCAGTCTGGTGTAGCTGGAAATATCCACCGGAATGATGGCGGCAAAAATAAACGAGACAAAGAATGTGGTGCTCAGCATTATCGCTCTTCTCTGCAGAGCAAGGCCTGCGGCAAAAAGTCCGGAGAAGAAGAGCGATATAATGAAAAGAAAACGTCCGAAGTAGAATGCACGTGTCAGAAGGGCCGGAAGCATATAGGAGCTGCCGGTTGATATCAGCGCATCGATAAGCGGTCTGAGCGCTCCAAAGGAACAGGCCTGAATTGCGAGGATGAAGAAATATACTTCCGGGCTGGGCGTGCTGCGGAAAAACAGCATAAGAAAAAGAGAGGCGGATACGGCAAACAAACCTTCGGAAGCAAGAAGCAGCTGGAACAGCAGAGAGCTTCCAGAAGCAAGCCCCGCTTCAAGCTGAAGAAAAACCCCGAAGAAACCGGATCCCGTAAGAAGAAGGGCAGCTGCCATGCCTGCAATCTGAATGCTGTTTCTTGAACTCATTGCCTATACCATATTGCTCCCGCTCATTCGTGTCAATTTCCGAGTGAAAAAACTATAGTCCCAGGGATATTGGTACGATAATTAAAGCGGGAGGACGTATAGCATGCACAAAAGAGCACTGTTTGCAGCGCTCATGCTGTCTCTGGGAGTATTTCAGCTTGCCGCCGGTGATATCGCAGTCTTTGAAAATCTGGGTTTTTCTGAGGACTCGCGCTATCTGCTTTTTGCGCAGTATGGAATAGGTGCAGAAGACAACAGGGCATATGCAGAGCTTTTTGCCGTAGATATGGCGAAAAACAGCTTTCTTCCCGGTGGTGTCTTGAAAAAGGTGTACAACGAAACACTGTATCCCGGGCAGAATGGGTCGGGAGCACTTTATATGGCGCTCCGGGATTTCGCCCCGACTATCGGCAAATACAAATTCAATCACCTGGCAACGGGCCGGCTGGTATATCTTCTGGTGAACGGGGCGGAGCCGCAGAAACGGCTGGAGTTCCGCGATTTCCAGCGCGGAGACAGTTTCGTTGTCGATCTCATTCAGAACAAGTACGGGGAAAAAGAAAACCTTGCTTCCTCGTTTCATCTCTCGGTTTCCATAACCGATTCTTCCGGAAAGACCAGAAACTATCAGGTCGGGCACCCGGAGATTAAACGCAGGGGCGTTATAGAATATCGGATAAAACGGGCTTTCTTTTCTCCCGATGAAAAAGGGCTTGTTTTTGTAATTGAGCGTGATGAACGGGACGGCGACGGAAACAATATCCGCTACATGGTGGAAACCTTGCGCTGGTAAGATGAAGCACACTGCCGGTTAATACAAAATAATTCTATTCGGCCGTTCGGGCGGGTCTTCTTGACCCGCTCTTTTTGTATCGGTACAATGGTCAGGAATTTATATCATCATTTTTTACATGAAAAGAGGACGCAATGGCGGAAAAAATTACTCCCCGGAGTGAAAATTATTCCCAGTGGTACGTGGACATTATTCTGAATGCGAAACTTGCCGATTACTCACCTGTTAAAGGCTCGATGGTCATACGTCCGCGCGGGTATGCACTGTGGGAAGCCATTCAGCGGAATCTGGATGATATGTTCAAAGCAACGGGACATGTAAACGCCTATTTCCCTCTGCTTATACCGGAAAGCTTTATCAAGAAGGAAGCCGAACATGTGGAGGGCTTCAGTCCCGAGCTGGCGGTAGTCACCCATGCCGGGGGAGAAGAACTGGAAGAGCCCCTGGTTATCCGCCCCACCTCCGAAACCATCATCTGGAGCATGTACAAGAAGTGGATACAATCCTATCGGGATCTTCCCCTGCTTATCAACCAGTGGGCAAATGTCCTGAGGTGGGAAAAGCGGACAAGACTCTTCCTCCGTACCTCCGAGTTCCTCTGGCAGGAAGGTCATACGGCCCATGCCACGGAGGAGGAGGCACGCGAAGAGACCATCCGCATGCTCAATGTCTACAAGGAGTTTGTCGAGACCTGGATGGCCATGCCGGTGCTTACCGGAATAAAGACCGAGAGTGAAAAGTTTGCCGGCGCCGTAAACACCTATTCCATCGAAGCGATGATGCAGGACTATAAGGCTCTGCAGTCAGGAACCAGCCATTTCCTCGGACAGAACTTCGCCCGTGCCTTTGATGTAACATTTCAGAATGATAAAGGAAGCCTGGAGCATGTGTGGGCGACCAGCTGGGGAGTTTCCACCCGTCTGGTCGGAGCCCTTATCATGACCCATTCCGATGATAAGGGACTGGTCATTCCGCCGAAACTTGCCCCTACCGAAGCGGTGATCATTCCCATCTTCAGGAACAAGAACAAGGAAGAGATCGTAGCCTATGCCGAGGAGCTTTACGGGCGCATGAAGGGTGATTTCCGGGTCAATTTTGATGCCGATGACGCCAACAGTCCCGGCTGGAAATTTTCCGAATGGGAGATGCTCGGCTGTCCTGTCAGGATCGAAATCGGTCCGAGGGATATGGAGAACCGCAAAGCGGTGCTTGTCCGCAGAGATACCGGTGAAAAGGAAGTTGTCGGCATAGATGACGTTCCCGGCCGGGTCCGCCAACTGCTTACGGCCATTCAGGAGAACCTCTTTCAGACGGCTCTTGAGCGGAGGACCAGCCATACCTGGGATGTGGACAGCTACGACCGTTTCAAGGAGATTTTTGCCGGCGAGGGAGGTTTCGTACGGATGCCCTGGTGCGGAGATTCCGAATGCGAAGCGGCGGTAAAGGAAGAAACCAAAGCGACAATCAGGGTTATTCCCTTTGACCAGCCCGATGAACCGGCCGGAATATGCCCCCGCTGCGGAAAGCCCGCACAGAAAATCGCGGTCTACGCCAAAGCCTACTGAGCAATTTTTCGGGGTTCGTGTTATACTTTTTTCATTATGAGAATCGGCACACGGCCCCGGACATTGTTTCCCACCCTCTGTTTAGTGCTCATCCTCTTTTCCGCAGCTGCCGGTTACGGCCTGGAGACGGAGGGCGTTGAGCTCTCCGGCGGGCTTCTTTTGAGCATCAACAGTCAGACCGAAAAAGGTGCGCCCTCCCCGATCTCTCCGAACCTGAGCCTTGCCCTTCCCTTGCGTTTTTCACCGGAGAGCAGGATGCTCTTTGTCCCTTCACTGAGTTTCTACAGGGCGTGGTACCTCTACGATACCGGCAGCGGTACGGCTATCCCCGCCGAGCTGGAGCAGCGGGATGTTACCATGCTGGTGCTGCTTCCGGATTTTGCGTTTCGCTTTGAATCCATTATCCGGGAAAATCTGGTGAGCGGTCCGGAACTCTCACTTGCTTTTTTTGCCCCGGTACCGGTGGCGCAGATGAGCGGAGGGGATGAGCTGTCGTCCATAATGACTGATCTGTACGGAAGTGCGAAATTTGTCATGCCCGGTTTCGGATGGCATCTGATGATGCTCCTGAATGACACCCATCCCCTTCTGTTTACCCTGAAGAGCTACCTGCCGCTCCACCGCCTGTGGGACGGAGCGGGTCTTCCTGTTTATGACAGACTCGGAATTGTCCTGAGAATAGGCTACCGTTTCTGAGCACTTCTCCGGATCAGATAAAATCCTTTGCGTGAACTTCCTTGCTGCCGGTCTCTCTTCTTCCGGCCAGAAAGGTGCCCAGTCCGGCGGTTACCGTATCCAGAAGGGTGGCAAAGCTCATGAGAAGGGGAAGTGCGGGAAGCAGAATCAGGTAGGCTTCATCGATTCCCTTTCCATAACCTGCGCACATGACCGCAATGGCGGTAAGGACTCCGCTGTATGGGTGCATCCCCGTCAGAAATGAGGTGCCGAAGGCTGCGAAAATAATCCATACTATATCGGACGCTCCGATCCCGAGGCTCGAGTAGGAGCTGAGCAGAACGATAAAACCAACCGATGTCACCATGGCGGTTCCTGCCTTTCCAAAAAGCGAAAAGAGCGGCAGAACGGAGGCGCCTGCCGGCCGCGGTACTCCCAGATTGGCATGGACGTGGTTTGCCAGGCTGATGTAGGTGAACTGGCTGTTGCCTGAAAGAAAGGCGGTAAGGGCCGGGGCGGTAAGGCCGTAGAGCAGACGGTAGGGATTTTTTTCTCCCGTAAGGAAGAAAATAAGCAGAGGGTATATGCCGAAGATGACAATAATGGTATCCACCGTCAATAAAAGGAAGAGCTGGAGGAAGAGGGAAAACTCCGGTGTTTCCGCGATATCCACAGCATAGGCTGCTGCAAGAAAAATCATCGCAAATGCCAGAACCTCTACAAAAAATCGCGAAAGATGGAAAAATATCCGCGAAAGGCTGTCAAAAAGCTGTACGGCGGGGCGGCTTAAGACCTTATCGAAAGAAAACCCCAGGCCAAGCAGAATGGCAAGAATGACATAGGGGAAGAGATACGCCTTCTCTCCGTCAAAGAGCGAGAAGAGGTTGGGAGGGAATGCCGTCCGGAACATCTCCAGAATGGAAGGAAAGAAAGATGCCGAACCGCTTTCTATTATGACCGGGATTCTGCTGGGGCTGAAAAGGAGAACCGATCCGGTTCCAAGAAGGGTAAGCAGAAGGCCGGAAGCGATAATAATCAGAAGGCCTCTGGATAGTACGATAAAAATACGTTTCTCGATCCGCAGCCTGTATACGGCGTAGGAGAGGGAGAAGAAGAGCAGCGGGTAAAGGAGGTAGGTTCCAATCCGGATTATTACCTCGCGGAAAGCGGGCAGGAGCGGTCTCAGGACCAACAGTACAGTTTCGGGAAGAAAAAGCGCAGCGGCGGTTCCCGCAATTATTGCAAGCAGATATTTTAACCAGATTTTCATGGGGACCAGAGTAACGCATCGAACAGCCTGTGGTCAATCGCCGGTTTAACCGGCCGCGGCCGTTATACAGGCTGGCGGCTGTTTATTTCCGGCTGTTCCGGGTCAGGGATGAGAGCATGCCGCGGTCGCTGAAGCGGTACAGTTTTCCATGATTGTCCCGTGCTTTTTCATCCAGGGTTTTTATAATAAAATCGACAAACAGTTTGCTGTCGCTGCTTGCGGACTCAAAGCTGTTTATTTGTACCGCTTCATTCTGATAAAAGGTAAAAAGGCTTTTTGAAAGTGAGCGGAAACTGCCCGAACAGACAGCATCAAGGGGAGGAAGCGTCTCGGAACCTTCGTCATGACGGACCAGGGAGAGTTGTCCTTTCCGTTCACGCTGGAAATAGTTGAGCACCTCTTTGATCATAAAGAGCTGGCTCTTTATCTGCCCGTCCACGGACGCCTCAATTGCCGCCGCGGGAAGGGCGTGAAGCGGGCGGTTTTCACCATCCATCGGAAAGATGATGATGGCCTCATCAATCCCGCCGAACTGGTTTATTCCGCTGAGAAGAACATTTTTCGCCGCAAGAGGACTGCGCCGGTTCCAGGTGCTTATCAGCAGATTTGAATCGACCTCGCTTTCGCCCAGCTTCTCTTCATCCTGTTTGACCGTGGCAACAACCTTCCAGCCTTTCGAGAGATAGTCTTCCACAAGGAGATTCCCGAGCCTGGTTGTTTTTCCGGTAATAAGCACCCGCTTTTCCATAAGTACATAGTAGCTTTTCCGGGAGGAGCGGGTCAAGTTCGGATTGTTTCGGTCTCCATCTTCACATTGCAGTCTTATTGTCAGCTGTGGTAAAGTTGCATGAACAACGGGAGAAATTGCGAGGATACCGAAATGAAGATTGCACTTGGTCAGATGAATGCCGTTATCGGAGATTTTGCCGGCAACCGGGAAAAAATTATTAATTTTGCGCGCAAGGCCAAAGAGGGCGGGGCGGATATGCTGGTTACGCCGGAATTGAGCCTCTGTGGCTATCCCCCGATGGATCTGCTGGACTATCCCGGATTTACCAGGGAGAATACCCGCTCCTTGAGGCTGCTTCAGCATGATCTGCCCGGTGGAATAGCCGTCGCCGTGGGCTACGTTGCAGTAAACAACGGAAGCGGCAAAAACCTGCATAACTGTGTTTCGGTCATCAGGGACGGAGAGATACTTTTTGACCAGGCAAAGAGTCTTCTGCCAACTTACGATGTTTTCGATGAAGCCCGCTATTTTGAACCCGCCCTGGAGCGCCGACTTTTTAAATTTATGGGAAGAAAGATCGGTTTTGCAATCTGTGAGGATATCTGGTGGGAAACCGAGCATGTGGCGGGCACGAAATACCCGGTGGATCCGGTACGCGAGCTTCTTGATGCCGGTGCCGATATGATAGTTTCCCCCTCTGCGAGCCCCTATTTTTCCGGCAAGCTCGGCATCCGCCATACCCTGCTTTCCCGCATAGGCCGTAATGGAGGAGTTCCCGTAGTCTATGTGAATATGGTCGGGGGGAACGACAACCTCATCTTTGACGGTGCTTCCATGGTCGTTTCATCGGAGGGGAAGCTTCGGCACAGTTCCCCGGCATGGGAGGAGAGCCTGGAAATTATCGATCCGGATGATAATTCCGGTCCTGTTCTGGACCTCCCCGAAGAGGGAATGGAAGCAGTCCGCCGGGCGCTGGTTCTTGGACTTCGTGATTATGTTGAGAAGTGCGGTTTTTCCCGGGTCCATCTCGGCCTTTCGGGTGGCATAGATTCCGCCCTGGTGGCGGCTCTTGCCGTTGAGGCCCTCGGCAGTGACCGTGTAAAGGGCTTCGCCATGCCGAGCCGTTACTCCAGTGAAGGAAGCATAACGGATTCACAGGCACTTGCATCCAGCCTCGGAATCGAACTTGATTCCATTCCAATAGAACCCCTCTTTGCCGAAACCCTCGCATCAATGAAACCTTTTTTTGCGGGCAGGGAGGCGGATGTCGCGGAGGAGAATATTCAGGCGAGAATACGCGGGATGCTGATGATGGCTTATTCGAACAAGTGGGGATCCCTTCTTCTGACTACCGGAAACAAGTCGGAGCTGGCAACCGGATACTGTACCCTCTACGGAGACATGTGCGGAGGGGTTTCGGTTATCGGAGATCTCTTCAAGGTAGAGGTCTTTGCTCTGTGCCGTCATATTAATCAGCTCTCCTTGAGCACCGGGGGGAAGGAAATTATCCCGGATTCGATAATCACGAAGCCTCCATCGGCGGAACTCCGGGACAATCAGAAGGACGAAGATTCCCTTCCTCCCTACGAAGTCCTTGATGCCATTCTTCACCGGTATCTTCTGCAGAACGAGAGTGCCGATGAAATTATCGCAGCGGGATTTGATGAGGATCTGGTGCGGAGAATCCTTACGCTTGTGGGGCGGAACGAGTACAAGCGGCGGCAGGCTCCTCCGGTTCTCAAGGTAAGCGCCCGTGCCTTCGGTACGGGGCGCAGAATGCCCCTTGCGCGAAAGATCTACGAGGCCTGAACCGGGACAGCTATCCTTCCAGGAGCTCCAGAAGCTGATCGAGACGGTAGTCCGCGCCTTCCTCGGCAAGGTGCCACCGGCGTATCAGCTCAAACCCTTTTTCGGTATGACCGGGGATGGTCAGAACCGCAAGCCACCAGAAAAACTGCTGCAGGGTCTCTCCCTTGTACCAGCGTATTCCCCTGTGTTCGTTTATTCCGCAGTAGGCTGATACCTCGGGGAGCGCAAGGATCTTTTCCAGAGAAGCAGCCGCAGACCCGTCGGTTTCGCCTGGATACCACTCTTCGAGTCGGGGCAGAAGCCGGATAAGAAGTTCCGGTTCGTAGAGATAGTGCTCCGGAACGCCGCAGTTCCGAAGAGCTTCCCCGAAAAGCGAGGGAATAAGCAGTTCGCCGATCATTTCGGACGTATCGGCAGCGGCCTCCGGATCCGGTCCGCTGCCTTCAAGGAGTTTGACGACGGGAGAGAGGAGGGCCCTGGCGTAGAGAAGGAGTGGGGCCTCGCGGATTATTGAGAGCCCGCGGATAAAGTATCCCGCTGCTCCCGAGGGGAGCGGCTTTTCCGCCTGAGCGTTCAGCTCCGCCAGGAGATGAAGTGTCTTCATTGCTTCCCGGAAAGCTTCAAGTGCAGCCTCTGTTCCTTCTTCGCTGCCGTATCCAAGCGACCGGCACCCTTCAAGGAACAGCCGGTAATCGGCGGCAAGGTCATCTTCGGCCTGCCGGGGGGCAGGGGGTGTATTTGCTCCTGCAAACATGGCATATACGGATTCTATTCTTTCGGTGGTAATAAGTCTGCGGAATGGGTCGCGGGCGGGAGCCGCATAGAGTTCTCGTCTGGTTCTCTCAATATCGGGGACTCCGGCACCCCGGAGCATATCGTGAAGTTTCCGGTAGAGTCCGGTGTTGTCGTGTACTTCGTGTATATTAAGGAATACCTGGGTCTGGTATCCAGCGAGCACAAGTTTCATGCCTTCCCGGTGAATGAGCGCACTCTCTCTTATAAACCAGAGGTCCGAATGCAGCTCCCTGAAGATGGTAAACCAGTTCTCACCGCTCTGCAGTCCAAGGCCGGCGGCAAGATGGCTGGTCTCCGGTTTTTTTTCGCCGTTTTCCCCTTTTCTGCCGACGGGTGCTGAATGGCGGAAGGAGCCGTGGGTTGAGTGGTAGCTGTTATTGAAGGCGATTACTGCCCTGTTCAGGCCGTTTCTGTTGGACCAGACAAATACATTCTCATTTACCCCGCCGGCGGCGTCAAAAAAGTCGTAAAAAAGAAAGTTTTCGACTTCCGCGAAGGTTCTTCGTATTCTTGCCAGAGGAAAAATTTCCCGCTCATGCCGGTCTATCAGATTCTGGTCGGGCTGTTCATCGAGATAGGCTTTTCGAAACTCCATCCCGTATTTTTCCCGGAATCCTTCGATCTGGCCGTGTCCGAACATCGGAAGTCCGGGCATGGCGGTCATCATGGTGCAGACACCGAAGTACTTATCACCGTCCCCGAACTGGGAATAAGCGGTATCTTCATCCGGGTTGTTCATAAAATTGACAAAGCGCTTGAGGATTTCCGGATCGTACTCGAGGGTGTTTTTTATGGTCTGACGGTATTCCGCATTATCCTCATTCTTGAGCATATTCATGAAGGCGCTGTTGTAGACCCGGTGCATGCCGAGGGTACGCACGAAGTAGCCTTCCATCAGCCAGAAGGCTTCAGCGATCAGCAGCGTATCGGGTACCTCCGCAGCGACACGGTCGACCACTTCGCGCCAGAACTCCTTGGGGAAGGCCTTCTCGAACTCGGCGCGCGTCATGGCATGCTCGGCGCGTGAAGGAACGCCGGCACCGCCGCCGGGCTGCGGAAACCACAACCGCTGAAAATGTTTTTTGGCCAGAGTCATGGCGGCATCGAAACGAATGACCTTGAAGCGTCGCGCGATGTGCAAAATGGTCTGCACCATGGCCTCACGCACGGCCGGCAGCAGATAGTTGAGCTGTGCGGTGTCGTTCCACGGCATGTGGGTGCCATCGTTGCCGTGATAGATATAGCGCACTCGACCGTCGCGATGGTCGGTGAGTTTGAATACCACCGCTGCATCAGAGTGATCGTAATAACCGTCCTCGATCTGAATGCTCAGCTCAGGGTCGGGGGAAAGGTCACGCCCGGTGAAGCGGTAGCTGGGGTAG
>NPIE01013178.1_pt1 | contig 32929 bp, 25 predicted proteins | sample 8637661 | NCBI WGS metagenome assembly NPIE01 (sample SAMN07420842, study PRJNA396082) | bioreactor metagenome | isolation source: sample BA12 brine-fed electro-methanogenic bioreactor BA | place: Japan: Kochi | collected 2016-12-09 | reverse complement strand
CTGCCATTTTTACTCCTGTATTTGATATAGTATATTGATAAATTATTATATCATAAAATAGAGCGATTATATAGTGATAATTTCGAGTTTTATTGCAAAATTTCTTGTTTATAGATATAATATAGGTTGCGAGGTGCAATATGGAAAAAGCAATATTAGTAGGTTTAGATTTAGGTAATGACGAATTTTTTGAAGAGACGATGGAAGAACTTTATAATTTAGCTAATGCTTGTCATATTGAAGTCTTAGATAAACTAACACAAAAAAAGGAATCGCCTACACCAAATTTTTATATCGGTGAAGGAAAAGTTGATGAGTTAAAAGCGATAGTTGATTTACATGAGGCAAATGTAGTCATTTTTAATGATGAGTTAAGTCCTAGCCACATAAGAAATATAGAGGAAAAGCTTGAGATAAAGGTAATTGATCGAACTGTTTTAATTCTTGATATCTTCGCACGAAGAGCGAAAACTAAAGAAGCAATGCTTCAAGTTGAATTAGCACAATCAGAATATATGTTACCAAGAGTTGTTGGGATGAATAAATCTCTTTCAAGACAAAAATCAGGTACTGGTTCTAAAGGCCCCGGTGAACAACAATTAGAACTCGATCGAAGAGTTTTAAGAGATAAAATAACGAAGTTAAAAAGAGAATTAAAAGAATTAGTTAAAGTTCGTAGAACCCAAAGAGAAAAACGAAGTAAGTCCATTATGAAGACTGTCGCTCTTACTGGTTATACAAATTCTGGTAAATCAACTCTGATGAATACCATTATCGACCATACTGATTTATTAGAAAAAACTCATACATTAAGCGCAGATATGTTGTTCGCCACATTAGAAACGAAAACTAGAAAGATTTCTTTAGAAAAGAATAATGATTTCCTTTTAACAGATACAGTTGGCTTTATTAGAAAACTTCCCCATGATTTAGTCGAAGCTTTTAAATCAACTTTAGAAGAAATTAAAGAATCATCACTAATACTACATGTTATCGATATCGCTAACCCTAATTTTGAACATCAGATTCAAACTGTTGAATCTGTTCTAAAAGATATCGGAGTTAATGATGTCCCAATCATTTATGTATTAAACAAAATTGATTTATTAGAAGACATTCCTGTATTCGATCGAGATAACTCCATATTTGTTTCAGCAAAAAATGATGAGTATATCGATCGATTATTGAAAATGATTAGTGATATCCTTTATAAAACTATTGATGTCACAATGATTATTCCTTTTGTTAATAGTGATGTTTATTCCGACTTAAAAGATAATTCCAACGTCTTATCTACAGAATATTTAGATGATGGTATTCATATCCAAGCAAGGCTTGATGAGTATTATTATCAAAAATATAAAAACTACATTATCTAACAAAAACACCTCAATTTGAGGTGTTTTCCTTATTCTAATGACCGAAAATAATCATTAATAATATTTATAATTTCTTCAATGGAATGAGCGTTTACAATAAGTTGCTTGATTTTAGAAGCTCCCGGTAACCCTTTAACATACCAGGCTCCATGAGTTCTCATCTCTAAGGTAGCTAGATGTTCTCCCTTAAGCTCTATAAGATGTTCTAAATGCTTTAACAAATATGTTTTCTTTGTTTTTAAAGAAATTTCTTTTTCATATTCTCCAGTTGAAAGATAATCTATTACCTGTTTCACTAACCAAGGATTTCCTAATAACCCTCTACCAATCATTACGCCATCACATTTCGTATATTCCAACATTTTTAACGCATCTTCTGGTGTTTTAATATCACCATTACCAATGACTGGTATCTTAACCGCTGCTTTAACTTCTTTGATGATATCTAAATCTGCTTCACCAGAATACATATCTGTTCTAGTTCTACCATGAATAGCTATCATACTAGCCCCAGCTTCCTCCATTAGTTTAGCGAACTCTGGTGCATTGATTGACGAATGATCCCAACCGCTCCTTATTTTTACGGATACAGGTTTATGAACATTCTTAACAATTTCACGAACAATTTCTTTTGCTAAATCCGGAGTAGTCATTAGCTTAGAACCACTTCCACTCTTCGTTACTTTAGGAACGGGACAACCCATATTAATATCAATAATATCACAATTGGATTCTTTATCAATTAATATCGCTGCTTTAACCATCGTTTCAACTTCAGAACCAAACAATTGTAAAGCTATGGGTTTTTCATAGTCAAAGACTTCGATCATCTCATGAGTCTTTTTATTCTCATGTAAAAGTCCTTTATCCGAAACCATTTCTGTGTAAATTAAACCAGCTCCAAACTCTTTTAAAATCAATCTATACGCTAAATTAGTCACACCGGCCATCGGTGCAACAAAGACATTATTATCTAGTTCTAAATCTTTTATTTTAAACTTCATATAAACCTTCTTTCATAACAATTATATCTTATATTACCGAAAATACAAAACAATAGATTTTTATACTGTTTATGATATAATATATGGACTAGGAAGTGATATTTTATGAACGATTATTTAGTAAAAGCTTATGCTTTTAATGGTACTGCTAGAATCTATGCAGCTAGTACAACAAATTTAGTGGAAGAAGCAAGAAAAATCCATGATACTTATCCAGCAGCTAGTGCTGCTTTTGGAAGAGTATTAACTGCCTCATTAATAATGGGAGCGATGTATAAAGAAGATCAAACCCTAACAATCCGAATCGATGGTAATGGTCCAGTAGGTAAAATTATTACCATCGTCAATGCTCATGGTGAATGTAAAGGAACTATTGAAAACCCTCATGTTCATATCTCTCAGAATGATAAATTAGCTGTGGGAATGATTGTTGGAAATAATGGTTATATTCATGTAACAAAAGATTTGAAAATTAGAGATGTATTCACCTCATCAGCTGAACTACAAACAGGTGAAATCGGAGATGATTTTTCCTATTATTTCGCTAAAAGTGAGCAAATTCCTTCTTCTGTAGGTTTAGGTGTATTAGTCAATGAATTCAACGAAGTCTTCGCTAGTGGCGGCTTTATCTTACAAGCTATGCCAGGGATAAAAGAAGAAACTATCACTCAAATCGAAGAAAATATTCTCGCTATGAAACCTATTTCTGAACTGATAAAAAATAATTTTAAGCCGGAAGACATTATAAATTTAATTACAAAAGGTGATCATCAATTTGTTGAGGAGATGCCACTAAAATATCTCTGTGATTGTTCTAAAGAACGATTTTTGAACGGTTTATCCAGTTTAGATCAAACGGAATTAGAATCGATTATTTCTGATGGTTCACCAATAGAAATCGTTTGTGAATTCTGTAAAACAAAGTATGATTTTTCACTTGATGAAATAAAAGAGATTTCAAAGAAGAAACAATTATAATACTCATTCTTAGTAATATTATATAAAGTTCATTCAAAAACCAATGAGTGAACTTTTTTTTATGTAGTATTCAAGCAAAAACAAGTATATTTTATTGATTATAGAGATAAAATTAGTTAATTTATGATATGATATAAACAATACATACTCACACAAAAGGTGATAATCAATGAAAAAAAGTTGGAAGGTATCGCTATTAATTAGTTTAATAGTCTTATTAGGCGCTATTGTTACAGGGATAATTACGTATTCTGCTTATAACAAGATTCTTAAAGATAGCACTAGAAACATAGCGGAGTTATCCGCTATGAATGTCTATTCTGAAATTGACAATGAACTTACCAAACCAATCTATGTATCTTTAACAATGGCTCATGATTCCTTTGTTCTTGATTGGTTGTCTCGTGAAGACGACACGAATCAAGACGAAATTATTGATTACTTATCAGGAGTCCAAGCTCGCTATGAGTATAATTCTGTTTTTCTCGTATCCGCAAACACTAATATCTATTACTACTATGGCGGGATTAATAAAGTTGTAAGTCCTGATGATAGTCATGACATCTGGTATTATAGTTTTGTCAATAGCTCTGAATTATATCACTTAGATGTTGATGTTGATGAAGTTACTGGCCTCTTAACAATTTTTATCAACGCAAAATTATTTGATAATTCTAACCAATTAGCAGCTGTTGTAGGTGTTGGTGTTCAAATGAATTATGTTCAAAATATTCTTAGTATCTACGAAGATAATTATAATTTAGAGGTTTTTCTTATCAATAAAGAAGGAATAATCCAATCAAGTACTGATGTGGATTTAATTGAACAAAAGAATATTTTTGATGATTTTGGTAGCGATATATCAACGCAAATTCTCGGTGAAACTGATGCTTTATTAACCCTTAGTAATAATAATTCTGATTACATAATAACAAGATATATCGATGATTTAGATTGGTATATTATTGTCCAAAAAAATGTTAATGTCTTTGCTAGATTCTTTATCGATTATTTTTGGCTTAGTTTAATTATGATTATTCTAGTATTAACAGTTGTTTCTAATATCATTATAATTACCATTAACCAATACCAAAGAAGGATTTATGGTTTAGCTAATACGGATTATTTAACTCTTCTGTTAAATCGAAGAGGTTTTACAGAATCTATTGAACATATCAAACAGAATAAAGAGCTGATTCTTCTATTTATGATTGATGTGGATGGTTTCAAATACGTCAACGATGAATTTGGTCATACTTTTGGTGATGACATCTTAAGATATCTTGGTATTCTCTTAAAGAAGGAAGTTCAAGGTCTTGGAGAAATATCAAGATGGGGTGGAGATGAATTTATTGGATATTTATCAGGTAACAAAGAAGTCACTGAACCAATCATCTTAGATTTAACGAACAAGATAAAGAATGATGATTTTCTTAAAGATAAATCTATAACCATTTCTATTGGATATACCTATACTGACTTTTCTGAGAGTTTTGATATAACGTTAAATCATATTGATAAAGCCTTATATGAAGCTAAAGAAAAAGGCGGTAACACTACAGTTTTTAAAAAATAATAAAAGAAATATTAAAAAAGATGCCAATGTTCTATTAGCATCTTTTTATATTTTTAAAATGAAAATATTCTGAAATCAAATGTTATTGTAATCAAAGAAACTCGAGCAGTTCTTCCCATTGTTTTTAGCATTATATAACGCCTTATCAACATTTGAAAGCATATGGTCCATTTGTGTATAGTCAAATTTATTACTTGAAGTTATTCCAACACTCGCAGTCATTTTAATGTGAATATCTAGTATTTTTGAATATGCCTCCATACATTGTTTTTGGATGGAGTTAATCATTTCTTGGAGTTCTTGATCCGATCTATCAATTAGCATTAACAGAAATTCTTCTCCTCCCCACCTAACAACCAACTCATTTGCTTCACAATGCTGCTTTAAAACGTCTGTAAAAATAACTAACATTTCATCGCCAACTAAATGCCCATACACATCATTAATATTTTTAAAAGAATCGATATCAAACAACAAAAACGATACTCTTTTATTTTCTTCATCAAAATTGATTTCTTTTAAATACTGATAAAAATATCTTCGGTTATAGCTTTCAGTTAATGGATCAGTGTTAGATAGAACCTTTAGTTTATTTGCGCTTTCTTCTAACATTAATGACTTGACTGTTAACTCATAAAAATTATTGTAAAAGCCAAAAGCAATAACCAAGGAACAAACCATTGCGATAGTTCCATTGGTAAGATTTGATATCATTACGACTTCATCGTTTTGAAAAAGCACCATACTGATAACAAAAACAATGTGAGATAACACCAACACAAAAGCAATCTGCTTCGGTCGAACTAAAAACATTACACCCACTAATATCAAATAAAAAGCGTATATAGTGATACTATCGGTATTAAACTGGTCAAGTCCGTTAATCATAGCTACAGCAGCTAGGAACAAAAATAGAATGCTTAATGCAAATGGTTCAAACTTTACTTTTTTAAAAAACAAGAATATTCCAGTCTTCCAATAGGAATGAAATTGAACTACTCCTATAATGGATACAATAAGTAAGATACCGTGTAACAATAAGTAATATAAACCATTTTGTCCCAACCAACCATTATCTCGAATATTAGGAATGTCATAGAAAACAATTAATATTGGTTCAATGATAACACCTAACAAAAGAATATAGAATCCTCTTTGAGCATTTAATAAGTTCATTCGCAATGATAATTCTTCTGAATACATTGCGTTTTCTTTATTTCTAATAATATTAAATCCCAGTATTCTTCTTAGCATACATTAGGTTCCTTTCATTAACAAATTTTATATTAGCGTAAACAAATATTAAATAACAATCTCTATAATTATATCATATCCGTTTTTGCATAAAAAGTATTGTTATGAACAATCATTCACAACAATACTTTTTCATAGATTTATGAATGAACAACGATTTATCTAATATTGATAAATATATTGACTATCTCTTCATCAAATTGCGTTGAAGAACAGCGTTTTAACTCAGCAACAGCTTGTGAATGAGACATACCTTTACGGTATGATCTATCACTTGTCATAGCATCATAAGCATCAGCAACAGCCATTATTCTTCCTTGTAATGAAATGTTTTTTCCCGCTAATCCGTGTGGGTATCCTGTTCCATCATACTTTTCATGATGTTGTAGAATATACTTGGCTAATTCAGAAAATTCGCTAACACTACTTAATATTCGAAATCCTATTTCCGAATGTTTCTTAATTTCATTGAATTCTTCGAAAGTCAATTTCCCATTTTTATTAAGAATATTCTCATCAATACCAATTTTCCCTATATCATGTAGCAATCCTGCAATGCGAATTTGATTGATGTCATTTTGATTTGTAAAAACTGCTTTACCAATAGATTCACATAAATCGCTTACTCTTTTCGAGTGGTTCATTTCTCTTGGACTTTTTGCAAACAACGCATTCATAATTAAGTCTACTGATTTATATCTCATTGAGCTACTTTCGGTTATCTTGTTACGATACATATTATCTTCTGCTAGCTTTAAAATCGTTTTTATATCTTGATCCGGTTTTTCCTTGACTGCATACCCGTATGAAACACTTAATCCTATGATTGATTTGTCATCGTGAACATTCTTATCCTTAATGTTTCTTATCCATGATTCAACATATATTTTATCGCTATTTGGTAATAATACAACAAACTCATCTCCGCCTAATCTTGAAATTACAGCTTGACTATTTGTGTTTTCTCTCAAAATTTGAGCTGTTCTAATTAATAATTCATCCCCTTTAAAATGACCAAAGGAATCATTAACTATCTTTAATCCATTGACATCAGCCATAATAATGGATAGAGGAAGATATTTTTTCGAATCAAATCTTTTTAACATGTTTTCAAAATACCTTCGGTTATATAAATCTGTTAAGTAATCATGTTCACTCATATACAGTAACTTTTGTTCTGCTTCAACTTGTTGAGAAATATCTTGTACTGTGCCACGTATATAAGTAATTTTATCAGTACTATTGCCCACCATCATTATTCTTACGTTAAAATATCTATCAATATTCGTATTATCGGTGTGAATTTTTTCAAACTGAATAAGCTTTTCTCCTTGCCTATATTTTTCATCTAACTCATTAAATAAGTCCTCTTCATTTAAAAAGAACAAATTCTTTATCTTATCAATTGTATTGATATCTGATACTTTTTCTAATTTAAATAAGTCTAGCGCCTCTTGACTCCAATTTATTATATTGGTGTTTAAATCCATTTCAAAACTTGTAATTTTAGCAATTTTTTGAGCTTCCAATAACTCTGACTCACTTTTTATTCTTGATTTGTTCTCGATTTTTAACTTGTTGTATAAATCTAAAGTTTTTTTATGATTTTGTCTAAGTTGGCTTGTTCTTTGATCGACAAGATAAATAAGTCTTTCATTCTCGCTTTTCTTCTGTTGATTATTTTCGTCTATTTTAATCATTGCGCGAATTTGTGCTATAAATTCAGATTTATCTATTGGTTTTGTTAAAAAAGCATCAGCTCCTGCATCTAAAGCTTTTATCTTAATTTCTGTATCTCCCCTGCCTGCAGTAATCATAATCACAGGAATACTCTTGACTTCCTCATCATTTTTAATAGCTGCACAGACCTCAAAGCCATCCATTTCTGGCATAAAAATATCTAATAAAATTACATTGGGTTTGTATGTTCTAATTAAATTAAGCCCAACTACTCCCGTTGTTGCTACATAAAAATCTGTGTTAGGAAAACATTCTTTAATCAATGCTTTGTAGCTGATTAGATTATCGGTAATATCATCTATTGCTACAATAGATTTTTTACTTTCCATACAAAACCTCCTTGATTTTCTTGATAAATGTCTTCTCTTGAATTGGTTTTGCAATAAATGCTGTAAATCCATAAGCCAATAGTTTATTCCTATCTTGTTTCATAGCACTGGCAGTTAAAGCAATTATAGGAACATTTATAAGGCTAGCATATTTTCTAATTTCTTTGAAAGCTTGGATTCCATCCATCTTTGGTAAAGCGATATCCATTAATATAAGATCTGGATTATATTCAATTGCTTTATTTACACCCATCAGTCCATCAGTGGCTTTAATCAAATTAAAATGATCCTTTAATAGCGCTACTGCAGTTATCATATTATCTAAATTATCTTCTACTATTAGTATCAAAGGCTTATTTTCATTATCATCTATAATGTTGTCATTTTCATTTTTCTCATGATAATCAAACAAAGTTTGATAAATAGCTGTAAGTAGGTTATTTGGATTTACATTGCCTTTCTGAATATATTGATAAACATTATTCCTTTCTAAGTTTTGTAATTCTTCTTTTGTAATATGTTTTGAAGTAATAATCATTACGGGGATATCCCGAGTAGAATCATCGTTTCTAATATGCTCTAAAATCTTAAATCCATCTACGTCTGGTAAGACCAAATCAAGAAGGATAAGATCTGGGCTTTTTTCTGTAATTTTCTCTAAGGCTTCATCCTCATCACTAGCAAGCACTACTTCATAGCAATCATCTTCCAATAAACTTTTTAATTGAACTCGTATCGCTTCGTTGTCATCTATTACTAATATTCTTTTTGAATCATGCTTTATAAATGATATTGGTTTTGAGCCCTTAACCTCACTTACATTACTAGTTGATTTTTGTAATGTTTTCTCTTGTAATTTTTTAGCTATAGTTAAAGTAAATATAGACCCTTCTCCAAGTCTACTAGATACTGTTAAAGTTCCACCCAACATCTTACTGTATTTTTTTGCAATAGCGAGACCTAACCCAGTTCCTCCATATTTTCTTGATGTAGATGCATCTGCTTGACGAAACTCATCAAAAATATAAGGAATATGTTTCTTTGAAATTCCTATTCCTGTATCTTCAACAGAAACAACTACATTGTCATTTTCTTCTTTTGCCGAAATTGTTATACTACCTTTATCTGTAAACTTAACCGCATTGCTTAATAAATTTTGAACGATATGTTCAAACTTATCCTTATCTGAATCTACTTCTATTGCATCATATTCACACTTCCTATTTAAAGCTAAGCCCTTTTCTGAGGCAACATGGTGAATATTTTCTAATTGATCTGCTAATACTGAACATAGATTGAAATGAGTAATGTCTATTTCTGTTCTACCAGATTCAATTCTAGAAATATCTAATATATCATTGATCAAAAGCAGAAGATTCTTACCATTCCTTTCAATCACTTCGAGATAACCTAGTTCTTCCTCTGAAATTTTATCTTTCAACTGTCTACCTAACACTCCAGAAAGAGCTATAACACTATTTAGTGGTGTTCTTAACTCATGAGACATAGTGGATAAAAAATTGGTTTTGTGTGTTGATACTTCATCCAATTGGTTTTTTTGAATCTCTAATTCGATATTTTGTTGTTCTAATTCTTGATTCATCTGTTCCATTTCGGTATGTTGTTGTTCGAGTTCTTGGTTTTGTTGTTCAAGTTCGATCATAAAATCTTTAATTTTAAGGTTCGCTAACATACCTTCTGTTCTTGAAGTAATCATTTCTAACATTTGATTAACAATTTCTATCTCAAATGTTTTATACTTGTTTGTTGTCCCTAAAGATATTAGTCCTACTATCAAACCATCAACTATTATTGGTATTGTCATTATTTCAGAAGGATAGAAATTGCCATAGGTTGTGGATATAATGAAGAGTTCTCTATCAGGGATATTTTTAACGACCTTAATCTTTTTAGAAAATATCGAAAAACCAAATTCTTTCTTAACCTGATTAATATCAAAATCTTTTGAAACATCAGAAGAAAAGCCTATCGAAGATATTTTCCTCATCAAACCTGTATCCTTGCTTTTTAGATAGAACACTCCAGCTTGTGAGTTAGTGACTTCACACAAATTGAAAATTAAAGTATCTGGGTATGTATCTGGTGTATTAGCTTTAACTATCGCTTCAGAAAAATTATTAATCATAGTTTGAACAGTATTGTTTATATCAATAGTTTCAATCATTTTATTCATCAATTCACACATATCACCAAATTCATTTCCTGACACATAATTTACTCTAGCAGTATAGTTTCCGGTATTTATCTCTCTAGTAGTCTTACTAATAGCTTTAATCGGTAATATTATTTGTTTTAACAAAATTCTGTTGGCTACTAAGATGACAGCAATGAAAATTGACAATAAAACTAACATCATTATTATTAAATTTGTAGCTAAAGCTTTTGATTCAAGAAATAGGTTATCTGCCATTTGGCTTGAAAAAGTATCAACTACATCTATTGCATTCATAAAAGTTTCTCTATTAATTTCGCCTTGTCCTTCAATACTAAGACGATTAGCTGCTGTAACATAATCCTTTGCAAGAATATAGTTAAGTGTTTGTGTCCGATAACTCTTCCAAACTTGATATGATTGTACTAAATTGATAATATCTTCTTCTGGACCTAAGTAATCTTCTTGAAGAATTAATATATTGGCTTCGATAACCAAATAATCTACATTTATTTGTGCTACCAAATCATCTATATGTTCTTCGTTTTCTACTTCTAGAAGATTACGTAATTTGATACCAGAGTCAAGTGTAGTAACTTTAATATTAAAGAATGCATCCCTAACTCTTAAAGGATGTGAATATAAAACTTCTGTTTGTTCATTCAGCTGGTTTGATTGATTAATTGAAACTAAACCCACAATTAACACGAACATCACAAACAAACTAAAAACACTTATTAGCAATTTTTGAACACTGACATTTTTTAATTTCATATATACCTCCAACTACTCTAAATTGTCAATCCTTGAAAACACTGAACTGGGTGGATAGACAATTTTTAATAAACTACAGCTATCATACAAAAACCTTTCCGTCTCACCGCCTACTAAATATCCCTTGATCTTAAGTGCATTGGAGATTTTTTGTATGATTTGTTTTTGAATTGATGAATGATAATAATAGAGAACATTACAACAAAAAATAATATCAAAATCACCATAAATGCTTTCAGGTGGATACTTTGTTGAAGTATCTAAAATGTCATAATTAAGAAAAACTATATTTTTCTTCAATACATCTTGCACACAGTAGGACCCCTTTATTTGGTTAAAATATCGTTTAACATAGCCCATTTTCAGGCCTTCTATCTCGGTTTTTGAATATACACCTTTTTTAGCTTTTCTAAGACTGACATCAGAGATGTCTGTAGCAAATATACGATAGTCCAGTTTTCTATGAGCGGTTCGGTTATATTCCTCAAAAATGATTGATATTGAATATGGTTCTTGTCCAGCTGAACAACCAATAGACCAGATTCTAATTTCCTTATTAGGCATTACATTTGTTGGTATTTGATGTGTAACTATATTTTTAAGTACAGCGAAATTAGCATCATCTCTGAAAAATGCACTATAGGTTACAAGAAGTAGCTTTTTCAATTCCACAATCTCATATTTATTAAACTCTATTTCCGTATAGTACTCGTTTAAAATTTGATAACCTAATTTATCCATTCGAGACTTGATGGTTTGTATTAAAAAATGCTCATTGTAGATGTTTAAATCAATATTGTATTTATTTTTCACTAAAACTTTAATTCTAACTAAATCTTTCATTTTACCTCCGCGAAAATTAAAAAGCATACTTCTCCAGTATGCTTGTACTCCAACTAACTTGATAGTCAGATCTTAACAAAATATAATGTGTACAGTCTTATAGCAATAATAAACCAAGCATCCATACGCAAATACGATGGTTACAAGCATAGAGAAAAACAAAAAAGGCTTAAAATAACATAAGACAATACCGTTGAATATGAAAATTAATAATTTGCAAATATCTCTTATATACTTTCATTATATAAGAAAAATCAAATTTGTAAACAAGATAATCAAAAATCATCGCTCATTCTATGAATCAATTCATTTTGCTATAATGTATTAATAACAAAGAACTCAAATAATCTAGAAAATTGCAATCTATTCGATAACTAAACTTAATAGAAAGATAACTGCATCACTTACATATTGACTTTGAATAGAAATCATTACAAAGTTTGTTCTACACTAACTCTATTTTTACCTTCAGTTGAAAATACAAAAACCAAAGAATAAGTCCAACATGTAAAACATCATTAGCGCTAAACCAAATTCCTGTTTGGGTATATAGTTTTGAAGTAAAATCTAAAAAGTAATAAGCATAATAACCGAGATTTACTGCTAAAAACCCTAACCATAAGATAATAAAACTCTTATCTAGTCTATTCTTATTATTTTTGTAATTCCTTATATTTATAACAAAGAAAACAATAAAAAGTGGCATAAAAAATACTGTAAATAATTCATATGAAATCATGAATTGATTTTCAATGGCAGAACCTAAAACTAAAATTAAGGTATAAACAATAATAGCTATTTTTCCATAACTACTTAAATATTTTTTAACTTTGCCATGAGAAAATCTCTCCGCAAAAGCTATAGCCATAATTGAAATACTAATTGCCGTTACAAATAAGTATGCTAATTCAAACCAGCTTGTAAACAAACAATATGTCTGAGCATTACATTTCAACTCATAACCAAACCCTTGATAAGAAGTCCCAGCAAGAATGGTTCCTAGACCCCAAAAAAGAAAACTTATTCCCCATAACTTTTGTTTATCTTTTATTAGATAATATCCTAAAAGAATAATCTGAATTCCTAGAAGATACACTATGACTGTAGAACTTGGTACAATAATTATCCACTTATTAAACAATTCAATAGAAGGTTTACTAGCTAGATATTCTACTGGGGTCATTAAAGGTTCTAGTACAATATCCATAGGTACAAATATATATAACATTACAAGCACTAAAATGATAGCTAATCCATATAGGACATCTCTCTTTTTCATAGACATTATCTCTTTTCTATTAGATTGATTAAATATTACTTATATTCTTTAATATTATATCATTATCCTAATTGAATAACACTTAAGATTAAAAAAATACCTACAATTTAACGCCTTTAAAGCATTAGATTGTAGACATTTAATTTATATAATCTGTGATTAAAAGAAATTTAGTACATTCTATATGTCAATCCAAGTTTCATCATATGGATCCTTTTTCCACTCTTTTAACTTTTTTAAATCCTCTTCACTTATATAATTTCCTCTAAGGGCTTCTTCAATAAGAACATCATAATCTGTTACTGTGTGATACTCTAACCGGTTTTCTTCAAAAACCGCAAATCCTTTTGCTAATTGATAAGAAAATATAGCAACAACACCTAAAACATGAAACCCTTGTTCTTTTAAAGCTTTAGCAACCTCTACGCTACTGCCACCAGTTGAAATTAAATCCTCAATGACAACAGTCTTCGCCCCTTTAATAATAGCCCCTTCAATAATATTGTTTCTTCCATGATCTTTATTAGTAGAACGAACATATCCCATAGGCATATTCAATTGATCCGCTACTAAAGCAGCATGAGCAATTCCAGCAGTAGCTGTCCCCATAATATACTCTACATTAGGGTATTCTTCTATCACTTTTTTAGATAAAGCATGTTTAATTAATTCTCTTGTTTCAGGATAACTTAAGGTTAATCTATTATCACAATATATTGGAGATTTAATACCACTAGACCAAATAAACGGTTCATTTGGTCTTAAAAATACCGCTTTAATCTTTAAAAGTTCTTGCGCTACTAATTCTTTCATAAGCCAAACTCCTTAACACAGAGCCTATAAGCCTCTAATGGGTTATCAGAGTTTGTGATTGACCTACCAACAACAATATAATCACTACCAAGTTCCTTTGCCATTCTAGGAGTAGCAATCCGAACTTGATCATTCGTATTATTCGTCGCAAACCGGATACCTGGTGTAACACTAATTAAATCTAGTTCTTTGATAATTCCTGCTTCAAGAGGACTACATATCGCTCCATCTAACCCAGCTTTTTTTATATTTAAAGCATAGTGTTTTACAGTTTTTTCCATACGTTCCGTTATCAGTAATTCCTCACTAAGAATCTGCTCTGAAATACTCGTTAATTGTGTTACTGCCACAAGTAAAGCCTTACTCTCAGATTCTTTTAATCCTTCTTTTGCAGCTTCCATCATTTTGATACCTCCAGCTGCGTGTACATTAACGATATCTACTCCTAGTTCTCCTAAGTTTCTCATCGCTTTTCTTATCGTCGTTGGTATATCATGAAGTTTCAAATCTAGGAAGATTTTATATCCTTGAACTTTCAATTCTTTTACTAGTGCTGGTCCTTCCTTATAAAAAAGTTCCATACCTATTTTTAGAAATGGTTTTTCTGATTCAAATAGTGATAAAAAAGTAAAAAGTTCTTCTCTATTTTTGAAATCACATGCAATAATAACATCTCTCATTTATGGGCTTCTCCTATCATATTTTCTAGTTTATCTATACCATATTTTCGCATTACTCTTGGTAAATCTTCAATAATTTTCTTGGATGCATAAGGATCTAGAAGGTTTGCTGATCCAACTTGAACGGCTGTAGCTCCTGCCATCATCATCTCAAGAACATCTTCAGCATTCATAATCCCACCAACACCAATGATTGGAATCGTAACTACTTTATAAACCTGATAGATTATTTTTAAAGCAACAGACTTAATAGCTGGTCCGCTTAATCCTCCATAAGTATTCGCAAGAACAGGTTTTCTAGTTTTTAAATCGATTCTCATACCTACAAGCGTATTAATCAAGGTTAATGCATCAGCTCCAGCTTTCTCAACAGCAATAGCAATTTCGGTTATATCAGTAACATTTGGGGATAGTTTTACATAAACTGGTAAATGTGTATTCTCTTTAACCAAACGTGTTAGTGTTCCTGCAGTTTCTGGATTTGTTCCAAAACTCATTCCACCTTCTTTTACATTAGGACAACTAATATTTAACTCGATCGCTCCTACTATATCACTTTGACTAATAATTTTTACTGCTTCGATATAATCTTCCGTTGTACTTCCGCCGATATTAGCGATTACTTTCTTATGATAGACTTTTTTTAATTTCTCGAGTTCTATTTTTAAGACTTCATAAACTCCTGGATTTTGAAGTCCAATTGCATTTAACATCCCGCCATAAGTTTCGGCTATTCTTGGAGTCTTGTTGCCAAATCTTTTCTCTAATGTTGTTCCTTTAAAAGAAAATGAACCTAGAATGTTGATATCATAATATTCTGCGAATTCATAACCAAATCCAAAACATCCAGAAGCAGGAATAATTGGATTATCAAGACTCATCCCTGGCAATTCGGTTTTTAGATTATTCATCCACAACCACCTCGCTTGATTCTAACACAGGTCCTTCTTTACAGATTCGTTTATAACCTGTTTTAGTTTTATGACTACATCCCATACAAGCACCAAAACCACATCCCATTCTTTCTTCAAAAGAAAGTTGGCCATCGTATCCCTCTAACACTAAAGCATGAAGCATCTTTTCTGGCCCACATGCATAGAAATAGTCAAAATCGATTTGATAGTCTTTAATCAAATCTAAGACATTTCCAAGATATCCTAATGTACCATCAATCGTTGCAATATATACATGGACCCCCAATTCTTTAAACTCGTCTATTAAAAAACTATCACTACTGTTATTAAAACCAAGCACAACATCAAAGTTAATTCCACTAGCAACAAGCTTCTTTGCTAAATTATATAACGGTGGCACGCCAACACCCCCACCAATAATCAATTGTTTCTTTGTAGTCTTTTTAACAGTAAACCCATTTCCAAGTGGTAATAAAATATCTAACTTATCATTTTTAAGCAATGTTGATAATCTTTCTGTACCACCTCCAAAGACTTTATAAATGATTGTTATTGTCAAATCATCATAATCACAGATACTAATTGGTCTTCTTAAAAAGAATTTATAGGCATCATCCATCTTAATATTAATAAACTGACCAGGATACTTGATATTAGAAGTATCTCCTTCTAACACCATCTTATATGTGTTATTAGCTATCAAATCATTTGCTAATATTCGGTAAAACTCACTCATAGATTTTACCATCCTTATAAACTATTTTACCTCGTGAAATGGTCATCACCGGCCAACCTTGACATACCCATTTATCAAATGGAGTATTTCTTCCTTTGCTAAAAAAAGTATTCTTATCAATAGCTTTCTTCGTATTTAAATCAATTACAGTAATATCTGCAATTCTTCCTTCAACCAATCTCCCAAGTTCTAAATTCAGAAGCTTAGCTGGGTTCAAACTAAACCAGTTAACAATGTCATTCAGTGTAGCTATATTCGTTTTAACTAGATTAGTATAAAGCAGTGGAAATGCCGTTTCTAGGCCAATGACTCCAAAAGGAGATTCTTCCATTCCTTTTTCTTTTTCATCTTGGGTATGTGGTGCGTGATCCGTAGCCACACAATCAATAGTGCCATCAAGTAATCCAGAAATCAAAGCATATTTGTCGTCGATACCTCTAACCGGTGGATTCATTTTGAAGTTACTATTATCTACATCAAACTCAGTAAGTAAAAGATGATGCGGAGTTACTTCAGCACTAATGTTAACTCCCCGTAGTTTTGCATCTCTAACAATCCTTACCCCTTCTTTTGTACTTATATGACAGACATGATAACGACAATTTGTCTCTTCAGAAATCAAAGCATCTCTAGCGATTTGAATACTTTCTGATAAACTTGTTAAACCTCTCCAACCTTCTTTATCACTTCTAATACCTTTATGGACGAAGCCATTGTACAATAAGTCTTCATCCTCGCAATGTGCCGCAATTAGTGATTCATACTTATAAGCTAAATTCATTGCTTCATACATCTGTTTTGCGCTTTGAACACCGTACCCATCATTTGTGAAACCACAAACATACTGGTGGAGAGCATCAAAATCAACCAGATCATTACCTTCATCTTTTAGTTTTTTCGTTATTGCCCCATAGGTCAATACATTGATGAATGCATTCTTTTCAATTAAACTATGAATAGACTTTAAATCTTCAATAGTATCTGGCGTTGGATTTGTATTTGGCATTGCACATATAGTAGTATAGCCACCTCGTGCCGCTGCCATTGTTCCAGTTCTTATCGTTTCCTTATGTTCAAAACCCGGTTCTCTTAAATGCACATGCATATCAACAAAACCAGGACTAATAAAATACCCTTTCAAATCAAAAACCTGATGATTTTCTTGATGTATATCATCCTTAATTTCCATTATATTAGAACCTTCGATTAGGATATCCTTAGTTATTAAAAAATTACCATCAAGGATTTTCCCGTTTTTCAATAAGATTCCCAATTGTCTATTCCTTTAAAATTATAATACTATCTGATTCCTTGAAATCAGTTAGAGTTACCAATACTTTTTCTGATTGAGAAGTTGGAATATTTTTACCAATATAGTTTGCTTTTATTGGTAATTGTCTATGTCCTCTGTCAACCATAACAGCGAGTTCGATTGCTTCAGGTCTACCTAAATCAATGAGTGCATCCATCGCTGCTCTAATCGTCCTTCCAGTAAACAAAACATCATCGATTAAAATAACCACTTTGCCATTAATATCAAAAGGTACTAAATCTGTGTTAACACCATTGTTAGTCACATTTTTAATATCATCTCGATATGGTGTAATATCAAGTTCTCCAAGGAGTAATTCCACCCCTTCAATACTTTGAATATTATCACGGATAACTTGGCTTAATCTAACACCTTTTCTTCTAATACCAATTAAGACAACTTTTTGGATATCACTGTGTTTTTCAATGATTTCATAAGATAATCTTCTTACTGTTCTTTCCATTGTTTGGTTATCTAATACTTTATTGCTCATAAGTTCCCCTCCAATGATCTTTTTAAAACTGCCATTCTTGTAAATACTCCGTTTGCCATTTGTTTGAAAATCCTCGATTTAGAACATTCAACCACATCATCATCAATCTCAGTTTTTCTATTAAATGGAGCGGGATGCATTATAATAGCGTTCTCTTTCATTCGATCTACTCTAGCCATTGTTAATCCATAATTAGCTAAGTATTCTTCTTTTGTCAAAGAAATTTCATAACCATGTCTTTCATATTGAACCCTAAGTAACATAATCACATCCATCTCTTCAATTGCCTTTTCAAAATCATAATACTCGCCTGACCCGTCATTAAATTCTTCCGGTCCACTAATATAGACTTCCATACCAAGTCTTTTTATTACTTCAATATTTGTATGTGCTACTCTACTATGTCTAATATCCCCAACAATTGTTACTTTCAAACCCTCAAAACTCCCAAACTCCTCTTTAATTACCATCAAATCTAAAAGACTTTGAGTCGGATGATTTCCCGTTCCATCACCGCCATTTAGAATAGGTATTTGAATACCTTCTAAGAAATTAAAATAATTATTTTGCGGATGTCTAATTACCATTGCATCGAAACCTAATGCTTCAAAGGTTTTAACGGTATCATAAAGACTCTCACCTTTATTAATACTTGAAGCACTTGCATTAAAGTTTGTATCAATCATGCCTAAATTTTGTTCTGCCTTAATGAAACTATAATGCGTTCTTGTTGAACTCTCAAAAAACATATTCACAATTTTCTTTCCTTTTAAAGCATCATATGTTTTCCCTTTTTTGAATTCAATCGCCTCATCGATAATCTCATGGATGTCTACAACTGTTAAATCACTTAATCGAAATAAATTTTTCATAATTCCTCCTTAAAATATAAAAAATCCTACCAGTTATAGACCAGAAGGATTCAATAAGTATGAATTTGATTTGCACGAAAAACAAAAATTTTCGCAAAAATTTTTTTCACTCTTTTTGGTCTCTCTGGACTAATTTAAAAAGCTATTTTTATTGTACACTAAATATATATTTTATTCAACAACTTTAACAGATAAGTTCAGTATTATATCCATTTATATGTACAATATACCTTTGTTATAATCAAAACTTAGTATTTAATGCTTTACCCCCGATATCTTTTCGGTAGATCAAATTATCACATTGAACCTTATCAACATGGTCATAAGCATTCTTTCGTGCATTTTCTAGAGTGTCTCCTACTCCCAAAATAAATAAAACTCTTCCACCGCCAGTTTTAATGACTCCATTACTTCGTTGGGTACCCATATGATAGACATAATCCTCTATTTCGCTTAGTCCATCAATCTCATATCCCGTTCTATACGTTTCAGGATATCCAATTGATGCCAGAACTACACCTAAATAATACTCTTCACTCCATTTTGGTGTAGAAACAACTCCGTTTAAAAGATTCGTAATTACTTCAAGAATATCTGATTCCAGTTTAGGTAAAATAACCTCCGCCTCAGGATCACCAAATCGACAATTAAATTCAATCACTTTAGGTCCATCCTCGGTTACAATTAAACCCCCATAAAGAAAACCTGTAAAAGGATTCCCTTCTTTCATCATTGCTTCTAGTACTTTCTTCATAATGTTCTTAGTAGCGTCCTCAATCACAAACTCAGAAATCATCGGAACAGATGAATAAGCACCCATCCCCCCGGTATTAGGACCTTGATCTCCGTCTAATAATCTTTTATGATCCTGAGCGATTGGCATTGTTATTAATTGATCTTTATTAGCAAATGCCATTAAGGAAAATTCAGGTCCTGCTAGGTATTCTTCTATAACCACACTATCATTTCCGTAAATCTTCTTATTCAACATATTATCTAAGGCAAAGTAAGCTTCTTCGTAACTAAAACAAACAACAACCCCCTTTCCCTTCGCTAAACCGTTATACTTTATTACTATTGGCATTTTATTTTCATTTATATAGTTCATTGCTGCTTGAAAATCACTAAAAACTTGATATTCAGCTGTTGGTATTCCATACTTTTTCATTAAGTCTTTAGCATACACTTTACTCGATTCAATCCATGATGCTTTTTTTGTTGGGCCAAACACCAAAACATCCGTGTTGATTAATGCATCATGGATTCCGTTCTGTAAAAAAGTCTCAGAACCAGGTATGACTAAATCAATTTTTTTATTAATACAAAATTCTTTCATCAAATCATTATCTAGAGGATTCATATCAACACAATCAGCTAATAATGCAATCCCTGGATTTCCGGGAATTGCATAAAGTTTATTGCATAATGAAGATTTCTTAACTGCCCTTACTATTGCTTGTTCTCTACCACCACTACCTAAAACTAGTACATTCATGAAATATCTCCTAATGTTTAAAATGTCTATTCTTAGTAAACACCATTTTTATCCCTAGTTCATTACAAGCATCAATAGACTCTTGATCTCTAATACTTCCACCTGGTTGAATAATCTTATCAACACCATACTCTTTTGCTAGACGAACAACATCACCAAATGGAAAGAAAGCATCACTAGCAAGAACAAGTTCCTTGTTAAATCCATGATCTCTTGCCCAATCAAGAGCGATTTTCGCTGCCCCAATTCGGTTCATCTGACCAGCTCCAATCCCAACAGTTTGGTTATTTTTACAAATTACAATTGCGTTTGATTTTACATGTTTTACAACCTTCCATGCAAAATACATTTCATCCATATCATTATCATTTGGTAACATATCTGTTACAGGTAATAATTCACTCTTTGAAACCAAAAAATCATCAGCGTTTTGAAACAATAATCCTCCATTAATACTTACCATTTGATATTTATCTGTATTACAATTTTCTGTATCTAACTGAAGAACTCTGAGATTCTTCTTAGATTTTAAAACGTCTAACGCTGCTTCCTGGTAGGAAGGAGCGATTATAATTTCTAAAAACACCTTACTCATTTCCATAGCTAGTTCTTTTGTTACTTCTCGATTAACCGCAACAATTCCCCCGAAAATAGAAACGGAATCACAAGCATAAGCTTTTTGATAAGCTGTTTCAATGTTAGTTGAACTAGCAATACCACATGGATTCATATGTTTTAATCCAACAGCTGTAGGTTCATAAAATTCTTTCAATATGTTAATCGCTGCATTGGCATCTTGGATATTATTATAAGATAATGGTTTACCATTTAATATTTTTGCTTTTAACAAAGAATAAGGAGATTCACTACTCTGATATAGTGCTGCTTTTTGATGTGGGTTTTCTCCATATCTTAATGACTGATGATAATGAAAAGTCAAAGTAAGTGATTCAGGAAAATCAATATCTAGATTATTAGTTAAATAATTAGAAATATAAGCATCATACTGAGCGGTCAATCTAAAAGCTTTAGCACTGAGTACTTTTTTTGTGTCTATTGATGTGTCACCTAATAATTCAATTTCCTTAATGACATCATCGTAATCTAAGTAGTCTGTAACAACAGTCACAAATCTATAATTCTTAGCTGCACTTCTAATCATTGAAGGCCCACCTATATCAATTTGTTCGATGGATTCATCAAAAGTTACGTTTTCTTTTTCAATGGTTTTTTTAAAAGGATATAGATTCACACAGACAAGGTCTATATATTGAATATTGTTATCTATTACTTCTTTGATATGAGATTCATCGTCTCTTAATGAAAGTAGTCCACCATGAACTAATGGATGTAACGTTTTAACCCGGCCGTTAAGAATTTCTGGGAATCCGGTGTATTCAGAAATAGCCTTTGTTTTTATCCCTGCATCATCCAAGACTTTCTTTGTTCCTCCAGTGGAAATAATCTCGAAATTATTTTCAACTAACTTTCTTGCAAACTCGATGATATGGGTTTTATCACTAACACTTATTAATGCTTGTCTCATTTACAGTTCCTCCAATATCTTTTGAATTACCTTAGGATATAATCTATGCTCTACTTCATGAACTCTATTTTCCAATGTTTCTCGACTGTCATCATCAAATATTTGAATCATTTCTTGTTCGATAATCCTTCCCGTATCAATTCCTTCATCAACATAATGAATTGTGACACCAGTATACTTAGCTTTAGCTAATAACGCTTGACCAATTGCGTCTTTACCACGAAACTGTGGTAAATAAGAAGGGTGAATATTGATGATTCTATTCTTATACTTTGACAACAATGTCTCGCCAATTAAACGCATATATCCGGCCAAAACTATCAAATTAACATCAGCTTCTCCTAATTTCTTAAGGATTTCAGTTTCATATTCTAACTTGTCTTTGTAATTCTTTGGATGAAAACTAAAAGTAGGTATTCCAAGTTCTTTTGCTTTTTGTAAAGCCAAACACTTAGGTTTGTCAGAAACCAATAACGCTATAGAAGCTTGTAAGCGATTATCTGAAATAGCTTGCTTCATCGCGACCATATTGGATCCTTTTCCGGATGCAAATATCGCTATTTTTTTCATTCCTTAATCACTACTCCTGGAGTATTTGTAACAACACCAATTACTCTTGGGTTATAATCATATTTCTCCAAAATTTTAAACGCTTGTTCTTTTTGATTTTTATCAAGAAATAATATCATTCCAATACCCATATTAAAAATATTATACATTTCTTGATGGGGAATATTACCTAATTTTTCCATTAAGGTAAATATCGGTTTCTTAGGAAGAGAAACTTCCTCAATTAAAACGCCTTGATTATCATTTAACACTCTAGGAATATTCTCTATAAAACCACCACCAGTTATATGTGATATAGCTTTAACGTCACAGTATTTCAAACATTCCAACACACCTTGAACATAAATTTTTGTTGGTTTTAACAACTCCTCTTTAAGGGTTGAACCGAACTCATCAAAATAGGTTTCTAAATTATAATCATGATCTTTAAAAAATATTTTTCTAACTAAAGAATACCCATTGGAATGAATACCTGATGACTCAAGCCCTATTAAGATGTCTCCTTCAGAAACATTTTTAGGATCCAATAGCTTAGCTTTATCAACCACGCCTGTTGTATATCCTGCTAAGTCATAATGATTATCTGTATACAAATCCCTCATTTCAGCTGTTTCCCCACCAATTAAAGAACACCCCGCTTGGATACAACCTCTACTTATTCCTTCGACAATTTGTTCAATCACTTCTGGGTTCGTTTCGCCAATTGCTATGTAATCTAGAAAAAACAAGGGTTTAGCACCCATACATAAAACATCATTAACACACATCGCCACTAAATCAATTCCAATTGTGTTATGAATGTTTGCTTCTTGAGCAATTAAGATTTTTGTTCCTACACCATCCGTTCCTGAAACTAAAATTGGATTTTTAATATTATAGACTGATAAATCAAATAAACCACCGAAATTACCAATATTACCCTCAGTTCCTAAAATAGCAGTTTTTTTAGTATGTTTTTTTATCTTGTTTACCGATTCATAACCTTTTTCCAGACTTACTCCTGCTTCTGCATACTTACTTGACATATTGTCCCCCTAAAACTTACCATCTTTGTTGGCTTCTTTAACATCTTGATAGATATATGTTGGATATTTTCCAGTAAAACACGACATACACATTTTCTTTCTTTTACAAGCTTTTAAAATGCCTTCAAGACTAATATAAGCTAATGAATCTGCTTGAATAATCTCCCTAACCTCTTCCATAGATTTTGTCGAACTAATCAACTCATTATATGTCGATGTATCTACCCCATAAAAGCAAGGGTGTGTTATCGGAGGAGCTGCAACTCTCATATGAACTTCTTTCGCTCCGGCTTCTCTTAATAGATATATTATTTTTTTTGAAGTAGTTCCGCGAACAATGGAATCATCAACCAAAACAACAATTTTTCCTTGGACTAAAGATCGAACTGGTGAAAGTTTCATCTTTACTCCTTTTTCCCTCATCTTCTGTGATGGTTGAATAAATGTTCTACCGACATACTTATTTTTTATTAATCCCATTTCCATTGGAATTCCGCTTTCTTCACTATAGCCCATAGCTGCACTTATGGAACTGTCTGGGACCCCAACCACTATATCCGCTTTAACTGGATATTCTCTTGCTAGAATTCTCCCTGCTTCTTTTCTAGAAGCATGTACATTCATTCCTTCTATATCACTATCTGGCCTAGAAAAATAGATATACTCCATAGCACACATATTGTTATAGGTTTTTTTTGCATAAAAATCATTAGAAACTTCACCGTTTTGATTTAGAATCAATATTTCTCCAGGTTGAATATCTCTTAAAAATTTCGCACCAATAATTTCAAATACACAAGTTTCACTACTAATGACATATCCCCCATTCATTTGGGCAAGAGATAATGGTCTTAAAGCATTCTTATCTCGCATGACATACAACTTATCTTTCGACATTGCTAAAAATGCAAAAGCCCCTTCAATCTGATTAAGCGCATATTTAATCGCTTCTAAACGATTCGTTCTTCTATCTTTCTTGATTAGATGTGCAAATATTTCACTATCACTAGTTGATTGAAATATACTACCTTGATTCTCCAACTCTCTTTTTAACGCTTTGCTGTTGACTAAATTCCCGTTGTGACATAAACCAAAGTCACCTGTATTATGTCTAAACAAAAAAGGTTGTACATTTTCAATGCCACCACCGCCACTTGTTGAATAACGGACATGTCCAATTGCAGTATCGCCTTTTAAAGAAGCTAGATTTCCCTCATTAAAAACCTCTGAAACTAATCCTTCTCCCTTAACTACAAACATATCTTTATGATCGGTAGATACAATTCCACAACCTTCTTGACCACGATGTTGTAAAGCGTGTAGTCCATAATACATTACTTCTGCAGCATTAGACACATTGATAACTCCAAAGACACCGCATTCTTCATTCATTAATTCATCATAAAATATCTCAATCTCACCCACTGGTCTCCGTCCTTACTGAATTCTTTTAAGAATTTCTATATATGCTTCTTCGATACTTCCTAAATCTCTTCTAAATCGATCTTTATCAAGTTTTTCAAGTGTTACACTATCCCATAACCGGCAAGTATCTGGGCTAATCTCATCAGCTAACAATATTTCTCCATCGCTATTCTTACCAAACTCAATCTTAAAATCAACCAAAGTAATGCCTTCCTTAATAAACGTATCACTTAATATTTTATTGATTCGATAAGCCGTCTTATACATATTATCCAATTCTTCATAAGTACATAATTCAAGAGCGACAGCGTGATGATCATTGATTAAAGGATCTCCTAAATCGTCATCTTTCAAACAAATCTCTAAAATAGTATTTCTTGGTTTTGTTCCTTCTTCTATTTGAAGTCTTTTCGCCATAGATCCAGCGATGTAATTTCTCACAATAAACTCTAGTTTAATAATATCTACTTTTTGACAGAGTTGCCTTCTATCATCCAATCTTTTGATAAAATGATTCTTCACGCCTTTTTCAGCTAATTTCTTGAATAAGATTTCCGTTATTTGATTGTTTAGAATACCTTTATTCGTAATTAATGATTTCTTTACCCCATTAAATGCAGTCGCATCATCTTTATAATAAATAACAACTTCATTTTCATTCTCTGTCTTATATACCTTTTTTGCTTTTCCTTCATAAAGTAATGTCCATTGTTTCATCTGATTTCTCCTTTAAAATATCGAACTGCATTTTGAAATATATCTTGCGTTTTATTACCATCAATATTTTTAAACAATCCTTCACTATACCTTTCTGAATGTCCCATTTTTCCAAGTATCAATCCATCTCTAGAAATTATTCCTTCAATAGCGTAGGATGATCCGTTAGGATTGTATAGTGGATCGTATGTTGGTTTGTTTAACAAATCCACATATTGAAAGGCAATTTGATTATGGCAAAGCATATCCTTATAAATTTCTTCATTAACGATAAATTGTCCTTCTCCATGACTAATAGGAATAGTATGAACTTCATCTATCATAAATGATGATAACCAAGGAGAACTAGTCGAGGAAACTTTCGTATTAACAAATTTAGAAATATGTCTGTTAATCGAATTTTTAAACAATATTGGACTATCCTCTTTCACCGGTTCTATTACTCCATATGGTAACAAACCTGATTTAACAAGTGCTTGAAATCCATTACATATCCCTAGAATAAGGTTGTTCTTTTTAAGATGTTCTTCAATTGCTGCTTTAACTAAATTATGTCTTAAAATAGCTGCGATAAATTTACCACTTCCATCCGGTTCATCACCACTACTGAACCCACCCGATAACATAAGAATATGACATTCTTCTATCCGTGAAGCAAATACTTGAATCGATTTTTTGATCTGTTTATCACTTAAATTGTTAAAGACAAAAAAACTGGTTTCAGCTCCAGCTTGTTCAAAAGCTTGAGCACTATCATACTCACAATTAGTACCTGGAAAAACTGGAATTAGTACCTTAACTTTTTCCACTGGTTTTCGCTTAAATTCTCTTGATGTGTTAGAAACTGGATTTGGATAATTTACGCGATTATCTTGATGTAAAATTGGAAATACTTCTTTAAGGGTTATTTGATGATGATTGATATATCTATCAATCGCTTGCGCAGTATCATTAATATAAATCATTGGTTCATCAATAGTTTTCCCTAAATATATAGCATTTGGAAAATCAATTTCACTTTTTGTTTCTATCAAAATAGCTCCATAATTAAAATCAAAGAGTGATAAGTCGGTCTTAATTGTAACACCTATTTTATTTCCAAAAGAAGCTTTTATAACTGCTTCTGCCAAACCACCAAATTCAAGTGCATAGGCTGAGATCACTTTACCAGAATGAATTGCTGTATTTATAAAATCAAAATTACTCATAAGTTGCTTATAATTCGGAAGTTCCAGATGATTTGGCTGATGATTTATCAGATACAAAAAGCTACCCGCTGATTGAAACTCATTACTGATTATATGATCGATCTTTGCGGTATTTACCGCAAACGATACAAGCGTTGGTGGAACAGATATATCCTGATATGTTCCACTCATAGAATCTTTACCACCAATTGCGGCTAGTTGAAACTGCATTAAAGCGTGATAAGCGCCTAACAAAGCAGTCATCGGTTTAGACCATGTAATCTCATCTTTATTTAAACGTTCAAAATATTCTTGAAAAGAAAATCTAATTTTCTTATAATCTCCCCCAGCCGCAACATTTTTCGCAATGGACTCAATGATTGCATATTGCGCTCCGTGATATGGAGACCAATCAGAGATATAAGGATTAAACCCATAACTTATCATACTTACTGTTTGAGTGTTTCCTTTTAGAACTGGGAATTTGTGAATACTATTTTGTGTTTTTGTTAATTGATACTTACCACCATAAGGAGCTAGAACCGATGTTCTACCAATTGTGGAATCAAACATCTCTGTCAGACCTTGTTGAGAAGAAATGTTTAAGTCTTCAAGCATAGAAAAGATTTGTTCTTCTAAATTACTGCCTTTATAACTTCTTTTAAAAGGATTCAGTTCTTTTGGTTTAACTACTTTAATTGATACCTTTTGTCTAACCCCTGAAGTGTTGATAAAAGCCCTACTCAAATTACAAATAGTTTGATTATTCCATACCATAACCAATCTTTTTTCACTAGTAACTACTGCTAAATGTGCTGCTTCAATATTCTCATTTTCACAGTAGGACAAAAACAAGTCTTCATCATCCTTAGAGATAACAACCGCCATTCTTTCTTGTGATTCTGAAATCGCAAGTTCCGTTCCATTGATTCCTTCATACTTAGTTGGTATATGATTTAAATTTATAATTAACCCATCCGCCAGTTCACCTATTGCAACACTGACTCCACCGGCACCAAAATCATTTGATTTTTTAATTAAGTTCGCTACTTCTTTATTTCTAAACAATCTCTGTATTTTTCTTTCTTCAGGAGCGTTACCTTTTTGAACTTCGGCACTAGAAGTTTCAATTGAATTCATATTATGAGTTTTTGAAGACCCTGTCGCTCCACCTATACCATCTCTACCCGTTCTTCCACCTAGAAGAATCACTATATCTCCTGGAACAGGTGATTCTCTCTTAACGTTTTCCATTGGAGTCGCCCCAATAACAGCACCAATCTCCATTCTTTTTGCTGTATAACCCTTATGATAAATTTCTTGAACAAATGATGTAGCTAAACCAACTTGATTGCCATATGAAGAATATCCATGAGCTGCGCCTTGAGTAATCACTCTTTGTGGTAGTTTCCCTGCTAAAGTATCTTTTATATCAGCCGTAACATCCCCTGCCCCTGTAATTCTCATAGCCTGGTAAACATAACTCCTCCCTGATAAAGGATCTCTTATAGCTCCACCAATACAGGTTGAAGCCCCACCAAATGGTTCAATTTCAGTGGGATGATTATGAGTTTCATTTTTAAACATCAATAACCATTTTTGCTCTAAACCATCTATATCAACATCAACATAAATACTTGCAGCATTGACCTCTTCAGAAACTTCCAAATCCTCAAGATTTCCTCTTGACCTTTCTAATCTAGAATTTATTGTGGCAATATCCATCAGTGTTATTGGTTTGTTTTCTCTATTGAGTATTGTTCTTGTATTTAAATAATCTTCATATACCTTTTCTATTTCTTTTGTAAGCTCATCATTATGAAACTCCACTCTTTTTATCTCAGTTTCAAAGGTAGTATGTCGACAATGATCACTCCAATAAGTATCTAGCACTTTAATTTCTGTTTCTGTAGGATCTCTAAACTCTTCCTTTTTAAAATAATCTTGAATAAATAATAAGTCTTCAATAGACATTGCTAAAGCCAATTCTTTATGCATTTCTTCAACTTCAACTTTTGAATAATTGATAAAACTAACTATTGTTTTAATTTCAGCTGGCTGGTTATGCTTCTCTGATATTAAAATAGATAGATCCTTTTCTCTTGATTCCACTTTATTAATTACATAATTCTTAATACTCTCTATAACAGTTTCTGAAACAACTTCAGAAAAAGTTATTACAATCCCACTCTTTATAGAAGCTTTACTTTGTGGGTTAATCAATTTTATACATTGTAAAGCGGAATCAGCCCGTTGATCAAATTGACCTGGTAAAGATTCATAAGCAATCATATAGTTTAATAGATTAGGAGAATCGGTAATGATATCTTTGTTTGGTTCCGATAAAACTTCAGTTATTGCTTTTTCATACACTGCTTCTTCGATATTAAATAAATCATATACTATTAGATATCTTAAAGATGGTAGTTCTACCTGAAAATTCTGTTTAAACTTGGAAATGTACTCTTGACTTTCCATCTCAAATCCCGGTTTTCTCTCTACGAAAACTCTTCTGTTAATCATTTATTTTGTTCTCCCCTGTGATCTTTCTGATGATAATAGGCAACTCTGAATCATCTTGGTAGACGATATTAATATGACCGATTTTTCTATTGGTAGTATTTGAGTCTTTATAGTAATCATGAATAACTGCATGAGCTAAGATCTTCGACACTTCATAAAAACCTTTATTTTGCCCTAACACATTAATCATAACTGTTTTCTTTATTAAGACAGGTGCTATTACTCTTTCACCTGTAATTGCTAAAATATGATTTTTAAACTGAGATACATTACAACCATCCATAGTATAATGTCCCGAATTATGAGGTCTTGGAGCGAACTCGTTAAAGATGACTTCATCTCCTTTTACAAAATATTCAACCGCTAAAGTACCAACATAATGAAGCTCGTTCAATAATCTTTTTGTATAATCTATTGCGAGAAGTTGCACAGTTTCTGGAACGGATTGATTAGTAATTGACAGATGTAGTATTCCGTCTTTATGATAATTCTTAGAAATTGGGTAAGTAATGATTTCGCCAAATAGATCTCTACTAGCAACTACAGATATTTCATAATCAAACGGAATTAGTTCTTCACAAATATAAGTTTCTAACCCGATATGAAACTGTTCTATTTGATCAAGACACTCCATTTTATATTGGCCCTTACCATCGTAACCGCCTGAATTAGTCTTGATTATGGAAGGAAAAAATATATCTTCTTTTGTTTTAATTTCTTTAAAATGTGGTGTTTTAATATTTAGAGCTTTAGCAAGTTCTTTCTCTAATAAACGTTCTCGTGAGAATCGTAATGCCTTTAGCTTTTGTGGTATCTTGGTTATGTATTTTTCTAAAACCTTTAAATCAACATTTTCAAACTCATAAGTCATTACATCACAATTGTTATACAGTTCTTCCAACCCTTGTACGTCATCATATCTTGAAGAAATATGGTAATCACTACACTTCGTAATCGAACAATTCGGATTGGGATCTAACGAGATAATGGAATGGCCTAAAAGCTTAGCTTCTTGAGCCATCATCATACCTAATTGTCCACCCCCAATAATTCCAATTCTCATTTTATAGGGATAACTTTCTGTTGTTTATAACATTCTCTGTTTGGTTTTTACGATATTCATTTAACTTTATTTCAAGTTCAGAATCACTAATAGCTAAGATACTTATTGCATACAATGCCGCATTCTTAGCTCCATTTATTGCCATTGTCCCAACAGGTATCCCACCAGGCATCTGTACAATTGACAATAGACTGTCAAGACCTTCTAATTTTGAGGTCTTAATTGGAACGCCAATAACTGGTAGTATTGATAAAGAAGCAATCATACCCGGTAAGTGTGCTGCCCCGCCAGCCCCAGCAATAATCACACTATGTCCAAGACTTTGTGCGTTTTTTGCATATTCATATAAACGATCTGGTGTTCTATGTGCACTAATAACATCTCTTGAGTATAATACTCCAAATTCTTCCAGTACTAGACATGCTTCTTTCATAACTTCCCAATCGGATTTACTGCCCATTATAACGCTAACTTTACTCATTGTATTTCCTCCTTAAAAAATAAAAAAATGAGATTCTTCACAAAGAAAAATCTCATTACATGTATGTAATGATTTTCTTTGCGTAGTCCTAGTTTTTACGGTCTAGGGTAGAGACTTGCTTTCCATATCAAAGCGATTATACGCGAAACTATCAATCTTAATTAAACATAAATTAAACCATTTTACATGAACGAAAAAGATAAAAAAATAGGCTCCTAAAAACGCTAAAGCAAGCGCAAAGAAGCCCATAGAAATAGTATGGTTTCTTTCACATAGTCCTAAATTTACGGTTTAGGGTAGAGACTCGCTTACCTTATCAAAGCAGTTATATGTGATTGACAACTCATTCTATCATATATATATCATTTTCGCAATAGAATGTAAGCGTATTCTTATGCTTACATTCTTACAATATTTCTTTTATTAAAACTATAAAATTTCTGATATTTGATTATAATATAAATCTTTTTTACTTAGTCATTTAAACCAACATCCATAGCTAAAAGTAATGTTCCTGTAGAATCATGTCCATTTTCCCAATACATCATTCCTGCTAACCCATTTTCAATGATATACTCACTCTTATCTGCAATGGAACGTGGGTTATCAAAAGATATAAAGAGGGTTCCATCGTTTTTTAAGATATAAGGAACTCCAGCATTATTATCATAGTAGTACGTATAAATACTATTATTTAAATAGTTATTTAATAAACTAGTGTATGATACTGATCCTGCACTTACCCAACTAGACCAGGTTTGAGTACTTTGATTAAAAGTTCTCGTTTGCTTCATACCATAAAAAGCAACTCCAACAATAATTTTACTATTAGGAATACCATAAGAATTATAAATACTTACGCTTTCTTCTATCGAACAACTAGTTAGGGTTTTACCAGCACTATTTGTTGGATTATGATAAGTGGTTGATCTACTTAAAGCATTCTGATAATAACCATTATTACTTACCATCCCATACGTCATCATATTGATATAATCCAAATACTGATGGGAGTTTTCCAAATCATATCTTGGTGGTTGCCACATACCACCAGCTATTGCGGCAGTAACAAGATGATTCGGGTTATTTTCTTTCACTTTGGTATAGATAACACTCATCATTACAGTAAAGCGGGTTGCTTCTGCTTCCGTTGGTGTTTCCCAATCAATGTCAACACCATCAAAACCATATTGATTGATCATGTTGACAATATTATCCGCAAAAGTATTGATTCTTGTTGCATTTGATGAAATGGATGACCAATCAGAGTCTGGAGCTATTGAAAAGATTACCCAATTACCATTTTCTCTTGCTTTTGGCATTATATAAGTATTGATATTAGATAAAACACTAGACCCTGATAACGTTCCTACTGAGTTCGCTGTGATAAAGGCACAATTGATAATATCCAGGGTTTGAAAGAAAGAATCTGTAACTAAATTATAATCTCGATAGATATAACTAGAGGCTAAAGGTGCGCTTAAGGATTTATAACCAATTACTTCAACATCATATATTTTTGATAATGTATGTTGACCTAAACGAATCATGGCTGATAAGCTTATAATAGTAGCTTGATAAGGTCTAATATAACTTCCCATATCACTTATTACCTCAGGGTTGCTTGATTCCCAAGCAATTGTGTAATCTTTATAATTGTCAGGCAAAATAATATCTTCTCCTAATTCATTAGGAATCAAATTATCTAAATATCCTTCAATATCACTCCAATCAATTTCTTCCCATTT
>NPIE01000077.1_pt1 | contig 32944 bp, 19 predicted proteins | sample 8637661 | NCBI WGS metagenome assembly NPIE01 (sample SAMN07420842, study PRJNA396082) | bioreactor metagenome | isolation source: sample BA12 brine-fed electro-methanogenic bioreactor BA | place: Japan: Kochi | collected 2016-12-09 | reverse complement strand
GGCTACTGGACTGTCCACTGCCGACTGTCCACTGCCGACTGTCAACTGCCGACTGTCAACTGTCAACTGCTGAAAATGTTCACTATCTTCCCGAAATAAATCCTGTGATGATCATTTTCTTTATACTTTGTATGGATGAAATCGTGAAGAAATTTTGACGGATCCATATCCTGTTCATACATTTTCTCACATTCAATGATCAGGTCTGCTTCTTCAAAAGATGGTGATAATATTTTATGGGATGCACAAGGGGTAAGGGATGTATGTGCAATTTTGTCCCCATCCCTCCCTGAATGAGTTCCAAGCCATGATAAATCTTTTTGATACTTTTTAGGAAAAGCACATAAGGTGAAATCCGAATATTTGTTCATGAATCCGAAAGTGTGACGGGTGGGACGAACGACAGCCTGGGCAAATGGAACGGACCACATGATACCCAGACTTCCCCAGGCGACGGTCATGGTATTGAAATCGCCTGTTTTAAAATCTCCGCATGTAAGGAGAAACCATTGATCCTCCCAAAGTTTGAATATGTTTGTGTTAAATTCTTTGTAGTGTATGGATTTGAATTCTTTCTTCATGAATTTTCTCCTTCTTCGTTTTTATATACAATATGTCGCAAAATTTAATTGATTTAAGACAAAATAAAAGCCATTCCTGCCTGAAAGAACTTTTTATTTTTTTGTTAATATTTTTTAGTTTATTAATGATTAAAATAAATGTGAAAATAAACTGTTAACTATAAAACGTTTGGTAGATGATATGATGCAGGAGATGAATCAAAGTGAAAAAGAGCAGTTAATCCGTGAATTGGAAGAATTCAAAACGGAAAAAGAAAAAATTCGGAAACTGGTCGGACAGATTGGAAGCGTTAAGTATGCAGAAAGGGACAAGCGGATCAATTTGATCTTTTTGATTTTTGTGGGATTAATTTTCATGTTTGACATTCTTCGGCTTGTTTTCCATATTGAAATCACATCCTTGCCGCCAATCCTTTCCCTTGAAGTTGCTTTGATGCTGGTTTCCATTAAGATTGTTTGGATGATCCATAAGCAAACCCGGATAGAGCATTTTCAGTTCCATATACTTAACTCGATCGAATTCCGGTTGAACGAACTATCAAGGCTGTTCTGATCAGTTGACCAAAAATTGAAGGCGAATGAGAAACGCGTTAATGAATCTTCTTCAGAATGAAAATACATGCTTCATCAAGTTTTAAAGATCAAACCCGAATTATACTGAAAAAGTATTCTAAAAATGTTAAGGAGCTTATTATTAAAAAGAGAACATCCCTTTCAATTCTGCTGGTTTTAATCAACTTAGTGTTTAATTATTCAATTACGGCAGGAACAGATAAACAGCGGATTATTCTGGATGAAGATTTTTCTGATTGGAAATCGGTTCCTTTGCTCTGGTCTTCGAATGAAACAACTTCAGCCGGCAACCTAACACTGCAAAGACTAAAAGCAGATAATGATGAACAGTTTCTGTTTATTTATTTCAAAACTGCAGAAATTTTCTCATTACAGGAAGACTTTGAACTGAAACTCTATGTGGATTCGGATCATAATTCCTCAACCGGATTGGCAGTGAACGGGATGGGAGCTGAAATTGAGTTTACTTTTAATCTCAGAAAGGGAAAAGTTTATATCAATAACGATAACTACAATATTGGATTTCCCCATCTTTTCATGGTTACTTCTCCTACGGTACGATCTGATGAATATGAATTATCCATAGATTTAAATGCCAAAATCGGAGGCAGAAGAATTTTCAATGGAAATTCAATCAGAATTTTGATGAGAGACGAATCATCCCAAGTATCGGGTAGATCAGAAACGGATGTGGTAACATATACAATTAATGACGGTTTGGTTGAACCTTTACCATCGTATTCTGTTAATAAACGGTCACACGAAAATCTTAGAATAGTATCACACAATGTAGAGTTTGACGGATTTTTTGGTGAAGAGGAAAAACCTTCTTTTGAACGAATTTATAGGTCAATTCAACCGGATATCATCGGTTTTTCTGAAATTTATAATCATACACCGGCAGAGCTTGCAGCCCGACTGGAAGAAATCCTTCCCTCTCAACCGGGCAAAAACTGGAATGCAGCAAAGATCGCGGATAATTTTATTGCAACACGCTATACCATTCTGGGTTCTTATTGGTGCGGATCATATGGAAACGGTGCTTTCTATATTGATTTACGACCCGATTATCCCACACATGCTCTTGTTTTGGTTGCTCATCCGCCATGTTGTTCCGGTAATGATAACAGCCGGCAGTTGGAAGTAGATGCCATGGCTGCTTTCATCCGTGATGCAAAAAATCCCGGAGGCTCACTGACGATAACGGATAATTCTCCGATTATTATCGTTGGGGATATGAATTTTGTCGGTGATCCCCAACAGTTACAGACACTTGTAAAAGGTGATATCGTGAATGAAGGACAATTCGGTACAGACTTTAAGCCGGATTGGAATGATGAAGATCTGATTGATGCAAAACCATACGTATCAAATCTTCCCATGACATTTACACAGGGCGTAGGAACATACGCCGGAACCTATGCCAAAGGTCGTCTTGATTACATTATTTTTTCCGGATCAGTTCTGGATTTGCAAAATTCTTATGTCCTTTATACAAATGCCCTGCCATCTGACAGTCTGTTAACATACTCTCTTCAATCAGATGATTCAGAATCTGCTAGTGATCATTTTCCTGTAGTGGCTGATTTTTCCGTATCAACAGATCTGTCAATTGCCCCCCTTAAGGAAAACAAGACGGATGGAAGTCCCGTCTTAATAGACAGGATTCGTTCAGTCAGCGGGATCGTTACTGTGTCTGATACATTTGGATCGAATGGTCCGGCTTTTATTCAGGATCATGAGTATGGCATTGCAATCTATGGAAGTCCTTTTGTTTCACAACTCAATCCGGGAGATTCCGTGAGTCTGACGGGAAAAGTGGGATTTTTCCGGGGTATGACTGAACTGATGTGGGATGAATTAAACAGTAGTGTGACCATTCATAAACAGGCTGATATTCCCGACCCCCTTATTACAACCGTTGCTGATATATTGAATCAGGAATGGAATGGTATGGAAAACCTGGAAGGAATGCTGATAGCATTGGAAAATATGACATTTACGGATGATGGGGTTTTTGTAAGCGGACAAAGCTATAAAATTTCTGATGGATTACAGTCTGTTGATCTGAGAATAACAGGTTCTGTCGATCTGGCAGGAACACCCATTCCGGTTACACCTGTTCGAATTACCGGAATTCTGGGACAATATAAACCGGAAGCTCCCTATAATTCAGGGTATCAGATTCTCCCAAGAAGCAAAGAAGATATCAATGTTGAAACGAATACAATAACAACTCATATTCCGGATGATTATTTTCTCTCCCAGAATTATCCCAATCCGTTTAATCCTGTTACAACCATCCGATACAGAATTCCTGAAGATGCGTTTGTTGAAATTGCTTTGTTTGATGTACGTGGAAATTATGTATCGATTCTGGTTAATGACGTAAAAAAATCCGGGAATCATACTCTTACCATTCAGGGAGATCATCTTTCGGCCGGTATTTATTTTTGCAGGATGGTTTCGAATAATTACAAACACGTCCGCAAACTCATGGTTTTGAAGTAGAATTGCTTGGCAAAAGAGTGTATTATACATTATAAAAAAATGTTTATTATGAGTATTCTTCAATAATAGAAAAGGATTTCAGACAATGAGCAATCGGATTGAATCCATACGAAATGAGATGAAAAATAACGGATTGGATTGTTGGTATGATTCCGGAACCGATCCGCATTTGGGTGAGTATATTCCCCGACACTGGCATACACGTGAATGGATAACAGGTTTTACGGGTTCAGCCGGGATAGTGCTGATCACTCATGGTTTTGCCGGACTGTGGACCGATTCCCGGTATTTTCTGCAAGCAGAAAAAGAACTGGAAAATTCCGGGATACACCTTTTCCGCTCAGGTGAAAAGGGAATACCTGATCCGGAAGAATGGATGGTCAGCAATCTTCCTGAAAATGCTGCTATCGGGTTTAACGGGAAATGTCTTTCCGCAGCAAAAATTGAAAGCTGGAAAAACACGTTTTCGGACAAAAAGTTTACGTTTATCGGCGATATTGATATTATCAATCGTGTTTGGGTAAACCGGCCGGAACTCCCAATAAATCCGGTTTTCAGATATGAAATGACGTTCTCCGGTGAAAGCAGTTCCGAAAAAATTCAAAGAATCCGGCAGGACCTTGAAAAAAAGCATGCAGATGCCTTGTTTCTAACGTTGCTTGACGAAATTGCATGGGTTTTTAATATCCGGGGGCAGGATGTGGATTATAATCCGTTAGTTATTTCGTTTGCATGGATTGACCGTGAGCAAGCTGTTCTCTTTGTTGATCCGGATAAAATCACACATGAAACAGCTTTTGAGTTAAAAAAAGACGGAATTGTATGCAGACCCTATACAGACGCGGATGACTTTATTAAAGAGAACTCAGAATCGCGATGCGTTTTAACAGACAGAAACAGAATATCTTCCCGGCATTATAATGTGATAAAAAAACATGCCTTAAAAACCATTGAATCGGATAATCCTTCCTACCATTTTAAAAGCGTGAAAAATGAGACGGAACAATCCGGAATAAAAAATGCCCACATTCGTGACGGCGCTGCCATGGTCCGATGGATGATCTGGCTCAATAAAACGCTTCCGAAGAAAACGTTAACTGAAATATCAATCGCTGATGAACTTGAAAAGATAAGATCCCGGCAGGAAAACTATAAAGGTTTATCCTTTCCTACCATTGCCGGTTATGAAGAACACGGTGCCATCGTCCATTATTCTGCAAAACCGGAAACAGCATCGGTTATTAAACCCTATGGATTACTGCTTGTGGACAGTGGAGCCCAATACCTTGACGGAACTACAGATATAACCCGTACACTGGCTTTATCCAAACCCACAAATGAACAAAAAAAGCATTTTACCCTTGTTCTCAAAGGCATGATCAACCTGGCATGTGCCGTGTTTCCCGAGGGGACAAACGGTTCAAATCTGGATATTCTTGCCCGTAAATTTTTGTGGAAGAACGGACTTAATTATGGGCATGGAACAGGCCATGGCGTCGGGTGTTTTCTAAATGTCCATGAAGGGCCGCAACGAATATCACTGAATTCCAACGTTCCTTTGAAGCCCGGTATGATCGTTTCTGACGAACCCGGTGTTTATTTTGAAGGAAAATATGGAATTCGCCTTGAAAACCTGATACTGTGTAAAAAATCGTCGAATGACGGTTTTCTCGAATTTGAAACAATAACGCTTTGTCCGATAGATACGAATCTGATTGATACATTCCTTCTTACCCGTGAAGAAATGATGTGGCTGAACATGTATCATCAAACAGTTTACGAAAAACTGGCACCTTTGATGGATAATGATGAAAAAACGATTCTGAGAAAAATGACAATGGCCGTTTCCTGAAAATAAATTTTATTTGTTCACTTTTGAGTGACTTTTTATTTGTTTTAATTTTTATGTCATTATAAATTTTTTAAAAGTTGTTTGAATAATTAACTGAGTGGAAGACAATGAAGATTAAAATTCTTGTTTTATCTTTGATTATTACTGTCTTTGCCGGACTTTTGTATTCCAGTACAACCGGAAAAATAATCGGCAGGGTGACAGATGCAAGGACGAGGGAAGCTCTTATCGGATGTAATATCATCATAGACGGGACGTACCTTGGAGCTGCTTCTGACGCAGATGGTAATTTTATTATTCTGAATGTAGCACCGGGGGATTACACGATCCGGGCTTCCATGATCGGATATGCACCGCAGATTATGACGGGCGTTACGGTTTCTGTGGACCGGACGACGACCCTGGATGTTGAAATGCGGGTTGAGGCCATCGAAGGTGAAATCATAACGGTTGTTGCTGAACGTCCCATGATCGTTCGTGACAGGACATCATCAGCGTCTCATGTGAGTGGTGACGATATCGCCAATATGCCCGTAGAAACAATTGGAGAAGTCATTGGCACCAAAGCCGGTATTGTGGATGGACATTTCAGGGGCGGCAGACAAGGCGAAACCATGTACATGGTGGATGGCGTACCGGTTACCGATCCATTTACCGGTAATCAGGGTGTAACAGTTGAAGCCGGGGCCGTTGCAGAATTGCAGGTTATTACCGGTTCATTCAATGCTGAGTACGGAAATGCCATGTCCGGAGTCGTAAATATCGTCACGAAAGACGGATCCAACACATTTAAAAGCAACATTCATGCTTTTGCCGGTGATTATATTTCCAATCAAACCGATTATTACCCTTATATAGATAAGATAAACCCTGTCAGTATCAAGAATTTTCAGATCTCGCTTGAAGGCCCGATCGTAAGAGATAAAGTCTTTTTCTACTCCAATGTCAGATATTATACACATGAAGGTCATTTGTGGGGACAGCGGCGATTTGACACTGATAATTACTTCCATCATCGGGATATGCCGGATTCAACAATTGTTACGGATGATTTTAATTTTTTTCTTTCTCATATGAATTCCATTAATCCCGGTTCCGGAGGTGATGTGGAAAATGACACGTTAAATATTTTGTACCAAACAGGAAATATGTCATGGGTCCCGATGAATACATCGGAAGAGCTGAATTTTCAAACAAAGCTCACGTGGAGAATCAATCCCAGACTGCGTATTTCGTATAATTTTATCAGCAACAACCTTCCGAATTTTTTTGGAGATAATATTTATTGGACGGATTACAGTCATGACTGGCGTTATACTCCTGATGCGCTCAATCATAAATACAGCAGAGCAATGACGCACAATCTCAATCTTCACAGGGGTATATCGGCAACATCTTATTTTACGCTCGGTTATTCATTTTATTCGACTAACTATCATCACTATCCCTTCAGCAGTGATGACTTTATTAATTTAGATATTTTAAATACTGCAACCAGTAATTCGGGAAAACCCCTCAATACATTTAATGTGGGAGGGATGGAAAACGAATATTATGAAAGACGGCTTAATATGACCAGTTTCAAAGCCGACTATGTTAATCAGATAAATCTGCATCATGAAATTAAAACGGGAATGGAATTTAAACAGACACATTTATCGGAGTTTAAATTCGGTTTGGACAGAGAATCGGGCAATGTTTATTTTGATATGCTTTTGAATGGTGATTATGCCATTCTTGAAAAATATTTATTTGAATCATTCGAAACGATTGAGGATGCCAATTTAAAATTTGGAGAATTATCAGAATACGTTCATGACAATCCGGTAAAACCCTGGCAGTTTTCAGCATATATACAGGACAAAATTGAATACAATACGATTGTTGTCAATGCCGGCATCCGGTTTGATTATTTTGATCCGAATTTCAGGGTTCTTTCCGACCCGCGGGATCCTAACATTTTCACGCCCATAGCACCGAAAAATCGTTTTAAGGACACGAATGGTGACGGTATAATTCAGCAGGAAGAAATGACGGAAAGCAACGCATACACAATTAATGAGCGGGCTGAATTCTGGTATAGGGACGTGACCGGAAAATATCAAATTTCTCCCAGAATCGGTTTTGGTTATCCCATATCGGACAAGGGTTCAATACACGTTTCTTTCGGCCAGTTCCTGCAAATGCCCCTGATGGACAAACTTTATAAAAATCCTCTGTACAGTATGGGTACGGGGACAGGTCTTCAGGGCGAAATGGGGAATCCGGATCTGAAGCCCGAACAGACAAATCAATATGAAATAGGGCTGCAACAGCAAATAACTGACGATATAAAACTTCAGCTGGATATTTTTTACAGAGATATCCGGAACCTTCAAAGCGGAGACAGGATTGTTGAAACATATCAGCAGGGGACCATGTATTCCGAATTCAGTAATAATGATTATGCTGAAATCAAAGGGATTACGGTGGCTCTGGAAAAACGGTATTCCAATTATTTTAGTGCCTTCATTGATTATACATTTCAGATTGCCGAAGGCGTGTCTGTCGATCGGAATTCAGCTTATAATGCCATTAATAATAATATGATACCGGAAAAACAGCTGATTCCTTTAGGACACGATCAGCGCCACACACTGAATGTAACAACCAATATTGGTGTTCCCGGGAACTGGAATGTGGGAATCATTGCCAAATGGTCAACCGGAATGCCATATACTATCGGTAATCTCGAACTGGTTCGTCTTTCCCAGGTGGGAAATACAGGCGTGAAACCTTCCAAACTCAACGTAGATATGCGGATCAATAAAAACATTTATCTTTCCGGAATCAATTTTGATATTTATCTCCGAATATCCAATTTGTTTGACACAATGAATGAATACAATGTATTTGATGACACGGGACGTGCCACTTATACAACGCTTGAAAATAAATACTCAGAAACAGAAGCCAGCAAACTGATCAATAATCTCAGGGAATATCTGATCAAACCGACAGATTTCAGTCATCCGAGACGGGTCGTTGCAGGCATTCAATTTGATCTGTGAGAAAAATATGAGAGTACTATTAAAAAATCTGTTTTATGGAATCCTGATCCTGGGTGCGGTTTTTCAGATCCTGTCAGCTCAGCAGGTAAATCTTGATTATCTGATGGGTGACAGAACTGCCAGAAAATCTGCTATCATTGCCGGAAATAAAGTCCGAACGCTATTCTATAATTACGGTGTGGTCGGCGGCGATATTACCGGAAGTTCACCGGAAGGCGAATGGCCGATCGGCAGTGGAAACAGTTATATTGGAGATGTTTCCATCCTTATCGGAGTTGAACTCCCGCGAGCCTGGGAAAAAATTGCCGAAATTGATGAAAATTCCATCGTTTTATTGGATGGCGTAGAATTAAAAATCATTGATCAGACGCGCTACCTGAACGCCAACAAAGATACCGTGACGCTTTTATCGCCGAACAGAGTTTCGATCAAAGGTCTTGAATATAATATCAGCCGCTATTTTTACTCTTGCAAGGCGTTTAATATCTATGATGATCACATACATTTGACATTTGCTGATACGGTTACATACGTAGGGACAAATGATGGTCCGCGGGGTGCGTCAGACGGACCGGGCGGTGCAGCCAATGTTTCATGGACATTTGAACCGCTTCCCGGTTTTGCCGATCCCAATCAGGATTACGTCCCCCTGGCAACGGATCTGGACCTGAGTGGTGACGGCAAACCGGATACATGGCCTTGGGCATGGCCTGATCATCCGACATGGGTTGATGCCAAAGGTGTCCCTGAATGGAACGGTTATTTCGGCAGGGGTATTTCCAGCGCCGATGAAGAAACATTTTTCTATATGGATGATGCAAGTGATTATGAGTTCAATTATGAAAAAAATGGCACCGGCCGCCTTGTCTACCTGCCGGACAGTTCCAATACAGCTCGGTACGGACTGGGATTACGGGTTAAAGTCCGTGCAATGCAATGGGCTCACTTTTTAGCTCAGGATATCATCTTCTGGCTTTACGAAATAGAGAATTTTTCGGATTGGGATTACAATAAAGTAACATTTGGTATGGTTGTAGGAACGTTGAGCGGAGGACGCTGCAACGACCATATCGATGCACAGGATGATCTTTCGTATTTTGATATGGAAGAAAATATGTGTTACAGTTGGGATGCTCCTCCGGCTTATTCCCCGTGTTTCGACGGACCTGTGGGTTATGTGGGATATGCCTATCTGGAATCTCCCGGAAATCCATACGATGGTATTGATAATGACGGTGATTATTACAAACATATGGCTTATGCACCTCAATTCACGGCAGATGATTTTACGGCAAGAACGTTTGATATCGGCGATGAAATAGTGCTGATAGATGCAGAAACTTTTGAAAGAGAAGTCATTACTATCGATGTTCTGCCCAAAACAGTTGTAACTCAGGGACGGGAAATAACCATTAGACCCGGAGTGAGTTACAAAGAAGTTGTAGGCAACCTGTTTGATGATAATTTAAACGGACTCATTGATGAAAACTATAATGCCCATTATCTCTACCGAATTCAGCCGCTTCGTGCAGAAGTGACGCCAAAGCCGCCGTTAAGATACAAAAATTATATCACCGGTGAAGGTTTAGATAACACGATGATTGATGAAAGCAGGGATGATCTTATTGACAATGACGGTGATTGGGATCCCTTAACTGATGATGTAGGTCAGGATGGCAAGCCCGGAACACGGGATGAGGGAGAAGGCGACGGCATTCCTACTCCCGGAGAACCCAATTTTGATGCAACAGATATTGATGAATCAGATCAGATCGGACTCACATCTTTCAACTATTTTACGCCTCCCGGCAAAGTAAGAATGAATGATGATTATAACTGGGATTTAAGCAGTCCGGGAGGACTGTGGAACAGAATGCAGCCCGGTAACTATGATGAGATCAGCCTGGAGCCTGTCGACGGAGATTTTATTTACGGTTCCGGTTACTTCCCGCTTAGAAAAGGACAAACAGAACGCTTTTCATTGGGGCTGGTCTATGGGCAGGATGAAGCGGAAATGTATAAAAATAAACGAATAGCCCAACAGATTTACGATGAAAATTATAACTTTACCCGTCCTCCGGAAACACCGACCGTAAAAGTTGTTCCAGGCGATCGGAAAGTAACGCTGTATTGGGATGATATTGCTGAATTCTCGTATGATCCCTGGCTGGAATACGATTTCGAGGGATACCGCATCTACCGTGCCACCGTTGAAGGTTTTAATGACATCAATACTATTACCAACGCCTACGGAAACAAACAATTCTACAAACCTATGGCTCAGTTTGATCTTGTAAACGGGATTAAAGGCAACTACGTTGGTGATCTGAATATTTCAGGAGGAATCTCATTCTACCTCGGTAATGACGATAACGGTCTTGAAACAGATGAAGGAATCATTCACAGTTGGACCGATACAACAGTGGAAAACGGAAAATTGTATGTCTATGCCGTTGTTTCCTATGACAGAGGGGGCAGTCATCTGGGTATACCGCCGGCTGAATGTTCCAAACGGGCTGTGTATTCAGGTAATGCCTGGAGTCTTGGAACCAATGTGGTTGTAATCCGTCCCGGAGCTTATGTAGCCGGTTATGAACCCGGTCACGTATCCGGTTCGATTAATCATTTGCAGGGTTCCGGCACCGGTGAAATTCATATTGATGTTATCAATTCAGCTTTTCTTCCGAGTGAATGGAAAGGATCAACCCGTGAATTGGAAATTCGTTTTGTTGACACAAGCAACGATGAATATGATAACAATAGCAACTGGTATGAAACTCCCGCCGATTCAACGGATGATTTGAATAATAATCAGTATCCGGACGATGGAGAACCGAATTATAACAGGCGGGATCCGGCCGAAGCATTAACCCGGATCAGCACCGGATGGTATCTTGTTGATGTGACTACTTCTCAGGAAGAAATTCTGGTGCCATTGCAGGAATATATGATGTTGTCTCAATCGTTATTGCCTCAGATCGGTGTTGCAATGAATGAACCGGATATTGTATCTCGCTGGCAGCCGTTTGGAATTTACCGTTTGCCTTCCAATGAACTGGGATTGGAAATTTTGTTTGACAATCATTGGTTGATTGAATTGGATGTGGTTGAAAGCGGCTGGTCTCAGGGAAGTTCAGTAACAGTGGAAATAAATCAGGCCTTGAACGGTTATCGGGACGGCGATGCCTTCGACCTGAAAACCGGTGTTACAGGCCAATCTGTGAGTTATGACGGACTTCCTTCCGTAACAACCGGATTCAATATCGTTCTGATGAACGATCTATCTCCGTATGATATGTATTTTGCTTATGATGACCAGGGAAATTCAGGGTTAAGCGAAGAAGACAGAATTATCATTCTTCGCGAACTGGAAGACGGCACACTCCACCCTACATGGGAAATTACATTCAACGGAAATGTTGCTGCTGTTAATGACGACTATGCCTTCAGGTTTAAACGTCCTTTTACATCTGACGATGTCTTTCACTTTACCATACAAGGCCCGGAAGTTCATGTGCAGGAAGCCGTTGAATCCATCGATGACGTAAGGGTTGTTCCCAATCCGTACTATGCTGCTGCAAGCTGGGAGTTCCGCGGATCTGCTGCTGCTGCCAGTTCTCAGGTTGGACGCGGCGATCGGAGAATTGCCTTTATCAATGTCCCGCAAAATGCCACAATACGAATTTATACGGTTCGCGGAGACCTTGTACATATTCTCAAACATGATGGCGGAGTTTCAGACCGTATTTTCTGGGATCTGAGATCAAAAGATCAGATAGAAATTGCATACGGCGTATATGTATTTCATGTATCCGTTCCTTTTTCCGATAAAACATTCACCGGCAAATTTGCTGTGATAAAATAAGGAAGTAAGATGAAGCGCTTGAGTATATTATCAGCTATCCTTATCCTGCTGCTCTTTGTAAGCCTGACAGCTCAGGTTATACATCCCGTTCCACCGGATGTACCCGCGTTAAATGCAGTACCGGGAGACAATAAAGTGACACTCTATTGGGGGCCGGAAACAGAAAATCACGTGGATTCTGTCCGGCAGATGCTTTATCCCGATCCCAAGTATCCTGAGAAATGGAATGACTTTGAAGGATACAGACTTTACAAGAGTGAACGACATGATTTTGAAGATGCCTTTGAAATTACTGATGTGCACGGCAATCCGGTATTTTATAAACCGATAGCCGTTTTTGATAAGATAAATTCACATAAGGATCTCTTTACCGGTAATTTCGGCGTTAAAATTCCCCTCATTTTGAAAGACAACAGTGAAAATCCCATGGCCGAATCTCTGCCCCCATTTTTTCCTGATATCAAACCCTATCAGCCGTTTGCCACATTGCTTGGAGAAAATATCAACGGGAAATGGATCCTGTCGATCCGGGATAATTTTGCCGATTCCAAAATTGGCGTTATTCGGAACTGGAAAATGAATTTAAACGGTACAACGTATACGGGATCGATCAACCATATCGAAGTTCAGACCAACGGTTCATTTGAAGAATGGGATATGTTCAGACCTTCTTATTGGGAAGCCGTTGATACAAATGCACATTATTTCAAAACCGATTCTGCTCTCTTTGTTACAGATGGTGAATATGCTGCACAAGTCCTTTTGAGAAATCAAAATGTTGCAACAGCACTGGATACAATTGAAGTTTACCAGAGAATTAACAGTCTTGTTAAAGGATCTACCTACACTTTGTCGGCAGATCTCTATCTGGACAGCAATCTGACGGTTGATATTGGTTTCAGACAGTATTATGCCGTCGCAACCGGACTTTCTCAATCCACTTCACAGGAAATGAGTCCGCGCCGGTTTACCGCATCTGCTTCCGGCGGGCAAAAATTTAGGTATACGCAAAATATTACTCTCCACCAATCCTATCTCTTTGGAGAGTTTTTTATCAGAATGATATCCAATGACACTGTCTCAGTCTATGTTGATAACGTACGGATCAGAGGAAACCGTTATTTTGGTGATGAGTTTATAACGGATATTTTGGATACCCTGGATATTTCAGCAACCGGTTCTTTAACGTCACTGGATATGATCCTTGATATGGAACATGACTGGGTTTACATGCTGGATTTGTCGCTGAAATCACCGTCAGGAACGGTGATAGATCTTTTCAAGGGAGAGAATGTCCCAAGTATTTACGGTGAAGGAGGGGTTACATACTATCTCGGCAATAACAGCGGTCTGCAATATTCTTATGAAGATGAAGATGTGGTTAACGGGAAACGGTACTTTTATGCGCTGACAACATTTGATTCAGGCGATACCCTGTATAATATTTTTCCTGCAGAATCCGGATTTTCATCAGAGTTTGATCCCTTAACCGGCGAACTGGATATGTCGAAAAATGTCGTTACGGTTGTCCCTTCAGCAAAGGCAGCTGCCTACGAACCGGCAAAGATGGAAGGCGGAGGAAGTTTATTAAATCATACGTCAGGTCCGGGAACATCCATTTTATCTCTTGAAATTCTGGATCCGTCAAAAGTCACGGATAAAAACCTTTATAAAGTCATTTTCAGAGATACTCGGAATACTGATATTGTTGATCCGTCAATTCAGGCATACCATCGTGTTATACCCTATACGTGGGATTATTCACTCCTGAACACGACAACAGGCGATACGTTAATTAAAAATTCAAAGACTTTTAATACCATTACATCAGTCGTGGAAGGGTTTCGTTTGAATATGAGAAACGTTGGATCAGTCACGATCTGGAACGAACAGAATGAATGGCTTGCTGTTGATTCATTCAAACGTCCGGACCTTGTTTTTTCCACAACCCCCAATTTTTCGGGAAGACCTTATCCCACGGATTATGAAGTGACGTTTTATCCCGATGTTGTGGATACGAGTCTTGAATTTGTTTCCACATTTGATCGTTTGGATCCTCTGCCCATAAACTATAAAGTTAAAGATCTGGTGAACGGACGGGATGTAAAAACCGGTTTTTCCAGAATTGCTAACACGTACAACAATTTTATCATTTATTTTTTCTATGAAGACACGGTGAATTATTCCGGCACAAACATTTACAGACCTACCTGGTCGGTTAAAATGGAATCCCAGGGCAAAAATGTTATCAGTCTTCAAAATGAACAACTGGGAGGGAGGGGCTACTGGACCGGAGAAGAAGCATTGGTTCAGACTGATGCAGCCATATCCGGCAGGCCGCCTACAATTTTGGGAACCCGTGCCCTTAGAATGACTAATGTAAAAACATACAGCAATGATCCGGTCTATTATTGGAGACGGTATAATCTTGAACCGGGATATTATCGTTCACATTTTCTTGTTAAAACAAATAACGACGAAGATGTAAATCTTGCTTTTATTACAAAATCCGGTTCTTTGAACAAAACTATACAAATTCAACCCAATCCGGCATGGCAGGAAATTTATATCGATTCCCTTTTTCTGACCAATGAAGATTCTCTTGCACTGGTCTGGTATCCTGAAACTACAGACAGTACCACGCTGACAATTTCCTATATTGTCGTGCTGAATTTCTATCCCATTTCATCCGGTGATCAATTAATTGTCAGGACTAAAAAGCCATTTCGTCAAGAGGATATATTTGAATTCAGTCTGGAACAGGCTTATGTGAATGCAGATTCTGTAAAAAGTGAGCTGGAAAAAGTCAAAGTGGTTCCCAATCCATTCGGAATCGCTTCACTTTATACATTTAGTGACGAATACGGCGGTTATCAGGACGGTATCCGTTTTATTCATGTTCCCGTCAACAGTAAAATCCGAATCTATTCCGTAAATGGCTCTTTTATAAAAGAATTGGTACATAATGGATCGATTGAAGACGGTAGTGTTTTTTGGGACCTCAAGAATAAAGACGGTCAGATGATAGCTTATGGCGTGTATTTCTATTATCTTGACGCAGGGGATCTTGGCACGAAAACCGGAAAATTTGCAATTATAAGATAAATGAACAAAGGATAAGATCATGAAAAAGAGATTAACAGCATTTCTGGGAATTATGCTTATCATCAGCAGTTCTCTTCTTGCTTCACAATCAAAAGTTGCCACAACGGCAGCACAATTCCTTGGTATTGGCCAGGGAGCCAAAGCCTTGTCGACAGGTGGTGCTTTCAGTGCAGTGGCGAATGACCCGTCAGCCTTATACTGGAATGTGGCCGGTTCTGCAAACCTTGAGAAAAACAGTCTGCTTTTTACTCATACCAAATGGTTTGCCGATATCAGTTACCAATATTTTGCTTTTACGTATAAACTGGGTTATGCGGGCACTTTTGGATTGAGTTCAACATATCTGGATTATGGGTCGATGGAAAGAACAACGATCGAACGACAGGACGGAGACGGTACTCATTTCGATTCCTATGATTTTGTTATCAACCTCCACTATGCTACAAAAATGAGCGACAAATTCTCAATCGGCGGTACGGTAAAATATATTACGCAAAAAATTGACATTCAGCAGGCATCAGGTGTGGCTTTTGATTTAGGAACCCTATACAAACTTGATTTCAGGGATGCTCAGATCGGCATGAGTTTTTCCAATTTCGGAACAAAAATGCAGATGGACGGAAAAGGTCTTTATGTTAATCATGATATCGATAACAGCTATGGCTCAAATCCCGAAGTCAATGCTGTACTGCTGACGGAGAAATTTAATCTTCCCGTCATTTTCAGAGCCGGTGTATCCATGACTGCTTTGAATAAAGATCCAATAAAAATAACCGTTGCCGCAGATGCCCTTTATCCAAATGACAATACTCCCAGCTTAAATCTGGGAACAGAATTGTCCTTTATGGAACGCTTCTATTTACGTGCCGGGTACAAAGATCTGGGTCAGACAGACAGCGAAAGCGGACTTACTTTTGGCGGCGGTGTGAGACTCTTTTATGCCGCACGGGGAGAATTATTGATTGATTATGCCTATCAAAGCATGAAATATCTTAATGCTCCGCAATATTTCTCAATTATTCTTTATTTCTGATCAAAATAAAGGATTTTCCGTGATGGACACTGTTTTGCCATGTTAAAAAATAGAAAAATATGCGCTATTCTTTTTTTTATGATCGTTTTCGGGTTGATTGCCTGCCGTTCTTCGAATGAACTGCCGGACAACGTATTTGCCGTTGTAAATGGTGATGATATAACACTGGACGAATTTATTTATACATATAATCAGCAAATCCGGATGATGAAGGACCCGTTTGATCAAGATCGGATGAATTATCACGGCGGTAAAATGATTCAGTCCCTTCTTTTTTCCCAGTCCGTCAAAAAAAAAGGGAACTATGATCCTCTTGAATATAAGGAACGGGAAAAAAAGCGTTTACGGCAGGCTGTTATTGATGCCATGGTAGAAAAAATCCTCTTGGATACAGTGCAGGCCCTGCCGGAAAATGATATCAGGGATGCGTTTTTAAAAAGTCAGGAATACAGGGAAGTCAGACACCTTTTCACATCTGATCCGAACCAGATTAACACATGGTATAATGAATTGATGACCGGAGAAGCGTCTTTTCATACTCTGGCTCCTCAGGCTTTTCAGGATACGTTTTTACAGAAGCATGGCGGATATCTTGGACTGATTACGTATGGTGATATGATTCCCGAATTTGAAGAAACCGCTTTTCAGACGGAGATTGGTGAAATAACCAAACCTTTTAAAACACCGTTTGGATGGCATATACTTAAAGTTGAAAATATTCAGCGTGATGTTATTCCCACCGAATATGATTATCAGGTAAACAGGGATAGGATCCAAAAGAAGATTATGCGGATCCAAAAGGAAAAAATCCTCTCTTCTTTTTATGAATCACTCATAAAATCCCATCGAGTTACCCTGGATCCGGATGGCGTAAACCATTTTACCTATCTGATTTTGACTTATAGAAATAAAGAAAAAGATCTGATGGATGATATAACCGGTTATCCCAAAGCGGGATTTTTTGATGATATCCTTAATAGATCAGACGATATATGGAACCAACCGGTTCTCTATTACGATAATCAAATTCTTACCTTGTTGGATTTATTGCCCTTGCTGGAATCTATTCCTCAGGGGCTTATTTACGGAAATCCTCCTCAAGCCATTCTCTTTGCTTTCAGAAATGAAATGGTATACAGGATGGGGCTGGATGAGGGACTTGATCAATCGGAAAAAGTTCGGATGCAGGTGCATGTCCATCTTAAAGACTGGCTTTCACATCAATTGGTGAATCAAATATCCGATACTCTGCGCATTACTTATCCTCCGGGATTATCAAAAGATGAACAAAGCATTCTGTTTCGACAGACGCTCAACGAAATCGTTCACAATACATATTTAGATTTAAGAGAAAAAGCCCGGATACAAACGGATATGTCCAAAGTATATCAGTATTATGAAAATTTTTAACAAAATAAAGGGTAAACACTATGTTTGCAATTGATTACGCGATTGTTGTTGTTTATCTCACGGGTATGATAGTCGTGGGACTTCTGATGCAGAGAAAGGCTGAACAGGGAATTGAATCCTACTTTTTGGGAAACCGTAACTTGCCATGGTGGGCTTTGGGTGCTTCAGGAATGTCCTCCAATCTTGATATCAGCGGTACTATGATTATTGTTGCTTTGGTGTATGCCATAGGTGCTAAAGGGTTCTATATTGAAATCCGCGGCGGTGTTACCCTTATTATGGCCTTTTTGATGATTTTCATGGGGAAATGGAACAGGCGGGCCGGTGTAATGACCATGGCTGAATGGATGAGTGTCCGGTTTGGCAACGACAGTGAAGGACGCCTGGCCCGTTTGATCACAGCCATAACCAGTATTATCGGAACAATTGCCATGGTGACGTATTTTGCCATTGGCGGCGGAAAATTTCTGGATGAATTTCTGGGTATTCCGGCACTTTTCGGACTCCCGGGTGCATTCTGGGCAGCGACGATTCTGATAGTCCTTGCCATGATCTATACCGTTGCTTCCGGTTTATACGGTGTTATCTGGACGGATGTTTTTCAGGGAATATTGATTTTTGCCGCGATCCTTTATGTCGTGGTAAAAGCACTCTCGCTTAATATTCCTGAAACATTTTCAGTTGCAATGCCCATGAAAGACGGCACATTTTCCGCTTTTCCCACAACCTTTGCTGAATGGTCAAATCTGCTGCCACGCTGGCGACTCAATATCAATCCAAACAGCGATTACTCCATGTATAATTTCTTTGGAGTTCTTACAATGTTCTACATCTTCAAGACAATCATTGAAGGAAGCGGCGGAACCGGAAATTATATGATCCAGCGTTATTATGCGGCTAAAAATGATAAAGAAGCCGGTTATCTGTCCCTGTTCTGGACCTTTTTACTCAGTTTCCGCTGGCCTTTTATCGGTGCCCTTGCTGTTTGGGGAATATCCCTGGGAACCAGAATTACAGACCCGGAAATGGTTTTGCCGGTTGTGGTAAACACGCTGCCCATGGGAGTGAAAGGATTTCTCATTGCCGGTCTGATGGCTGCTGCCATGTCTACGTTCGATTCTACCGTTAATGCCGGCGCAGCTTATTGGGTTAAGGATATTTATCAGGTATATATCAATCCTGAAGCCAATCATGATCAACTGATGAGACATAGCCGATGGTCCTCAATTCTGATTGTTGTGATCGGATTGGGACTTATGTTGATAATTAAGAATGTCAATGATATCTGGGCATGGATTACCATGAGTATGGGAGCAGGACTTATTATTCCGCAGTTAGTAAGATGGTATTGGTGGAGGCTTAATGGTTACGGATACGCCATCGGCATGGGCTCAGGTATGCTTGCCGCTATCGCATGGAAAGCGTTTGCAACGCCGGCTATGCCCGAATACTACTCATTTCTGTTTGCTTCAATTATTTCTTTGACTGGAACCATTGTTGGAACGCTAATCACTAAACCAACCGATGATGCGGTTCTGCAGGATTTCTATAACCGTACACGTCCCTTCGGATTTTGGAAACGGTTTAAAATGACATTGCCGGAAAAAGAAGTAAAAAATATTGACCAAGAAAACAAACGGGATATCGTTTCTACATTCATTGCGGTTCCTTGGCAGATTGTCCTTTTTATGTTCATGATGAATATCATTTTCAAGGTTTGGAATCAGTTCTTTATTCTGCTTATCCTATTGGTTATCTTAAGTGCAGGATTATATTTCAACTGGTTCCGCCATTTGTCAACAAAACCGCGCATTCCACGAAATCCTAAAGTGAAACCAAAAAAATATAAGGGATGAAAAGGCAGGGTTTCTGTCTTTTCAATGAAATAAAATGCCAATGAATGAAGAATTGATCAGGAAATTGAACACGCTCGGATTTACTGTTTATGAATCCAAGGCCTATCTGGCGCTTTTAAAAATTAATCCTGCCAGCGGGTATGAGGTAGCACAGGAATCCGGGGTTCCGCGGAGTGTAATCTATGACGTTCTGCGCAAACTTGAAAAAGCCGGAATTGCAGGTATCGTTCACGATAAACCCAAAAAATATGTCCCGCTGCCGCCGGATCAGCTGATTTCAATGATGGATAACCGGTTCCATCATAATATCGAAAGTCTGAAATTTGATTTAAATGAATACTCGGAAGGCAGTCACAGCGGTCATCTGTGGAATATCAGCGGTTATGAAACAATCATTCAAAAAGCGAGAGAACTGATAAAGAAGGCAAAGAAAACTGTCTATATTTCTGCATGGGGATCTGAAATTGAAGTCCTGAAAAATGACATCAGAGATGCCCTCAAACGAGACGTAAAAGTGATCATTTTTTCGTTTAATCCCCTGCCTGTAAAGCATCATTGCTTCTATTCATACAATATTGAAGAAATGCTCCTGGAAAAGAACTGGAATCACAAAATTGTTCTGGTATCCGATAAAGAAGAAGTCCTTATGGGGGAATCGGACAAGCGCTTCTCACAACGAGCCGCATGGACCAACAATCCTGCAATCATCTCGATCGCCATCAATTACATCATTCTTGATATTACGCTTTTTGGACAACGGAGACATGTGGATGTGAGTGAATCTGTGACCGATATGATGAACGGACATCTGAACGGACTGGAAAAGCTGATTGTTGGATAATGGTATGCGTTAACAAGTCTTGAATGTTAAATTAAATTCAGGTGCAGACATGAAAATCAGAAAAATTATTATCTGTGTTTTACTAGTTTTCAGTTTAGGAACGGCTTTTGCCGCAAGCGATACGCTGACATTTTCAATTACTGTAACGGTCAATCTTCCGGACTGGGCCAATTTTCAGTGGCCGGCAGGGGGAGATGGGCTCCTTGGTCAGGATTTTTGGGTCTATGCGCAAGTCTATGAACCGGGTGTTACCGATGCTTCCGGCCAGGGATCAGGTATGCATGCCCAGTTTGGATTATCCGCTTCTAATACAAATCCCTCCGGGGAAGGTTGGACATGGCACGATGCCACATACAATGAGGATTCGGGTAATAATGACGAATACTGGCTCAATCTGAATAATATAATTTCTGAAACCGGAGTCTATTATGTTGCCTCCCGATTTTCTTTGGACGGCACTAACTGGGTTTACGGCGGATACAATGCGTCCGGCGGCGGATTCTGGGACGGGACTACCAATGTGAGTATACAGGTTACTATCCAGCGGGGTAATGAAGCCCCGGTTCTGAATGTCCCTGCTCATATAGTTATGACTGAGGATATTCTTTATCAGTTTACATTGAAAGCCTCAGATGCAGACAAGGATCCGGTATCCTTTGCCGTCTGGGGCGGCTCGGCGGAAACGGTCCAACCGTCTCTTTCTCAGGATTCCGTTCTGACACTTACACCGGCTCTCAATTTCTTCACCGTTCCGGGAGACACGGTAACTATTTTTGTCCGGGCTTATGATGCTTACCTTGGCGCAGACACATCCCTGATTAAAATCACGGTTACTCCCGTCAATGATCCGCCGGTTATAGTTTCTGCAATTACGGATACGTCTGCTTACGAAGGAGAAATCCTGACATTTACACTTACAGCCACGGATGTGGATGGTGATGGCCTCACCTGGACATCCCAAAACCTCCCTTCAGGCGCATCCTTTACCGATAATGAGGATAATACGGCCACATTTACCTGGACTCCCGCGATGGGACAGGCAGGAACCTATGAGAATATTCTGTTTATTGTCACAGATGGGCAGGGCGGCAAAGCCGTGGTCCGCATTGCACCACCCAGGGAAAACAAACCGGGAGTCCGGCGATGACGTTTAAGAGGACATTCGTAACGATATGTCTCCTGCTGCCACTCTTTCTCGGGGCTGCATCTGATACACTCAATGTGAGCATTACCATTCACCGGGTGAGCAGACTTGAAACAGGCCTTCCGGGAGAATTTCGGCTACATGCGCCTTATCCTAACCCCTTCAATCCGGCCGTTACGATTCAACTTGATGTGCCGAAACATGAAAAAACGGATATTCACATCTATGATCTGACGGGGCGTATGACTGCTTTAATCCATCAGGGAGAATTGCAGGCAGGTGTTCATTCATGGGTCTGGACTCCTGAAAACCTTGCCTCGGGAATCTATATTTTGGCTGTGAGAGCAGGAGAGTGGTTTGAACAAAAGAAGGTAGTTTATTTGAAGTAGAAGATGGTGAGTGGCAGGTGGCAGGGGAGTTTTTTATATGGGGGATGAAAATTGGGGAAATTGAACAGTTCATGGGTTTGGAGGTTTGGAAAAATGCCCATGTCTTTGTTCTGGAGGTCTATCGGGTGACAGAAGATTTTCCAAAAAAGGAAAAAAATGAAACATAAACTCCTGAACATACTATGGTTTGTGATTCCAACACTGTTAGCGGCAGATATCTACGAACCGGAAGGAATAAACATGCCCGGCGCCTGGAATTCTTGGACGAATCCGCCGACAGTCATGGCACTGGCCAATGGAAATCAGACAACCGGTGGAAAAATCACTAAAATCACAACCGGAACACCCCGATGGCAGACAACGATCCATGTTGCGGAAAGTGGCGGAGATATCACAGGCGGAACATACGAATGGCTCTTTACCAGTGGACCCTCAGATAATTATTTTTCCAATAAATGGGCTGGCGTCAGTATCACAATGAATACATTACAGACATATACATTTAATACAGGTGCAAATAACAACATTACTGTCAGTAACGGAAAATGGTACACCGTGAACTGGGAAGACAAGGGATATACCAATACCCGTGCGATCTTCATGGAAACGTCGGAAAAGCCCGCCGCCATTCTCACTGTCTCTCAGGCGGGTGAATCCGGAGCAGGGGGGAGCTATGTGACTGAAAACCTCATTGATACGGTGTTTATCACGACGGATAAGGTGTTGAGTCCGGAAGAAACGCTCTATATACGCTATGGTGTGAACGGTTTTGAGACGGATGGGTTTGTCCGGGCGGTGCAGGATGAAGAGACGAATTACTACGCCATCCTGCCGAATAATGCAGCCTTGGGGGATACAATCCATTATTACGCCCTGACCAGTACGCTGGAGTTTACACCCGGCGGTGATTTGGACAATAATCCGGACCTGCTGACCCTGGCCTGGAATACAAACGGCGGTACCAACTGGCAGGTGATTTCCTATAGAAACCAGCCGCCGGTGATTGAATCCATTGTTGGGAATCAGACGGTAGAATTAGGTCAAACCCTTACACTTAACCTAACCGCCACTGATGCAGACGGGGATCCGTTGATTTGGACTGCCCTTGAAAAACCGGACGGGGCGATTCTGACAGACAACGGAGACGGGACCGCCGTCTTTTCCTGGACACCTGCAGCGGATGGTATTGGCGAACACCCGGTTATACTTATAGTAACAGACGTCACCGGACAGCTCCAACCCCTGAGAATGAACATAAAACAGGAATAATATCCGTTATTAAATATTGATTCAAATGAAAAATGAAAGTAAAATAAAAAAGAAAGTACTATGAATGATTGGAGGTGGATGATGAAGAGAGTGGTGATATTATTAATAATAATTTTCAGTAGTAATTTATTATACGGACAGTATTCAGATGCGGCTGAAAATTATTCAACTTGGGCAAATGAATCAAATGAAGGTTATAGATTTCAACCATGGAATTTATATACTAGTGAAAATGCAACAGCAGGTAATTTTTTAGGTTCTAGTCATGCAGGATTGATTGATACAGATAATAAAGCTTTTGGTATGTGGGCTGTAAATGGTTATTATAATGCGGAAAGGTATTTTTCTCAGGATTTACGTGTTGATGATAAATTTGAAATTGATTTAAGCGTTCATTGGCGTGATGGAAATAGAGGAATTGATCTTTTTAATAGTATTGGCGAAAATTTGTGGAATTTTAACATAAATTATGATGGTTATGGTAATACAAGTTGGGGTTGGCAGGAAAATTCATCAATTACATTGACTGCAACGCAAATAAGTTTATCACAGTTTAAAATAGATTTAATACGTAATAATGATAACGCTTCATGGAGTAGTTCTAACATTAATGGTGTTGTAGCTGGTTTTAAAGCATATGTAGGAGATACTGGGGGAGGAGACGAAAGAAATTTCTATATTAATAATCTAAAAATTAGATATCCTGATGGCTCCCTCCCCGTCACCCTTTCCGCCTTTACAGCCAAAGCGCTGAAAGGGAATGTGATTCTGGAATGGGAGACATCCGCGGAGATCGAAAACCAGGGTTTTCTCCTCAGTCGCGAGGAACAAGGGACGAGCAGCGAGACTGTGATTGCCAGTTTCACGACGGTTGATGCGTTGAAAGGGCAGGGGACAACCACTGAGACAACGAAGTATGCCTATACGGATAAGTCCGTTGAACCGGGGAAAACATACGTTTATACGTTAGCTGATGTGGATTATGCCGGAAATGAGACGGTTCTGGAGAAGGTTGAGGTTACGGTTGAGGCTGAGGGTGCGATGCTGACTGAAGGCTTTGCCCTGAAAACCGCCTATCCCAATCCCTTTAATCCCTCGGTGACTCTGAGCTACCAGATCCCTGCCATGGAAACAGTGACATTCCTCATCAGTGATCTCTCCGGCCGTACCATCTGGTCCGCCCAACGGGTTCATACAAGTGCCGGTACCTTTGAACTCACATGGAACGGCAATGACCTGAAAGGCGCCCCGGCACCCTCCGGACTCTATATCCTGAAGATGAATGCAGGTGAATTCAGGCAGGCTATCAAATTAACGCTGGTGCGGTAAGAACGATTCAAGATTTAAGATTTAACATTCAAGATTCAAAATTCAAGATTCAAGAAAATTGCACGATCCCGATGAATGTCGGGATTGTGTGTTTAAAGCGAGATTAATCCTGCGGAGTAGCCGGTTGTTAGGGGTGACCTGCGGGTCGCCTGTGCCAGACTGCCCGTGAAATGAACGAAGTATATTTCACCGGGGCCGATCTCCCGAATTGGCCAGCCTCTGCCCCCAGCGCCCTAAACCGGCAAAAATAAACCTAAATGAATAAGAGTAGAATATGACTCAAAACTCAAGACTCAAAAGTCAAGATTCAAGACTCAAAACTCAAGACTCAAAAGTCAAGATTCAAGACTCAGAATTAATTCAAAATTCATCCATTCAATTCATCCCGACCGTTTTCGGAAAGAATCCGGAATTCAGAATTCTCGTCTTTCTCTTCCTCTTTTCTGTTCAACTCTTCGCTACTCCTGTATCAACCATTCCTCCCTTTCCCACCCGTTTTGATTCCATAACCGTGTTCTACAATGCGTCCGCAGGAAATGCTGCCCTGAAAGGCGCTGAAGGTCTGCTTTATGCCCATACGGGCGTGATTACGGATAAAAGCACATCCCCGTCGGACTGGAAATACGTGATTACGCCATGGCCCGGTGAAGCACCCGGTGCCAATCAGGATAAAAACACACTCATTCCTGAAGATGAAGATTTGTATAAACTCTCCGTGGGCAATCCCTACGATTTTTACAGCGTTCCCCCGGATGAAAAAATCCTCCGCCTTGCATTCGTGTTCAGAAATGAGGACGGTTCATTGGCAGGTCGGAGTGAAGACGGTTCGGATATCTATGTGATCCTCTATGAACCCGGACTGACAACAATTCTGATTGAACCGTCCGGTGTGGATAAATTCGGCCATCCGGACCGCTCTCCCGTGTTTCTCAATGTTTCCGATACACTGAAAATTTCCTTTACAGCCGCCGCCCTTGGCGTGGATGCCGATTCCCTGTTCCTCCTGAGAAATAATACCGGACTCTTTTCCACATCCTCTGATACGCTTACATACGAAGGAACGGTTCAGCCCTCATGGAAGGGGAGAAGCCGTCTCCGCTGTGTGGCTTTTTCCTCACACGGGATCTCGGATACCCTGACCTTTTCACTTATCGTTGAACCATCACCGGCACTCATCACCAAACCATCCTCAGTAAAAGATGGGCTCACAATTATCGACAACACAACCGCCGCCTTCAGCCTCATGGCTCCCGGCAAGGATTTTGTCTATCTGCTGGGCGATTTTAACGACTGGAAAGTGGATGACGACTGGCTGATGAATAAACAGGTTGACGGAAATAAAACATATTTCTGGATAACGGCAGACGGACTCAATTCCAATATTGAATATGCATATCAGTACCTTGTAGACGGTGAGATCCGCATCGCCGATCCTTACACCCGGAAGATTCTGGACCCGGGGGATGATTATATCCCTGATTTTGTATATCCGGATCTTAAATCCTATCCCCACGGTTTAACCGAACATGCAGTCTCGGCATTTATAACCCTTCCGGAAACCTATGTATGGCAGAACAATGATTATTCCCTGCCGCCTCAGACCGATTTGGTTATCTATGAACTGCTGGTCCGGGATTTTCTGGAGGACAGATGGTACAAATCCCTTACCGATTCACTGTCCTATCTGAAAAGGCTGGGTGTGAATGCCATACAGCTTATGCCCGTGATCGAGTTCGGCGGGAATGACAGCTGGGGCTACAATCCCACCTTCTTTTTTGCAGCGGATAAAGCTTACGGCACAGAAAATGATCTGAAAGCCTTTATCGATTCCTGCCATGGAGCAGGAATTGCCGTGATTATGGATATCGTTTTAAATCATGCCTTCGGGGATTTTCCCCTCATAAGGCTCTACAATGAAGGAGATTACGGACAGCCGTTGCCGGAGAACCCGTGGTTCAATGTAACATCTCCCCATCCCATGAGTGTGGGATATGATTTTGACCATTCTTCCCCTTATACCAAGGATCTGGTTAAACAGATCACTGCTTACTGGATTGAAGAATTCCGATTTGATGGCTACCGTTTCGACCTGTCCAAAGGTTTTACGCAAAATTATACCGGTGATGATATTGGTGCCTGGAGCCGGTATGACCAAAGCCGTATCGATATTCTCAACGACTATGCATCCCATATCCGTTCCGTGAAACATGATGCCATCCTGATTCTTGAACACTTTGCCGATAATGATGAGGAAACAGCGCTGGCACACAGCGGTTTTATGCTCTGGGGGAATATGAACGAACCCTACAGTCAGGCGTCCATGGGATGGCTGGATCACTCCGATTTCAGCTGGGGTTATTTCAGGAACCGGGGCTGGTGGGCCATGAATCTGGTGACATTTATGGAAAGCCATGACGAACCCTGGCTTATGTATAAAAATTATCAGTATGGCAATTGTAATCCGTCCTACTGCACTAAAGATACGGCTACTGCCCTTGAACGCATGGCACTTAATGCTGTTTTTCTTTTTTCCATTCCCGGTCCCAAAATGATCTGGCAGTTCGGTGAACTGGGCTATGATCAGGAACTCCCTGCAGAAGATGGCAGAACGGAAGCAAAACCTGTCCTCTGGGAGTATCAAAATGACAGAAACCGATTGCGTCTTTTCAATGTCTACAAAAATCTTCTCAGACTCCGGAAGGAATATTCCCTGTTCCGTTCTTCCGATACAGATGTATCCATCTACACACCGAGTAATGTGCCGGACAGGCGGATCAAATTGTCGTCTGCAGAATTGAATGCCGTGATTATTGGGAATTTTGGTATGACATCCAATACATCATGGCCTGAATTTCACCACAGCGGACTCTGGTACGACTTCTTCACCGGGGACAGTGTTCATGTGGATAATACAAATATGACATTTACACTCGAACCGGGAGAATACCGCCTGTATACCGATAAAAAGCTCTTTGCACCTGATACGACTCTTCCTGTCTCTCTCAGGGACAGTGATTTCAAAACCGGCAATTTCAGAATCGCAAAGCTCTTCCCAAACCCGTTTAATGCAACTGTTCGGATTAATCTTGAATTGCCTGAAAGCACTCCTTTACGGATAAATATTTATAATATTCAGGGTAAGATGGTTTATGAGGATATGCACCCTGAAACGTCTCCGGGGGGTTATACACTAATTTTAACTATGGATAATCTCCCGTCCGGTGTCTATTTTCTGAGAGTATTTCAAAATGGTAAAATCGCAACACAAAAGATGGTGCTGATGAAATGAGAAAAGGATATACATTTTTGAAAGGATTGACGCTGCTGTTTGGGTTGCGGGTTTTATTACAGGCATCTCCCGTAACATCTGAACCGCCATTCCCAACGGTGAATGATTCCATTGTAGTCTATTTTGATGCAACAAAAGGGAATCAGGGACTTAAAGATTTTGCCGGTCCCATCTATGCTCATACCGGCGTGCTTACGGACGAAAGCGCAACCTCATCCCAGTGGAAATTTGTGAAAACACAGTGGGGAGAAGATACTCCCGCAACGAAGCTGGATTATATTTCTCCCAATCTATGGAAACTGTCAATCGGATTTCCCCGCGAATATTACGGTATCCCGGACAGTGCCAACGTAACTCACCTGGCTTTTGTATTCCGTTCTTCCGTTCAGCCGGGAGGAAGTTATAAAGAGGGCAAGGATGTTGATAATAAGGATATTTTTATTCCCCTCTATGAAGCAGGGATCACGGCACGCTTTGTCACGCCTTCCATCAATCTGACATTTAATGATCCGCGCCGGGAACCCCTTTTCAGACATGAAAACGATACGGTTCATATAATGGGAACCAGCATCCAGCTATTCACAAAGACAGTACGGACAGAGCTATGGATCAATGATGACAATGTTCTGACGGTTTCTGAGGATACGTTGTCCTATGAATTAATGTGCGGAGACTTTGCCGATCCCATGATAAATGTCCGGCTGATAGCTGCCGATGCCCATAATGTGAGCGATACAACTTCTTTTATAATTATACTGAATCCGGGACAAAAGGAAGAATCACGCCCTGACGGACTCCGGGACGGGATATCAGTGAACAGGGAAACCAACACAGTTACGTTTTCTCTCTTTGCACCCCATAAAGATTTTGTTCACCTTATCGGTGACTTTAACGATTGGATGGTATCGCCGGAATTTGAATTATTCAGGGATGAAAAAGCAACGGTTGCCGTATGGTACTGGATCACGATTCCCCTGGAACCGGATAAAGAATATGCCTTTCAATATCTGATTGACGGGAAACTCCGGATAGCTGATCCCTATACGACAAAAATCCTGGATCCCTGGAATGATCATTATATCCCGTCTTCAGTTTATCCCGGTTTGAAACCCTATCCCGCAGGTAAAACCAAAGAGATTGCCGCAACCTTCAATACTTATGATCATCAGCCATTCCCGTGGACCGATTCTGCGTTTGTCCGCCCGGAAAACGATGCATTGGTGATTTATGAACTCCTTGTTCGGGATTTTCTTGAGGATCACAGTTACGAATCCCTCATCGATACGATCCCGTATCTGAAAAAACTGGGTATCAATGCTGTCGAACTCATGCCCTTTAACGAATTTGAAGGGAATTCAAGCTGGGGATACAATCCTATCTTTTATTTTGCTCCTGATAAATATTATGGAACGGATAGGGCACTGAAACGCTTTATCAATACATGCCATGAGGAAGGCATTGCTGTGATTATGGATATGGTTCTGAATCATTCCTATGGACAATCCCCTTTGGTTCGCATGTATTGGAACAGTTTGCAATCCCGTCCTTCTGCCGATAATCCGTGGTTTAATGAAGTGTCGCCCAATCAGGAATTTTCCTGGGGTTACGATTTTGATCATGAAAGTCTTCACACTCAGGCATTTATGGATTCGGTTCTTTCATATTGGCTGCAGGAATATCATATTGACGGATACCGGCTTGATTTTACAAAAGGATTTACAAATACATCGGGAAACCCGGGATATGACACGCCCCGTATCAATCTTCTGAAACGGATGGCGGATGAAGTGTGGTCCCGTGATCCTGATGCATATCTGATTCTGGAACACTGGGCTGATAACAGCGAGGAAAAGATTCTCTCGGATTACGGAATGATGCTTTGGGGGAATGTTACCCATGATTATCAGGAAGCCGCAATGGGGTATACGTCAAATTTTTCATGGGGATACTATAAATCGAGAGGGTGGAACAAGCCTCATCTGGTCACTTATATGGAAAGCCATGATGAAGAACGGATGATGTACAAGAATATCACCTGGGGTAAAAGTTCCGGGGATTATTCCACCAAAGATCTTTCCACGGCTCTGAACCGTGTTAAACTGGCTTCTGCATTTTTCTATACACTTCCCGGCCCCAAAATGCTCTGGCAGTTTGGTGAACTGGGATATGATGTTTCCATTGATAATCCCTGCCGCATCTGTGAAAAACCCGTTCATTGGGAATATTACGAAAACGCTCAGCGACACAATCTTTATAAAACAATATCAGCATTATTAACTCTTCGCAATTCAAATAAACTCTTTTATTCGGGAGAAACAACCGTTGACATGAATACCGACGGTTTAGTCAAAGTGATCAAATTATCCGGACAGGATATGAAGGCGGTTGTTGTAGGGAATTTTGATGTTGTGGAACAAAATACGGATGTGCTTTTTCCCGAAGCGGGGACGTGGTATGACTATTTTAGTGGAGACAGCATGAGTTTTGGCAATCTGGAAAGAGTACGCTCTTTTACATTATCTCCGGGTCGTTTTCACATATATACAAACAAAAAACAACCCCTTCCCGAACCGGGCATCCTGACAGATATTAAACCGGAAGATCTGATTCTGTCCATATATGAACTGTATGAGAATTATCCCAATCCTTTTAATGGAATAACAACTATTTCATTTGCCGTTCCAAAGCGTGACGAATTTATTGTCAGAATTTATGATCTTCAGGGTAGGCAGGTCAAAGAACTCTACCGGGGAAATCTGGAACCGGGAATCCATCAAATTTCCTGGGACGGAAGAAATGACTCAGGTCAGATAGCAGCATCAGGCATCTATTTTTATGGTGTTGACCATAAATCGTTGGGTTCTCTGAAAGGTAAAATGGTTTTCTTAAAATAATCAGACAGGACAAAATTCATGAAGTTTCAGGGTAACAAATGGTGTCTTGACGGCCATCCGCTGACACTCGATGATTTTAAGTATTATCTGCAGGTTCATCCCCAACTGTCAATAGATGAAGCAATTATGACCCGGCTCAAAGAAAGCCGTTCATTTATAGACAGGCAGATAAAAAAGGGTATGGTCATGTATGGCGTGAATACAGGTTTCGGCCATCTGGCTCAGGTCCGTATTCCTGATGAACGGTTGGATGAACTTCAGGTGAATCTCGTAAGAAGCCATGCAGCAGGTGTGGGGGCTTTTATTGAAGAGGATATCGTCAGATTGATCATGCTTGTTAAAGTTCAGAGTCTGATCCAGGGTTGCTCCGGTGTCCGTCCTGAGGTTGTTGATCAGTTACTTTTCTTTTTGAATAATAACATCCTTCCCCGAATTCCTTCCAAGGGAAGCGTCGGGGCTTCCGGGGATCTGGCACCTTTGGCCCATATGGCTCTGGCTCTTATTGGTGAAGGGAAAGTTTTATATCAGGACAGGGAAGAGGATTCCCGCGAAGTTCTGAATTCTCTGTGTCGAGAACCGCTTGTCCTCAAAGCGAAAGAAGGACTTGCCATCATCAATGGGACACAATCAATGACGGCTCACGGCATATTTGCTCTTATTCGAACGGAAAACCTCCTTTATTCGGGAGAATTGATTTTCGGTCTTGCTCTGGATGCCATGAAAGCATCTCTGGCCCCGTTCCACAGAGCTATTCATGAAGTCAAAGGATCTCCGTTCAATACTGCCTGTGCAGACAGAATACGTTATTACATGCAAAAAAGTGAGATTAACCGTTCTCACGAACATTGTGACAAAGTTCAGGATCCATACTGTTACCGATGTTTTCCGCAGGTCTGCGGGGCCGTGTGGGAAGCCTATGACCATGTAAAGCATATCATAATCAGAGAAGCAAACAGTGTATCTGATAATCCTTTGATTTTTGAAGATCAGGAACTGATTGTAAGCGGTGGAAATTTTCATGGGGAATCACCGGCTCTCACGCTGGATTATCTCGCTATAGCAGTCAGTGAACTGGCCGGCATATCCGAACGGCGGATAGCGGAGCTGGTTGATACCCACATGTCCAGACTGCCGGCATTTCTTGTGGAAGACAGTGGTGTAAACAGCGGATTCATGATTGCCCATGTTACGGCTGCTGCACTAGTTTCTGAGAATAAAGGACTGTCACATCCGTCATCTGTAGACAGTATACCCACATCTGCCAATCAGGAAGATCATGTAAGCATGGGACACAGATCTGCACGAAAAATCCTTGAAATTCTGGATAATGCTGAAACTGTTCTGGCTATTGAATATCTGGCAGCAGCAGAGGGTGTGGATTTTCACCGTCCATTGAAAAGCAGCCCGATCCTTGAAAAAGTCCATGAACGAATACGGCAGGATATTCCTCATCTCGATAAAGACAGAAATATGTCCGTTGATATCCAAAAAGCTGTCGCAATTATTAAAAGCGGATTTCTGCAGAATACTGCGAAAAGATGAGCGATTATTAGACGTTCAGAGGTTGAGACGTTGAGGCACGCTTTGCTCGCTGTTTAAGGGTTCATGGGTTCATGGGCTCAAGGGTTCATGAGCTCAAGGGCTCAAGAGTTCAAACGTTGAGAGGTTCAGAGGTTGAGAGGTTGAGACGTTCAGAAGTTCAAGGGCTCATGGGTTCAAGGGTTCATGAGCTCAAGGGCTCAAGAGTTCAAACGTTCAGAGGTTGAGAGGTTGAGACGTTCAGAAGTTCAAGGGCTCATGGGCTCATGGGTTCAAGGGTTCATGAGCTCAAGAGGACTGATTGCCTGTTGACTGCCCACTGACGACGTTCAATCCCCGCTTTGCGGGGTTCAATCACCTCACGTTGTTCGGTATTCAATCACTGCTTCGCAGCGTTCAATATGTTGAACATCG
>NPIE01002202.1_pt1 | contig 32968 bp, 20 predicted proteins | sample 8637661 | NCBI WGS metagenome assembly NPIE01 (sample SAMN07420842, study PRJNA396082) | bioreactor metagenome | isolation source: sample BA12 brine-fed electro-methanogenic bioreactor BA | place: Japan: Kochi | collected 2016-12-09 | reverse complement strand
GGATTCTCGAACTGTTCGATAATCGTGTTCAAGAAGCGTTGCGCTTCGGCTCCGTCATTGACCCGATGATCAAAGGTCAGCATCACCGGCAGCATCAGCCGGGGCACGAAATCGTAGCCCTCAGTGAGCGCGTTGTATGTTTCCCCTTCCGGCAGCGGTTGCCGCCGTGCCACAGGCTGGATGCGCGCCTGCGCGAGCCCCAGAATGGCGACCTCGGGGAAGTTGATGATGGGTGAGAAAGCCGTCCCACCCAGGGCGCCCACATTGGTGATGGTCATGCTCCCACCCTGCATGTCTTCGATGCTCGCGTTTCCTTCGCGGGTGCGCTCGACCAGCTCCGAGAGTGCCACGGAAAGCTCCAGGATACTCTTGCGATCCACATCCCGCAGCACCGGCACGATGAGTCCCCGATCAGTATCCACTGCCACGCCGATATGGTAATACTGCTTCAACACGATCTCTTCGGCCTCGATGTCCAGGCTGGAGTTGAATTTGGGGAAGATCTTCAGAGCGTTGGTCAACGCCTTGAGCGCAAAAACCGTCAGGGTCAGTGACCCGCCCGCCTCAGCGACATCCCCCTTGTAACGCCGGCGCAATGTCTCCAACTCGGTAATGTCGGCCAGGTCCTGGGTGTTGACGTGGGGCACCTGAGCCCAGGAGAGGGCCATCTGCTTCGCCGTGGCTCGACGCACCGAACGCAAGGGGATGCGCTCCACCGGCCCGGTCTTCTCGAAGTCGGGTAACGAAGGCGGTGCCTCCCACGTGGAAATACCCATGAGTGAGGGCGCCCGTTCGCGCTCCTCGCGCCGTTCCGGCGCTCGTTCCGGTTCCCGTTCCTCCGGCTCTACCTCGGCGTAGGCCCGCACGTCCTCGGTGGTCACGCGCCCGCCCGGACCACTGGGAGGCACGTCGTGGAGATCCACCCCCAGCTCACGGGCGATGCGGCGCGTAGAAGGCGCCGCTGGCACCACTCCCTCGCGCTGCGGCTCACCGCGTTCCGGAGCCGTCCGGGCTTCAGGCTCTTCTTCCTTGGGCGCTTCGCGCCTGGGCGCGGCTTCCTCTTCCTTGGCTTCTTCCTGAGGCACGTTATCCCCCGTCCCACCGAAGACCATCAGCACGTCACCCACGTGGACGACGTCCCCGGGCTGGACCCGGATCTCCGTGACCACATCGTTATACGGAGACGGAATCTCAACCGCTGCCTTGTCCGTCTCCACCTCCAGAATCGTCTGATCCTCTTCCACCTGATCCCCCGCGGAGACCTTGACGTCGAGGACCTCGCCTTCATGAATACCTTCTCCCAGATCAGGGAGTTTGAACTCTTTAGCCATGCAAATCTCCTCCGCTTCTTCTCTCGCTGCTCACGCTTCCAACGCCGTCCGCGCGGCCCGAAGCACCCGCTCCGTATCGGGCAGATACGCCTGCTCGCGCGCAAAGAGCGGGAAGATGACGTCGTAGCCCGTCACACGCTGGATGGGCGCCTCCAGATACCAGAAGGACTTCTCATTGAGCCGGGCGATGATCTCCGCCGCCGGGCCGAAGCTGCGCGGCGCCTCGTTCACGATCACACAGCGGCCCGTCTTCCGGACCGAGTCCGTGAATTGGGAATCGTCCAGCGGCGAAATGGTCAGCAGGTCGATGACTTCCGCCTCAACCCCTTCCTCTTGCAATCGGTCAGCTGCCTCCAGCGTCGGACGCAGCATCGCGCCATAGGAGATGAAGGTGATATCCTCCCCCTCCCGCACGATCTGCGATTCACCGATGGGCAGCGTCTCCTCGTCCTCGGGCACCTCCTCGCGGAAAGCCCGGTAGACGGATTTCGGCTCCAGGAAGATCACCGGATCCGGATCGCGCATAGCGCTCACCAGCAAAGCCCGGGCGTTGCGCGGTCCCGAGGGAATGACGACCTTGAGACCGGGGGTGTGCGCGTAATAGGCCTCGCGGCTCTCCGAGTGATGCTCCAGCGCCCGGACGCCGCCGGCGTAGGGCATGCGCAGCACCATGGGCACGGAGAAGCGCCCGGCAGAGCGATTGCGCAAGCGCGCAGCGTGCTGTTCGATCTGCGCAAAGGCCTGGTACGCAAAGCCGGAGAACTGAATCTCGGGAACGGGCCGCAGGCCGTAGACCGCCATCCCGATGGCCATACCCACAATCGCCGACTCCGCCAGCGGGGTATCCAGGGCGCGGTCTTCGCCGAATTTGTCATATAACCCATCGGTGACACGGAAGACACCGCCGTTGACGCCCACGTCCTCCCCCAGCACAACAACCCGGTCGTCCTGCTCCATCTCCTGGTGCAAAGCCAGGTTCAGGGCCTGAACCATATTCATCTTTGCCATCACTATGCCTCCTTCTGCTCCGCCTGCCACGCACGCAGGGACTCCCGTTGCTCCTCGTGGTAGGAAGGAATCTCGGCGAAAGTGTGTTCAAACATCAATAACGGATCGGGCGCCCCCTCCATCCGCTTCTCGGCGGCTTCAACCGCCCCCCGAATCTCCGCGTCAACCTCCTCCTCCAGCTCTTCGATCCGCTCATCGGTGAGCAGTCCCTTTTCCCTGAGATAGTTCTGGAAGCGCTCGAGGGGATCGCGCTCCGCCCACTTCTCCTCCTCCTCCTCCTCGCGGTAGCGGGAGGGGTCGTCGGCAGTCGTGTGCACCGACATCCGGTAGGTGACCGCCTCGATGAGGGTCGGGCCTCCACCTTTGCGGGCGCGCTCCACCGCCTCCCGCGTGGCGACGTAGACCGCCAGAATGTCGTTGCCGTCCACCTGAATGCCGGGCATCCCCTGCCCCAGCGCCTTCTGAGCCAACGTCTTCGAATTGGTCTGCTGCTTGCGAGGCACGGAAATCGCCCACTGGTTGTTCTGATTCAAGAAAACCACGGGCAACTGGTAGACGGCGGCAAAGTTGAGCGCCTCGTGGAAATCCCCCTGGGAGGTGGCCCCATCGCCGAAGTAGGTGATGGCCACGCGATCCTCGCCGCGATACTTAATGCCCCAGGCGATCCCCACCGCGTGCAGCATCTGGGAGCCGACGGGGACAGAGATGGGCAGGTTGTTTACGCCCTCAGGAATGTGACCGCCCTCCTCGTACCCGCCAAAATAGAGGAGAATGTTCTCCATCTGACGCCCGCGCCAGAGTTCGGCTGCCGTCTCTCGAAAAGCAGGCACCATCCAATCCTCATCGTCGAGCAGCGCGATGGAGCCCAGTTGCGCGGCTTCCTGGCCCTTGATGGGGGCGAAGGTACCGATCCGACCCTGACGCTGCAATTTCAACATCCGCTCGTCGAATCGACGTCCAAGCAACAGATAACGATGCATCTTGAGCAGAAGCTCGTCAGGAATCTCGGGTTCCAGGTCTTTGTCGACCTTTCCCCCCTGGTCCAGGATGGTGAGGCGCTCCACCTGATACTCCAAATCGATCACTTCTCTAGGCATAGGTCAGTCTCCTTTACGATGATCCTGTGGGCAGCTACGCCCACGCTTATGTCAGAATAGCATCTGTCAGAATAGCATCTTTTAAATCATGCTTTTCTTCTTAATTATAACAAGGAAGGAACCGGAAGTCAACAAGAATGCATAAGAGTTAGATTAGAAATGAGGGGGACAATCGTCGCAAGCCCCCCATAGAAACCGCCCCCCTTCAAATTGAAAGGGGGCGGTTAGACGCAAGCGGTGGGGAGGCTAGTCCCGCAGCTTCTGCAGACGCTTCTCCCATTTGGTGTGCAGTCGGTCGTAGACCTTCTCGCTGATCTCGCCGGCCGCGAGCCGTGCGTCGAGGCTATCGAGCAGGGCCTCAATCTCGGCGGGGGTTTGGGGGTTTTGCGAAGGGGCTGCCGCCGGAGCCGCCTGTTGTTGCGCGCCCCCCTGCACGGCTTGTCCCATCATCTGGGCCATACTGCTGCCCAGACCGATACCCGCACCCAACCCCACGCCCGTTCCGGCGCCACCGCCGGGAGCCTGAGCTGCATCGCGCATGGCCTGCGCGCCCTGGTACATCATATAGGCGTTCATGTCGCCGATGGCGCCCATGGCAGCCCGAGCGTCAATGGCTTTGGCCGTCTCCTCCGTGGGCGAGATGGACTCCACGTAGAAGGAGTTGAGGGTGATACCCCGCGCAGCGAATTCCTCCCCGGCCTTGGCCCGCACGCCGGCGGACAGCTCCTCCACAAAGCCCGCCATCTGGATAACGGATTTCCCCATCGTGCCGATGAGGTCCATCATCTTGCTCAGGATAATGCTGCGGAAGAACCCCTCGATATCGCGGGTCCGGAAGAGCCCCTGAGTCCCCACAATCTTTGTCACAAAGAGCTGGGGATCGGTGATTTGCAGCGCGTAGGTGCCGTACCCAGTCACGCGAGCCATGCCGAGAACAGGATCGGGAATGGTGATGGGTTGGGGGGTCCCCCACTTCATGTCGGTCAGTTCACGCAAAGTGACGAAGTAGACCTCGGCCTTGAAGGGCGTGTTCCCCGAAAAGGCCTTTCCCACCAGATCCACCAGCAGGGGGATGTTGGCGGTCGTGAGGGTGTGACGCCCCGGACCAAAGGTGTCCAGAGCTTTGCCATCGCGGTAGAAGACCGCGGCCTGGCCCTCCCGCACGATAAGCTGCGAACCAATGCGAAAATCGCCCGAACCCCTCTCCGGGATACGATGCACCATTGTGGTGCGACCTTCATCGACAAACTCGACAATGTCAAAAACACGAGCCATGGATTTTACCTCCTCAGGTTCTATAGACTGGGTTCGGCACCGACATCGTAGGTCCCGCTGAGCACCTCCGCGCGTTCGTCGAAGGTGGTATTGGCCTCACGAGCCAGGTCACGGACGAGCAGGAGCTGGGAGCGTGCCTCGTCTGTCGCGACGGCCTCACGCGCCCGCCCTATGGCGCCCTCAATGCGATCGACGTAATCCATCAACCGGGCGTCGAATTCATAGAGCCGGTCCAGGTCATCCTCCTTGACGCGGACCGCGTCGAAAAGGCCGGAGTAACCGTACGAGGCCGTCCGCACGCGATCGATGAAGGTCTGGATCAGCGTGGCTGCCCGCTCGCCCTCCGGCAGCAGCTCGAACTTCCCCTCGGCTATGAGATCCTGCTGAAGAGCATCGAGATGGGTCTTCACCGTCCGCATACGGGTAGCAAGCGCCTCACGCAGAAGTTTGTCCGCTTCGCGCCGCAGCTCCTTCTCCTTGTACCCCTTGTAACCGGGAACCGCTTCCGCGATGCCCCGCTCCAACCCGAACATATCGCCTTTGATCTTGTCCAGCAAACTCATCTACACCCTCCTGAGTCCTTGATGATGGTATGCTTCTCTGTCGATTACACGCTTTGTCACGGGGACACCTTCTTATTGTAGCACAAAACAACGAGAAAGGTAAATCTCCAGACATTCCGGAAAGCCCGGACGCTTCTGACCCGCTCTATATACGCAAAAGCAGCCGGTACGTTGCAACGTACCGGCTGCTTCTCAACCAAGGCTTTCAGCAGCACCGGGTCAGGCTCGGGCTCCCCCTCGGAGACCTAGGCCGTAGGCCCCTAGGCCGCAGGCACAGGCTCCGGCTCCTGCCGGGACTCCGCTACGGGCTCCACGACGCCTTTCAGCTCCTCCATGGGAGCCAGCGCGTGCTCCAGCACCTCCTGGATATCGTCCACCAGGATCAGTTCCATCTCTTCGCGGACCTTCTCGGGAATCTCCTCCAGGTCCACCTCGTTGAGCTGGGGCACCAAGACCTTCTTCAAGCCAGAGCGATGCGCCGCGAGCACCTTCATCTTCAGTCCTCCAATGGGCAACACTTGCCCCTGGAGGGTGATCTCGCCCGTCATGGCCAGATCCGAGCGCACCGAACGACCGGTGAGCAGCGAAACCAGGGCCGTGACAAGAGTAATACCCGCGGAAGGCCCATCTTTCGGGACGGCTCCCGAGGGAACGTGCAGGTGGATCTTACCCTGCACCGCCCCCTCCGGCAATCCCAGATCGCCGGCGTGAGCCTCGACGTAGCTCAGAGCAATGCGCGCCGACTCCTGCATAACCTCGCCCAGCTTCCCGGTCAAGATCAGCGTGCCCTCTTTGCCGCCCATCTGAGCAGCCTCAACGAAGAGCACCTCGCCTCCCGTCGGCGTCCAGGCCACACCAGTGGCCACGCCGGGGCGCTCGGTACGCAGCGCCGCCTCGAAGCGGTACCGCGGCTTACCCAGATATTCTCGCACCTGCTCCGCTCCAATCTCCACCTGTTCCGTGACGGTGCCTTCGGCCACCTTCGTCGCGATCTTGCGACAGACCTTGCCGATCTGACGCTCCAGCTGGCGCACGCCCGACTCCCGGGTGTAATCCCGGATAATCTTGCGCAATCCATCGTCGGTGAACCGAATCTCCTCTTCCCGTAGCCCGTTGACCACCAGCTGCCGCTGCACCAGATACTGGCGCGCGATATGCAGCTTATCGTACTCGGTGTAGCCATCGATCTGGATGACCTCCATCCGGTCCAGCAGCGGCGCGGGGATAGTCGAAGTTGTGTTCGCCGTGCAGATGAAGAGCACCTGGCTCAGATCGAAGTCCACATCCAGATAATGATCGCGGAAGGCGTGATTCTGCTGCGGGTCCAGAACCTCCAGCAACGCCGAGGAGGGATCGCCCCGCCAATCGGAGCCGATCTTGTCGACCTCGTCAAGCATAAAGACGGGGTTCTTCACCTCGCTGCGCTTGATGGCCTGCATAATGCGTCCCGGCATCGCGCCGATGTAGGTGCGGCGGTGACCGCGAATCTCGGCCTCATCCCGCATCCCACCCAGGCTCATCCGGGTGAACTCGCGCTCCAACGCACGCGCCACCGACTGCCCCAGCGAGGTCTTGCCCACCCCAGGAGGCCCGACCAGGGCCAGAATTGCGCCCATGCCGACATTGGCCCGCCCCTGGATGTTGACCTCAGGCTGATCCTCAGCCGCTTCCCGCTCCTGACGTAACTTGCGAACGGCCAGGAATTCCAGGATGCGCTCCTTCACGTCCTCAAGGTCGTAGTGATCTTCGTCGAGCACCTGCCGGGCGTGGCCGATATCGAGATTCTCGTCTGTGGCCTTCTGCCAGGGCAGCGCCGTCAGCCAATCGAGGTAAGTCTTGATGACCCAGTACTCGGCGGCCTGCGGCGGCATGCGCTCCAATCGGGCGAGCTCGCGCAACGCCTCTTCTTGCGCTTCTTCAGACATACCGGACTCTTCGATCTTCTTGCGGTATTCCTCGACCTCACGCCGTCCCTCGTCGCCTTCGCCCAGCTCATCGCGAATGGCTTCCATCTGCTGTCGCAGATAGTACTCGCGCTGCGACTTCTCAATCTCTTCCTTGGCCTTCTCCTGGATCTGCTGACCGATCTGGCGCACCTCCAACTCGTGGAGCAGCACCTGGCTCAAGAACTGCATCTTGTCCGAAAGTCGATCCATCTCCAGCAGCTGCTGGGCGTCGTCCATCTCGACCCGCAGATTGGAGGCCAGAAGGTAGACGAGCAGCCGGCGATCATCCAGCTGCTGGATGAAGCTGATGGCCTCATCGGGGAACTGCGGGATGAGCTCCGCCAGCTCCATCGCCACCTCGGTGAGATTCCGATGCAACGCCTCTTCGAAAACCGATTCTTCCACAGTATCCGGCGCGAGGTCCACCCGGGCCTTCAGGTAGGGATCTTCCTGCGTCCACTCCCGAACGTGGAAGCGCTCCAGGCCCTGAATGAAGACGGTCAGCGAGCCATCCTGCCCGCGCATCACACGATGAATGACCGCCACCGTGCCCGTCGTATGAACTTCGTCGGGACCGGGGACCTCCACAGAGGGATCCTTCATCGCCAACAAGCCAACGAGACGATTCCCTTTTTCCACCTCCTCGATCAGACGGACCGAGCGGGGAATGCCCACAGCGAGGGGCATGACGATAAACGGAAACGCGACCGTATTGCGCAGGGGGAGAATGGGGATCTCCTCCGGCACTTCACTGAGCATACTATCAAGATTCTGATCCTGCATATTGAACCAGGGTAACATTCTATTCCTCCTCCAGCCCCTCTCACGTATACCTGATGCCGGAACGTTCGTTCCACAGAGGGAGCTAAGCATCGTTAGGCATTATAGCACCCACGTATTAGAAACTCATATACAACCGCCCCCGATCGGACGGAATTCCTTTTGCAGAAGGGTGCTATCCCAGGTGCCCGACCTTCATTCAACGGCTGAGCCGATTCGGGTATAATACCTTCAGAGAGAAGTATAACACACATTTGCGCCTTCCCTGGGACCGAAGGCGCTGCAAGTCGGGCCATTGCATTTGAAAACTACGCACCGCCAACCAGTTACTATTCTTGAAGGAGGAGAACTCCATGATCGATACGCACCTGCACCTGCAGGATGAACGTTACGCGACGGACAGGGAGCTGGTGCTCGAACGGGCTGCTAACGCGGGCGTGATGGCCTGTGTCATCGCCGGCACCGATCTGGAGACGAGCCGCAGCGCTGTGCGGCTGACCGAACGCTACGCCGCCGGCCCCTGCCCGCTCTACGCGACCGTCGGCATCCACCCCACCGACGCCGAGAAACTGACGCCGGAGGCGCTGGCGGAGCTGCGCACGCTGGCCCAGCATCCCCGCGTCGTCGCCATCGGTGAGATCGGGCTGGACTACTACTGGCCCCGCCAGCCGGGGCGCGCTTGGTACTGCGCCAGCCCGGCGGAGCAGCATCAGGCGCTGGAAGCACAGCTGGAGCTCGCCGCCGAGCTGGAGCTGCCGGTGGTGCTCCACGACCGCGAGGCCCACGCCGACCTGCTCACCTTGCTCAAGGGCTGGAATCCGGCCCCCGAGCGCCGGGGCACGCTGCACGCCTACGCCGGTGGTCCTGCGCGCTTGGAAAGCTTTCTCGCGCTGGGCTTCCACATCGGGATGGGCGGGCCCGTCACCTTCTCCAAGGCCACGGACCTGCACCTGGTCGCCCAGGAGGTCCCCCTCGACCGGCTGCTACTGGAGACGGACGGCCCCTATCTGACGCCCCACCCCTATCGCGGGCGGCGCAACGAGCCGGCGTATCTCACGCACATTGCGGAAGCCATCGCAGGGCTGCGGGAGCTCCCCGCCGCCGAGGTGGTGGAACGGACCACGGCAAACGCCCGCGCCCTCTTCCAGTTGGGAGCACCCGCCCCGCCCGCTCCCGGCGCCTGATGTGTTATAATGACGCCAGCTTCACATCCGAAGAGAAGAAGATGAGCGACAAGAAACCGCACTACCGTACCCTTCTCGCTGCCGAGCTCCGCCAGGTCGAGGAATTGCTGCTCGCGCTGCCCGGGCCCGTCACCCCCCAGGTCACGGAGGCCATCACCGGACTGATCACCAGCGGCGGCAAGCGACTGCGCCCCGCCCTCGTGCTGCTGGCGGCCCACCTGACCGGCGCCGACATGGAGCGCGCCTTGCCCGCCGCCGCCGCCGTGGAGCTGCTGCACACCGCCACCCTCGTCCACGACGATCTGATCGACGGGGCGGACCTACGCCGCAGCGCGGAGACGCTCAACGTGCAGTGGGGGCCCGCCGCCACGGTGCTCGCGGGCGATCTACTCTTCGCCCAGGCGGCCCGCCTGGCGACTCGCGCCGGCAGCGCGCGGTTGATGGAGCATTTCGCGGAGACGCTCGTCGTCATCTGTAGCGGGGAGATGCAGCAGCTCTTCCGCGACCGGGGGGCCTTCTCCCCTCTGACAGCCTACTACGAGCGGATTCATGCGAAGACCGCCTCGCTCTTCGGGTTGGCGCTGGCCTGCGGCCCGCTACTCGCCGACGCCCCCGAGCCGGAGGTGGAGGCCATCCGCCACTTCGGGCACCTGGTAGGGCAGGCCTTCCAGATCGCCGACGATCTCCTCGACTTCGAGGGGGAAACGGCGACCCTCGGCAAGCCCGGCGGCGCCGATCTGCGCCAGGGGCTGGTGACCCTGCCCGTGATCCACTATCTGGAGCTCCATCCGGAGGACGACCGAGTGGCGTCTCTGCTGCGCGAACCGGAGGACGAGGGACTGCTGCATGCCCTGTTAGCCGACCTGCGCGCCTCCCCCGCGTTGGAGCGCACGCGCGAGACGGCCCGGAAACACGTGCAGGAGGCACTGCCCCTGCTGGAGCACTACCCGCCCACGCCCCACCGCGAGGCGCTGGCCCAGATCGCCCACTTTGCCATCGAACGCCGGTACTGAGCCATGGCCCCCACCCTCACTGTGAGCATTGTCAGCTGGAACGTGCGCGAGCTCCTCGCCGGCGCCCTGGAGGCCAGCGCTGCTTCGTGGGGCTCGCGTCCGGGCCTCGAGCTCATTGTCGTCGACAACGCCTCGACCGACGGCACGCCCGCCCTGCTCCGGGAGCGCTTCCCCCACGTCCACCTCATCGAGAGTGGGCGCAATCGCGGCTACGGGGGCGCCAACAATCTGGCCTTTGCCGAGGCGACGGGCGATTACGTGCTGGTGCTCAACCCCGACGTGGAACCGGTGGGCGAGGCGCTGCCCCGCCTGGTGGCCTACCTTGAAGCCCATCCGGGGGTGGGTCTGGTCGCCCCCCAACTCCTGACGCCGGAGGGGGCCGTGCAGTCCTCGCGGCGGCGCTTCCCCGAGCTGCCGGTGCTCTTCCTGGAGAGCACCTGGCTGGAGGGGCTGCTGCCTCGCCGCCGCCTGCGCGCCTACTACTGCGCCGACCGCCCGGAGACAGAGACCCAGGCGGTGGACTGGGTACAGGGGGCCGCCATGCTGGTGCGCCGAGAGGTGCTGGCCCAAGTGGGGGGCTTCGACGAGAACTTCTTCATGTACTCGGAGGAGCTGGACTGGTGCCGGCGTATCGCCGAGGCGGGCTGGGAGATCATCTACTTTCCCAAGGCGCAGATTATCCACCACGAGGGCAAGAGCAGCGAGCAGGTAGTTCCTGCCCGCCATATCTACTTTCAATCGAGTAAGGTCTACTACGCGCGGAAATACCATGGCGCCCTCGTCGCCGAGCTGCTGCGCCGCTGGCTGCTGGCGCAGTACCTCTGGCAATACGGGCTGGAAGGCGTCAAGGGGCTGCTGGGCCACCGACGGGGTCTGCGCTGGGAGCGGCTGGCGGCTTACCGTCAGGTCCTCGCCAGCAAGCTCCGGCAGCAGGGGCCCGTGGAACGTGCGAATGTGTGCGCGTGCGCACATCTGAACGACCTGAACCCGCATCTCGGCGAAGAAAAGTGAACGGCAACGCAGCCAAGGGCAAGGATGAATCCGGGCCGGTCCCGTTACCCCTTGCCCATTACCTTCTCCGTACTCGGTGGTGTGCCAGAGGAACATCTTAACTTCTTACTCCTCCCTTCTCACCGGGACTATAAAGTGAGGTTACCGTGATTCCCTATCTTGGAGAAATACTGGCGCTGGTTACCGCCCTCTTCTGGGCCTTCACCTCCATCTTCTTCACCTTTGCCGGACAGCGCGTTGGATCGCGCACCGTCAACCGGGTGCGGCTGCTCATCGCCGTGCCGCTGCTCTCGCTGGCCCACCTCATCGCCGAGGGGAGCCCGCTGCCGCTGCACGCCGGCGCCGAGCGCTGGGGCTGGCTGGGCATCTCGGCCCTCATCGGCCTCGTCATCGGTGACGGGCTGCTCTTCTACGCCTTCACCGCCATCGGCGCGCGCCTCTCCATGCTCCTGATGGCCCTGACGCCCGTCATCAGCACGCTGCTGGCGTGGCTCTTCCTCGGCGAGAGGCTGCTCCCCCGGGAGCTCCTCGCCATCGCCATCACCGTCTCCGGCATCGCGTGGGTGGTGCTGGAGCGCCGCCAGCCGGCGGGGACGCCCGCCCCCACCCCGCAACCCGCCCCGGCGCCCCGCGAGCCGCCCGTGCGCACCTACCTCATCGGCGTGCTGGCGGGTATCGGCGGGGCCGTTGGCCAGGCCACCGGACTGGTCTTCTCCAAGCAGGGGATGGTGGGAGGCTTCTCGCCCATCTCCTCCAGCTTCATGCGCGTCCTCGTCGCCACCCTGGCCATCTGGATCCTGGCTGTGCTCCAGGGACAGTTCCGCCGCTCCTTCACCGCCCTCAAGGACCGGCGGGCCCTCCAGTTCATCACCGGCGGGGCCTGTGTGGGCCCGGTTCTGGGGATGACGCTCTCCCTCGCCGCCGTCCAGCTGAGCCAGGTGGGCATCGCCTCGACGCTCATGGCCCTCAGCCCCGTACTGCTCCTCCCCCTCGCCCGCTGGCTTTTCAAGGAACAGATCACCCTGCGCGCCATCCTGGGGACGGGGATCGCTATGGTGGGCGTCGCCCTCATCTTCTCGCCCGCTGCCTCTCCCGCCACCGCCGACTTCAACGGCGAGCTGGCCTACACATGGGTACTGCGCCAGACGGAGCTGGGCTATCGCATCACCGGTACGGAGGCCAACCTCCAGACCGGCGACCTGATTCTGGAGACGCTGGAAGCGCAGGGCTGGGAGACGCGAGAGCAGCACTTCGAGTACTTGGGCGTACCGGTGCGCAATCTCCTGGCCTGGAAGGGGGAGGGGCCGGCGCTGCTGCTGGGCGCCCACTACGATACCCGCCGCAGCGCCGACGAGGAGGATCCCTCCGTGCCGGTGCTCGGCGCCAACGACGGGGCCAGTGGCGTCGCCGTGTTGCTGGAGCTGGCCCGCGTCCTCGATGTGGAGCGCACCGGGCGCCGCGTCTACCTGGCCTTCTTCGACGCCGAGGACAACGGGCGGCTGGACGGCTGGGAGTGGATCGTCGGCTCCAGCCACATGGCAGAGCAGTGGGGCAAACAGGGCGAGCCGCCGCTGGAGGCGGTCATCGTCGTGGACCTGGTGGGGGACGCCGACCAGCAGCTCTATCTGGAGCACAACTCCGATCCAGAGCTGAGCGCGGAGCTCTGGGCGCTGGCTGCCGAGTTGGGGTACGGGGACCGTTTCATCCCCGAGTACAAGTGGTCCATGCTCGACGATCACATCCCCTTCGTGCGGCAGGGGATTCCCGCCGTGCTGATCATCGACTTCGACTATCCCTACTGGCACACCACCCAGGATACGCCCGACAAGGTAGCGCCGGAGAGCCTGGAGGCGGTGGGCCACACCCTCCACGTCTGGCTGGAGGGTGAATGAGCGACTGAGCGCCCCCGAAAACGGGGGCGCTCAGTCACGGGGGCGCAAAAGCGGAATCAGGCGGAATATCTCTCCATCTCCTCCCAGTTCTGGCCCACCTCCACGTCCACCTGCATGGGGACGCGCAAATCATAGGCTCCCTCCATCGCCTCACAGATGAGGGCCACGGCTTCCTCCAGTTCCGCCTCGGGCGCCTCAACGACGAGCTCGTCGTGCACCTGGAGGATCATCCGCGCCCGGAGTTGCGAGGCGCCCAGGCGCTCGTCCAGGCGGAGCATCGCCAGCTTGATGATGTCGGCGGCGGCCCCCTGAATGGGCGCGTTGATGGCCATACGCAGCGCAGCCTGACGCTGCTGGCGACCGGTGCGGGCACCCGGGCGCAGCTCCGGGAAGTAGCGCCGCCGCCCGAGCAGCGTCTCCACGTAGCCCTGCTCCACCACCTCCCGCTGCAAGCGCTCCATGTAGTCTTGCACGTTGGGGAAGCGCTCGAAGTAGCGCTGGATAAAGAGCTCCGCCTCGGAGGGGGTGACGCCCACCGTCCGCGCCAGCCCGTAGGCGCTCTGCCCGTAGATAAGGCCGAAGTTGACGCCCTTGCCGATACGGCGCATGTCGTAGGTCACCGCGTCCAGGGGCACGCTGAAGAGCGCCGCCGCCGTCGTCGCGTGGATATCCTCGCCCCGGGCGAAGGCCTCGATCAGGCCCGGATCGCCAGAGACGTGGGCCATCACCCGCAGCTCGATCTGGGAGTAGTCGGCGGCGATGAGCCGCCAGCCGGCCTCGGCGACGAAGGCGCGGCGCACCCGGCGGCCCTCCTCCGTGCGGATGGGGATGTTCTGCAAGTTGGGGTTGGAGGAGGAGAGGCGGCCCGTTACCGTCCCCACGGGATTGTAGGAGGTGTGGACGCGCCCCGACTCGGGATCGACGAGCGCCGGCAGCGCATCAACGTAGGTGGATTTGAGCTTGGAGAGCTCTCGGTGCTGAAGCACGCGCTCCACCATCGGGTGTTCGTCGCGCAGTCGCTCCAGTACGTCGGCGCGGGTGGAGTAGTAGCCGGACTTGGTCTTCCGCAAACCCTGTGTCGGCAGTCCCAAACGCTCGAAGAGCACGGTGGAGAGCTGCTGGGTGGAGTTGATGTTGAAGGACTCGCCCGCCAGCTCATAGATCTCGCGTTCGAGCCGGGCCAGCCGGTCGCCCAACTCCTCGGAGAGCTGCGCCAGCCAGTCGAGGTCGAGCTTCACGCCCGTCAGCTCCATATCCGCCAGGACGCGCACGAGGGGCAGTTCCAGCTCGCGGAAGAGGCTCTCCTGCTCCCGCTCAGCCAGCTCGGCGCGGAGGGGCGCCACCAGTTGCAGGGAGAGATCGGCGTCGGCGCAGGCGTAGGGGGCCACCCGCGCCAGAGAGATTTCGTCCATGGTCTGCTGCGCGCGCCCGGTGCCCAAGAGATCGCGAATGGGCGTCATCTGCACCCCCAGCCGCGTCCAGACGAGGTTCTTGAGCCCCAGGTTGGGGGAAGCGGGGTTGATCACCCATTCGGCGAGCATCGTGTCAAAATCCACGCCCGCCACGGGCAGTCCCGCCCGGTCAAGGACCTTGAGATCGTACTTGAGGTTGTGCCCCACCTTGGGCAGCGCGGGGTCGGCGAAGCGCGGCCCCAGGTGCTCGACGACGGTCGCCGCTGTGAGGATCGGCTCGCCGGCGGGGGCGCGCAGAGGCACGTACCACGCCTCCCCCTCCCGCCACGCGAGGGAGATGCCGACGAGTTCGGCGTGGGTGGGATCGGTGGCGGTGGTCTCCGTATCGAGAGCGAGCACCTCGGCCTCGGCTCGCAGGCGGGCGGCGAGGTCGGCCAGCGCCACCCCATCGGTGACGAGGTGATAGTCGCCATGGGTAGGCGGCGCCTCGTCCAACACGACCTCCTCCTCGCCGAAGAGGCTCAGCTGCCCCTCCCGCGAGGGGGCGGTGTTGCCGGGGAGCTCCTGGACCTTGGAAAGCAGAGAGCGGAACTCGAGCGCCTGCATCAGCGCCCGCACGTCGGCGCGGGAGGCCTCCCGCCAGGCTGCCGCCTCCTCCAGATCCAGGGAGACGGGCGCGTCGCAGACGATGCGACCTAGGTGGCGGCTCAACCGCGCCTCCTCGGCCTGGTCGCCGAGAGCGTTGCGGTAGCGGGTGGAGAGCTCCTCCACATGCTCCAGGATGGCATCGAGGGTGCCGTACTCCTGCAACAGCCGCGTCCCACCCTTCTCCCCCACCCCCTTGACACCGGGGATGTTGTCGGAGCTGTCGCCCATCAACGCCTTGAGATCCACCAGCTGTTCGGGCTCCAGCCCGTACTTCTCGCGGACCTTCTCGGGCGTGTAGCGGATGGTGTCGGAGAAGCGGCGGCCCGAAGTGAGGACGGAGACGCGGTCGCTGACGAGCTGGAGGGCGTCGCGGTCGCCGGTGACGATGACCACGTCGACCCCTTCTTCCTCGGCCTGGCGGGCCAGGGTGCCCAGCAGATCGTCGGCCTCAAAGTCCTCCTGTTCGACGATAGGGATGCCCAGCGCCTCCACCAGCTGGCGCACGCGCTGCATCTGCCCGCGCATTTCATCGGGCATCTTATCGCGGTGAGCCTTGTACTCAGGATAATCCCGCACGCGGAAGGAGGGCCCCTTATCAAAGGTGACGACGGCGTAGTCGGGGTCTTCTTCCTGCAACACCCCCAGGAGCATGGTGGTGAAGCCGTAGACAGCGTTGGTCAGCTCCCCCTGGGAGGTCTGCAAATCAGGCGGCAGGGCGTGAAAGGCCCGGTAGGCCAACGAGTGTCCATCCACCAAGACCAACTTCTTATCCGACATGCTGCCTCCTCCTGCGGGAATAGTGAGTGGTGAATAGTGAGCAGTAGAGAGGTGAGAAGTAATGGGTGACGGGGACTCTCTGTTGCACCCCATCACCCATCATCCGTCACCCGTTTCGTATTTCCTCGCGGCCCAGCATACCAGTTTACTTCTTGGCGATGATCAAGCCACTGGGCGTGCGCTCCTCGTCGTCGCCCGCTCGCCGTTGGGGGGCGCCGCCACCGGGCTGCGCCCCCCGAGCGGGCATCATCTGCGCCGCCTCGGCGCGGATCTCGGCCAGCCGCTCGGCGACCTCGGTATCCCCGCGCTCCAGGCTTCCCTGCTCCAGCGCCTCCAGGAATTGGAGGAAGGGCGGCGTCAACATAGGTCGGTTCTCCTCGAGTAGGTTGCGCAGCTGCTCGTCGTCGGGAGCCATCAGCAACCGGCGGGCCAGCGCCATCTCCGGCGGCATATTCTCCTCCATCACCCGCTCCAGAAGCTGGGCCACCTCCATCAACTCTTCGAGGCGGCGCTGGTCGCCCGCCTCTTGGGCCTGCTGGAGTTGCGTCTGCAAGACGTAAGCGAAGGTATCATCGAGCTCCGAGAGGTGACTGCGCGCCATCTTGAGGGGCTCCTCCGTGCGCACCAGCTTCCGCAACAGCTGAGCCCGCTGCCCGACGACCTCCTGCGTAGCCTGCTGGATCTCGTCCCGCACGTCGAGCACCCGCCGGCGAACCGCTTTCAGCTGGGCGGCCCGCTCCTCGTCCTCGGCCTGCTCAATGCGCTGATTGAGCTTCTGGAAGAAGCCGTAGTCGAGCAGAGGCAGCCCCATCTGGATCACCGTATCAACGGCATCCGAATCCGGCGCCGCGAGGAGGGCCGCGATGAACGTCTCCTGATTGGGGTCCTCCATGAAGGGGCGCACCGCGTCCGAGCGCTTCTTGATCAGCTGCCCGATCTCAGTATGCTCCAGCAGATGCTCATAGAGCCGACGCACCGTCACGAAGGGCTCGCTCTCCTCATCTTCGGAGGCTGAGGCCCGCAGAAGATAGTTGACGAGAGAGAAAAACTGCTCGTCGACAATATCGGCGTGCTCCTCCAGCAACTCCGGCCAGCTCTCGGGCTCGACTTCGAGCAGCTGGCTGAGCAGCTCCTGCTGCGCGCGGTTGCGCTCCATCTGCTCCTCACTGATCCCTTCAAGCTCCAACACCCGGCGCATCAGCGACTCCATCCCGATGAAAGTCTCAGGTTGCAGCAGGTATCCCTTGCGCTCCTCCGGGGGCAGCGTATTCATCAGCTGGCGCGTGAGCGTGCCGGCGAGCTCCTGCCGCTCCACCTCCGTCCGTCCCGCCTCCATGGGCAGGTAAAGTAGGGCCACTTCTTTTTCGGGATCGTGGTAGAGGAAGGGCACGTTAAGCGCGCCCGCGGTGCCGCAGGCCGGGCACCGGGCCACGTTCACCGCCCCACTCATAATCCGCTGCCGGGCCTGGGGATCCATCCGCACGTCAAGAATTTGTTCCACCGGGGTCTGAAAAGCCGCCCCACAGGCGGGACAGGTCACTCGAGCCACATAAGCCATTCGTATACTCCTTTACACATTACAGTTGATAAGCTCGTCTATATGATACCACAACCTTTAACAGGCGCGCTGCCTACCTTTTGTTAGCGCACTTGCAGGTAACGCACGAAGCTCCGTCCTTGGAGGGCTTGGGGAAAAATCGGTCTTGACGCTCCTGATTTTACGTCGAAGCCACCCCAAGACGGAAACGGGAGCACCTTTTGGCCAAACGGGATGCCCCTGCCTACCGCTCGCGCCAGAGCGCCAGACCAGTCTGGCGCGGCAGGGCCACGTAAAAGGTGGTGCCTTGGCCCAGGTCACTTTCGACCCAGATGCGCCCCCCATGCGCGCGGACGATGGCGCGGGTGAGATAGAGCCCCAAGCCGGTACCGGAGATGGCCCGCGTCTGGGGGCTTTCCACACGGTGGAAGCGCTCGAAGATCCGCTCCTGCTCATCCAGGGGAATTCCCAGCCCTTCGTCGGAGACGGAAAGCACAACCTCCGCCGGGCTCGCCGTACCGGCAATGCGGACGGTTCCACCCTCCGGCGAATACTTGATGGCGTTCGAGACCAGATTGTCAAGCACCTGCTCCAGACGTCCGGGGTCCCCGTTGATGAGGGGGAAATCCGACGGGAAGTCGAGTATCAACTCGTGCCGTTTATCGCGAGAAGCATAGCGCTCGACCACCCGGCGCGCAATGAGCCGCAGGTCGACATCCTGCACCTCCTCGAAGGGCAACCCATCGACCTGGAGACGCGAGGCGTCCAGGAGATCGTCCACCAGCCGGGCCAGCCGATCGGCCTCCTCGACGATCACGCCCAACATCTCCGAAACCAGCGCAGGATCGCGGCGGGCCTCGGCGCGCGTGAGCGTTTCCGCGTACCCCTTGATGATCGAGACCGGCGTCTTGAGTTCGTGGGAGACGACGGAGATAAACGTCTCCTTCAGCTGATCGGCCTCACGAAAATGCGTGATGTCCCGCACCACGCCGATCACGTTGGAGAGCTGCCCGCCCTTTTCCAGCAGGGGCGCGTAGGTAATCCCCACGCTCACCACGCCGCCGTGGCGACGGCGCAGTTCGCCCTCCATGTACAATGCGCGCGGCTCCTTCGCGGGCCAACCCTGGCGCACGGCCTCGGAGAGCGTTCGCTCCGGCGACGGCTGGCGCACCCAGTCAATGACAGCACTGTGAGGGCGGCCCAGCGCCACATCGGGCCGCCAGCCGGTGAGCGCCGCCAGCGCGCGATTCATACGTTCGATGGTAAGATCAGCGCCCAAGACCATGATTCCGTCGGCGCTGGCCTCGAGCAAGGCATCGAGGCGCCGACGCTCGGTCACCGCCGTCTCGTAGAGGCGGGCGTTATTGACAGCGATGGCCGCGTAATCGGCGAAGCTCGCCAACACCCGGCGCTCGTCCGCCGAGAAGCTCAGGCTGTGGGAACGGAAGATGAAGATGAGCCCGAGGAAATCCTCTTCTACCACCATGGGCAGCGCCACCACCTGACGCAGCAGCAACCCCGTCTCCGCAGCGATCTCGCCCAGTTTCTCACCCAGATCGGGGATAGAAAAGTCCATCGCCGTAGCCGTCTCGGGCACGTCCTCCACAAGCACCTGAAAAGCGTCCACCATCGCCGGAGGGAGACCGTAACTGGCCCAAAAGGAGAACCGTCCCTCCTTGTCGCGCAGCGCGATCAGGCCGGCCTGGCCCTGGAGCATATCGACCGAGCCCTGGAGGATCAGGCGCAAGACACCTTTAAGATTCAAGCGGGAGAGCAGCGCACGCGCAATGCTCAGGAGGTAGTCCCGCTGCCGGACCCGATAGTCAGAAAACGTGATGGACATTACCTGTTTCCGCTCCCCTCACTTCAGTCAAAGAAAGTATACCACTCCGCCACCTCGAGCGCCAAACGCCCTGCGCTCTGCGGGAAGAATCCCGCCAGCAGAATGATAACGATGAGAAGCAGAATGAGGACGAGGACCACCCGGTCCTCAACAATGGTGATCTTCAGAGAGGCGCCCTCCCCGCGGGGAGTAAGCATGGTGCGGAAGGCATCGACGAGGCCGAACATGACGCCGGCGCCACCCGCCAGCGCCAACATCGCGATCGAGAGCTGCTGATCGGCGATCAGGCGCAAGAGCCCCCAGCGGGCGGCAAAGCTGAGTGAGATGGGAAAGCCGGCCAGGGCGATCCCGCCGACCCAGAAGGCGGCGGCGCGCCAGGGGCTGTGCCAGGCGGCCCCGGAGACGGCCTCGTAGTGATCATCCCCGTTGCCGAAATCGCGCAGCCCCTGCAAGCCCAGCGTCATCAACCCCAGCGAGAGAGGACGGGCCAGAAGCATCAGGATGGCGAGAGCCACGCCCTCCAACTGCTCGGTGCCCAGCGCCAACAGCATCACGCCGTTATCGACCAACGTCGCGTACCCGACCAGCCGCCCCAGCCGGCGCTGGGAAGCGGCCAACAGCCCACCGGCAACGATCATCAGCAGCCCCAGAAAGGTGAAGAGATCGCCAAAGGCCGCTTGCCGCCCCAGCCAGGCGTATGCCTGCAGGTAGTGCAAGAGCATGAACCAGACCGCCCCCAGACCGACGGTGAAGATGAAGGTCACCACCGGGGGCGAGCCATCGCTCGCCACGTTGGAGAGCCAAGTCTGGAAAGGAACGGCGCCGAAGAGAATGGCAAAGGAGAGACTCATCAGCGTCGCCGCGGTGCGGAGCAGGCCGAGGTCGTTGGGGAAGACAGCGAAGAGCTCCAGGAGGAGGTGGGTAACCATCAGGCCGGGCAAAGCCAGCGTGGTATAGGCCAGATATTTGAGCCCTCCGCTCGTTGAACGGGTCCGCGTCTCAGCCTCGCCAAGTGTGCTTCGCGGTTCGTGGAGGGGGAACACGGTGAGGATCACCGCCATTTCAATAAGGAGGGCTGCGTAGATCACCTGCTCCACCATGAGCGCCGCCGCCAACAGAGAGACGGCTACCAACGCAATCGGGAAGAAATTCGAGTGGGGCAAGAGGCGCCACGCAACCACGAACAATCCCGCCGTGGTGAAGAAAAGGAAGGCCAGCGCCAGGCGGTCGGCGGGCTGAATGACCAGCGACCGGCCCAGGAGCACCAGTGGCTGGCCCAAGACCACGCTCACGCCGCCGAAAAGATCGAGCGTCCACACCCGCTCCAGGGGGATGAGCACAATCGCGCCGCCGACAATGAGCGCGCTCGCCGCGGCCATCCAGGCCGTCACCGTGGTCCAACGGCGCAGAATCTGGAGCAGCACGGCCATTCCAAGCGGCAGGACGAGGATAGCGATAGGGCCGGGTAAGGTCATGAGTCCACCTCAACGACGGTCAGGTAGGAGACCGCCAGGCCCACCAACAACGTGATCATCAACAACAGACCGGTCACCAGCAGCCCCGGATCGCTGGCCGAGTAGAAGATATCGAGCGCCGCAAGCAGATTGAGAATCCCTACCCCCACCACCACCGCGTCCGCTGCCGTGCCGATGTAGAGCACAGAGAGCACCACAAGCAGAAAGCACGCCAGAGAGAGGTCCTGGGGAATAAACGGAAGGATGTAGCGCTGAGAGGCAAGATAAGCCACTGTCGTCATCATAGCCAGCGAGAGGGCCCGGAAGGGCAGATCGGCGGACCAAGAGAAGCCCTTGGACTCCGGCAACGAGTCCTGACGAATGCGCGCACTCAGGTAAAGCGCTCCGCAGACCAGCCAACCGACCGTCATCTTCAGCAGCGCCAGCTCGGGACGCTCAGCAAAGAGCCGGGCAAAGACGATGCCGATAAAAAAGTACTGCACGAGCAACGCCAGCAACCGAATCCGCCACTCGGCAATGAGGTAGATGACGGCTCCAGAGAGAAAGAGACCCCAAATCGCTGGCCCGGAAGCAAGAGCAGAGAAGCGATTGATCCAGAGAATGATGGGATTCATACGCTTCCCGCCAGGAGGAGAACGAGCAGCAGAATGAGCAGCGACCACAGGAGGGCTCCGCTCCCCTCGATCACGTCCGCCGCAACCCGCACCACGCCAAGACCATGCTCCGCGCCTCGCCAGAGAGCATGGTAGAACCAGTCCAGGCCCACCGCATCCCAAAAGGGAGCCGCCTGCCGTAACCAATCCCGCGTCGCCCGCCCCTTCCAGGCCAGAAGCACACCGCCCACCAAGGCCCCCGCCCAGAGCGCTAGACCAGCCCCCATAAAGAGGAGCTGTCCGCCTCCCAGCGCACCAGCAAGGAGCGCCAATCCCGAAAGCGCCAGGCCGGCCGTGAGCCCCACCTGCTCCCAGGCGCGTGGCGGCAGTGGATCTCCTACTGCCGGACGGGAGGCCTCACTCAGGAGGGAAGCGGAGAGAAGGGCCCAGCCCCCCGCCATCACGAATCGCCCGCCCCAGGGTAGCGTGGCCAACGTCGCGCGCATCACCATTCCCAGAGGAGAGGCGGGAACCCCTAACAAGAAGAGCAGAGCCAGCCATCCCGGCCAGGCGAGGGGCACCCGATGCCGATCGTGGCCACGGGAGAGAAGTAGAAGCGCCCAACCGGCAAACCAGACAGCTAACCCACCTGCGATCCACTCCGCCGCCAGATTGACCCCTACCCCGGCGACAATCACTCCAAGCAGGGCGTACATGGCCCAGAGCAACGCCCGCTTCCCACGCTCTCGCCAGGCGGAGAGAGCACCCCAGCAGAGAGAGAGCAAGCCCATCCCCACCAGCCAGAAGGGCATTCGAACTCCCTGCGGCAGGTTGAGCAGCCGATAGAGCAGGCCGAAGCCCAACACCGGCCCCATCGTGGAGACGAGCATCAAGACCCCCGGACGTTCGACCTGACGCGGAAAAGCGACGTGAAAAGGGTAAAGCCCGATACGCAGGAGGGCCGCGATCAACAAGAGGGTCAGCGCTGCCGGCGTGGGCCACATCAGCCACCAGAGACCGCTACCCCCAGCGTTGCGCAACAACAGGAAGACCCCCCACAACAGCAGTGAGGAGATGCCCTGCAGGGCCCAGCCGAAGGTCACCCGTTCTCCCTCCGTGGAGCTGATCAAGACCGCTCCACCCCAGAAGAGATCAAAGATCGCCCACGCCGCCAACGTGGTGAGCAACGAGCCCCCGGTCAACGCCAGCCACAGCGTGTAGAGCGAGAAGAAAGCCAACACACCGGAAAGCGGAGGGGGAGAACGCCAGGCCACCGCTTCGACCCAGGCGAAGCCACTGCACCCCAATCCCAGAGCCAGACCCAGCCACCAAATCGCAGGGGTCATATCCAGCACCAACTGGCTGCCCAGCAGCGAGGAAGGGGACCAGACCGAGAGGAGCCAACGTCCTTCTGCTGGCAGCGCCAGCCAGATCAACGTCACCAGCGTCAGCCAAGCAGCCAGAGCTGGCCCCCGCCAGCAACGCACCTGTGGAATCATCTCCAGCACCAGGAGGGTCAACACCCCCACCAGGCCAGCATAGATGAGTAGCGGATACAAATATGGCATCAAGTGCTCCAGTCGGGCATTCTAACACAGATGGACTTCGTGACAAGCCCTTCGGATTTTGGGCATTCTTAGCAGTTCAGCGGGCTTCTACGCCCCCTGTGAGGCTCGGGGTGCAGAGCGCTTGCTTCGTCAACCCCGGACGAATGTCTGGTTCGCGCTTCAGGTGCAGGGTAAGGGGCATAGCGCAATTTCGGTCAGCGACCTACTACGAAACCCCATTTTTAGGCGACAAGCCACCAAATTCTCGCAGACCTTAAAACAACAGCGCGGCTCATTGCAGTTTCTGTCCCTTTGAGGTAGAATAGCAGCCATTCAAAGGGAGACAATGAGGTATGGATGCTAAGGTTCTGAATAACCGTTTCCGCCTGGAGGCCCTCGTCGGGCAGGGCGGCATGGCGACCGTCTACCGGGGACATGACCTGCTTCTGGAACGCCCGGTGGCGGTCAAGGTGCTGCGTGAGCCCTACGCCAGCGATGCCGACTTCCGCGCGCGCTTTCTTGAGGAGGCACGCGCCGCCGGCAGGTTGGAACACACCAACATCGTCCACATCTACGACGTAGGCACTCAGGACGGCCAACCCTACATTGTCATGGAGATGGTCCCGGGCGAGGACCTCAAAACCCTCATCCGCCGCGAATCCCCCCTGAGCCTCACCCGCAGCCTCGACATTGCGCGGCAGATCTGCGCGGGTGTCGGACACGCTCACCGTCATGGACTCGTCCACTGCGACCTGAAGCCGCACAACATCCTCCTGACTCCCGAAGGCAAAGTCAAAGTCGCCGATTTTGGGATTGCACGGGCCTTTCATGATGAATCCCCCAGTGGCGAGCGCCAGCGAATCATCTGGGGCAGCCCCCATTACATCTCACCGGAGCAGGCCGCGGGCGAGCCCCCGACCCCAGCTTCAGATGTTTACAGCATCGGCGTCATTCTCTACGAACTGCTCACCGGCGTCCCGCCCTTTCACGCCGAGGACACCACCGCTCTGATCCTCAAGCATCTGCGCGAGAAGCCCGCTCCCCCGAGCAGTCTGAACCCCAAGGTTCCACCCCACCTCGATTTGCTTGTGGAGCGCATCTTAGCCAAGGTAGGATCCGAGCGGTATTCAGACGGCAACCGGCTGCACGACGTCCTCGAAGAATATCTCCAAGCACTCGAGGCGCCCAGAGAATACCCGGAAGAGGGAGCCGTGACCCGTAAACTGGAGACGGTCCCCCCACCACCGACGCCCGCCACACCTGCGCCACCGCAGGAGCAAACCCCGTCCACACCGGAAGCGCAGAGCGAGACAGATGCGCAAACCCCAGATCGGCTGCTCTGGGCGCTGATGATCGTGGCCGCCCTGGCGGTCTTGGGGCTGATTCCCCTATGGCTGCACGTCTACCGCTCCTACACTCAAACTGTCACCCCACAGCCGACCGGCATCGCAACGGTAACCCCCACCCCCACCCCTACGGGGGAACAGGTACCCGTGCCCAACTTCGTGGGCCTCAGCGCCAGCGAGGCGCGGCAATTGGCCGAACGGTACAATCTGGGATTGGTAGTGACGGACGAACGGGAAACCGAGGAGTTCCTGCCGGGGACCGTGCTGAGTCAAAGCCCGGAATCGGGCAGCCAGGTGACGACGGAAGCCACCATTGAGGTGGTCGTGGCTGCCGGTCGAGCCTTCATCCTCCCCGATCTGGTAGGCTATCAGCGGAACGTCGTACTTCCTAACCTACAGATGCAGGGCCTCTTGATCGTAGAAGAGGAAGTCTGGAGCACCGAACCCCGAGGCAGGATTCTGGCCCAAGAGCCAGAACCGGAGACCGAGGTGCGGGCGGGTGAAACCCTCACCCTAACCGTGAGCGGCGGAATCGAACGCAACATCTCGCTGCAGGTCAACCTGAACCAGCAGGTGATGCTCGAAGAAGCCTTGGTCCTCCAACGCCCCCTTAGGCCGGGGAACACGCTGCCTGTGACCCTCCGCTGGCGGGCGCTGCGGCCCCTGGATCGATCCTATCTCGTCTTTGTCCATCTCCTCACGAACGATATGCAGACGCTGATCACCCAGGATGACGGGGTGCCCGCCAACGGGACAAATCCTACGAACACCTGGCGCCCCGGCGAGATCATTGTAGATCCTCACCAGCTAACCATCCCCCCGAACACGCCGGCCGGCACCTACCAGGTCCGTGTCGGCCTCTATACCGAAGCAGAAGGGCGCCTTCAGGTCATCGATTCCGGTGCGACCGAGGTGGTAGAGAACAGCATCTTCGTCACCCAAGTCGAGGTCGAGCCCTGAGATTACTCTTCCCCGTAATAGAATTTCAAGACGCCGCGAAGAGGCTAATGAAGTTCTAACAGCCATGTGGTATAATCCCCTTAAATAACCGTTGCTGCCCGCAAAGCGAGCTTGAAAACCTTCGAGTTGAGCGGTAAAGCAATGAGTGGGGTATGAACCTTGCCTCTGGGTCCTAAAGCACCCGGACTCAGGGGATCTGAGGAGGATCGATGAAAATGAAAAGACAGTCGAATAGCTCTTTCATATACATCCTTGTCATCATCGCTGTCATCTTTCTGGTTTACAGTTACGTTGCAGATGGCAACCGTGGCACGGACGTATCCATTCAAACCCTCGTAACAGAGATTAACGAGGGGAAGGTCGAAAGGCTGGTCGTAGCAGGCAACACCATCCGGGTCTTTTACACGGACGGAGAGATTGGTATCGCTCGCAAGGAGCAAGGTTCCACGGCCGTGGAACAGCTCCAGGCCTTCGGCCTGGACGAGAGAGCCCTTCAGGACCAAATCGACAGTTTCGTCGTCGAGGAACCGCCAGACTGGGCCGGTATACTCAACGCTGGAGCAATGATTCTGGGCCTGGCAGTGGTCGTCTTCGTCGCTTTTATGATCATCCGCCAGTTTCAGGGCGCCAACAACCAGGCGATGTCCTTTGGTAAAAGCAAGGCGCGGATGTTTTCCGGGGATCGGCCCACGGTCACCTTTGACGATGTGGCCGGCGTGGACGAAGCCAAAGAAGAGCTGGCGGAGGTCGTCGAGTTCCTGAAGGAGCCCCAGAAGTTCATCAATCTGGGAGCACGGATCCCCAAGGGCGTGTTGTTAGTAGGCGCACCTGGAACAGGTAAGACACTGATGGCGAAGGCCGTCGCCGGGCAGGCCGGCGTCCCCTTCTTCAATATCTCCGGCTCGGAATTCGTGGAAATGTTCGTGGGCGTAGGCGCCAGCCGCGTGCGCGACCTCTTCGACCAGGCCAAGCGCCACAGCCCGTGCATCGTCTTCGTCGACGAGATCGATGCCGTGGGCCGCTATCGCGGCGCCGGTTTGGGCGGCTCTCACGACGAGCGAGAGCAGACCCTCAACCAGATCCTGGTTGAGATGGATGGCTTCGATACCGACACCAACGTCATCATCGTGGCAGCAACCAACCGCCCCGATATCCTCGACCCGGCCCTGATGCGTCCAGGTCGCTTCGACCGGCGCGTCGTGCTCGACCAACCCGACATTCGCGGACGCCAGGCGATCTTCCGCGTGCACACGCGGGGCAAGCCCCTGGAGCCGGACATCAACCTGGAGCTGCTAGCACAGTCCACCCCCGGGTTTGTGGGCGCCGACATCGAGAACACGGTGAATGAGGCCGCAATCCTCGCAGCCCGGCGCGGCAAGCGCCGAATTGGCATGTCCGAGTTCCAGGAAGCCATCGAGCGGGTTATCGCTGGTCCGGCGCGACGCAGCCGCGTCATCTCGGAGGAAGAGCGGGAGATCTTCGCCTATCACGAGGCAGGACACGCCATCGTCGCCCACGTGCTGCCCCAGTGCGATCCCGTCCGGAAAGTGTCCATCATCTCCCGGGGCATGGCAGGCGGTTACACGCTGATCATGCCGGATGAGGATCGCTACATCATCCAGCGCAGCAAGTTGCGCAACGATATGGCCTACGCCCTGGGCGGGCGGGCTGCCGAAGAGGTCGTCTTCGATGAGATCAGCACGGGCGCTTCCAGCGACCTGCAGAAAGTGACGAAGATGGCGCGCAACATGGTCATGCGCTATGGGATGAGCGACAAGCTCGGCCCCCTCGTCTACGGCAAGAAAGAAGAGCTCGTCTTCCTCGGCAAGGAGATCGGAGAACAGCGCGACTACAGCGAAGCCATGGCTCAGGAAATCGATAACGAGATTCAGAGCCTTATCATGGAAGCCTACGACCGGGCGAAGCAGGCCATAACGGAGCACCGGGAGGCGCTGGATCGCGTCGTGGAGTATCTGCTGGAACGTGAGACCCTCTCGGAAGAGGAATTCGTTGCGGCTTTCAGTGGGAAACCCCTGCCCGAACGCAAACAGGAGCAACAGCCGGTGAACGAGACCAGTCGCCAGCCGGAGCCGGAGACACCGGAGGCCCGAACCAAGCCCTACGCGGCGACGGCCTGACGTTGCGAAAACGGGGATTTCTGCTATAATGTCGCCTGTTGTGGAGAGGTTGCATAGTCCGGCCTAATGCGCGCGCCTGGAGAGCGCGTGAGCCGCAAGGCTCCGTGGGTTCGAATCCCACCCTCTCCGCCAGAAAAAACCCCCCGCCTGATCGGCGGGGGGTTTTTTATCTTCTAGACTCAAACCGTCACAGGCTCCTGCTGCCGCAGCGCGTGCCACATCCGCTCCGGTGTGACGGGCGTCTCCTTCACCATGATGCCGGTCGCATCGTAGATGGCATTGAGCACCGCCGGCGCCACACCGTTGACAACGATCTCCGCCACCGATTTCACGCCCAGCGGATGGCTGGGTTCGAAGGTCTCCACGAAGATGGTCTCCATGGGTGGGGTTTCGTCGGCGCGGAAGACGCGGTAGTCGTCAAAGCGTGGGTTCACGGTGCGCCCCTCGGCGTCGTAGATGAGCTCCTCGGTCAGAGCGTAGCCCAGCGCCTGGTGCATCCCCCCATCGGCCTGTCCGCTGGCGGTGAGGGGATTGACGATCTGGCCGGAGTCCAGCGCGATGAGCAACCGGTCCACCGTCACCTGGCCTGTCTCCGTGTCCACTGTCACCTCGGCAAACTGCGCCCCAAAAGGCGGCGGGCTCACCGGGCTGATGAAAGAGGCCTGTCCCATGATCTGATGCTGGTTGTGCTGATGCAGCGCGTACATGGCGATCTGCCGGTAGGTGAGGGGTTGACCATCGGCAATGGCCTCCCCGCTGCGCAGCGCAAACTCCTCTTCCGGAATGCCGGTCATGTCCGCTGCCACCGCTCGAATCTGGTTCGCCACCTTTTCGGCAGCACGTGCCACCGCCCCACCACTGATATAGGTGGTGCTGGAAGCGTAGGCCCCTTTGTCAAAGGGTGTCATGTCGGTATCGGAGGAAAGGATAATGAGGTCGTCCAGATCACAGCCCAGAACCTCGGCGGCGATCTGTCCGAGCACCGTGTCGGAGCCGGTGCCCAGATCCGTCGCCCCCACGTGAAGGTTGAAGGTGCCATCGTCATTCATCTTGATGGTCGCCGCGCCCATGTCAAGATTGGGGATGCCCGACCCCTGCATGAGAAAAGCCACACCCACCCCCCGCTTGAGATGGGGCGCGCCGGGAACAGCGTGCCAATCGACGTTGCCGTATTTCTGATCCCAACCAAAGGCCGCAGCGCCTTGGGTCGCTGCCTGGCGCAGCGCATTGGTCTCGATCATCTCGCCGTGCGCCTCCCGCCCCTCACTCCAAACCTTGGACATGAGGTTCTCAGTGTGCGGCTCAACAATATTCTGCAACCGGAAGGCGAGGGGATCGAACCCCAACGCCACCGCCGCCTCGGTGATGAGGGTCTCCGTCGCAACGACGCCCTGGGTCACCCCGTAGCCACGATAGGCGCCGGCTCGGGGCCGGGTGGTGTAGTAGGTATCGCCCCAGAAGCGGATGTTGGGGGTGTTGTAAAGCGGGAGCGTCTTGTGCCCGGTGTTTCCCAGAACCGTCAGACCGTGCCCGCCGTAGGCGCCGGTGTCACTCCAGGCGTGCATGTGTTGGGCCACCATCGTCCCGTCGCCCTCCACGCCGACGCGATACTCCACACGCATGGGATGGCGGGTGGTGGTATAGATGAACTGCTCCTCGCGATTCAGCTCCAGCAGGACGGGACGTCCGGTAGCGATAGTAAGATGTGCGGGGATGTCCTCGTAGATCTCCTGCTTGTTACCAAAAGCGCCACCGACCCGGGGCTTGATGACGCGAATCTGCCCTTCGGAGAGGCCCAGCACCGGCGCCAGGATGCGGCGCACGTGGAAGGGCACCTGCGTCGAGGTCAGAATGACGAGCCGGTCGTCCTCGTCCCAATAGGTGAGGGTCACCCAGGGTTCCAAGGGGACGTGCTTCATCTTCTGCGTCTCGATGGTGGTTTCGAAGACGTGCTCTGCCTTTTCCAGTGCCGCCTCGACGTCGCCCAGCTCCAACCGGACCTGTGCCACGCGATTCTGGGAGGGGTCGCTGTCGGCAAAATCGACGTAATCCTCCTGATCGTGAATCACCGGCGCGCCCTCCGCCATTGCGGCATCGAGATCCAGGACGGGCTCCAGGACCTCGTAGGTCACGTCGATCAGGCCCAGGGCCTCCTCCGCAATCTCCGGCGTCTCGGCGGCCACTGCCGCCACCCGGTCACCCACGTAGCGGACTTTGTTATCGAAGCTGACGTAGTCCAGCGGGCCGGGAATGGGATAAGATTGCCCCGCCGTCGAATAGACGACGCGGGGTACGTTCTTATAGGTGAGCACGGCATGGACGCCCGGCAGCGCCTCGGCGCGGCTGGCGTCGATATCAAGAATACGGGCGTGGGCGTGGGGGCTGTGTAGAATCCGGCCATAGAGCATCCCCGGTCGATCAAAGTCGGCGACGAAGGCCGGTTTGCCCTGAACGAGCTTGCCCGCATCCACCTTGGGCAGCGGTCTGCCGACAACGGCAAATTCCTCCGCCTCCTGGCTGACAAAGACCCGGGGCACAGCCTGCGTGCGCACCTGAGGGCCCGAGGACGCCGAACCGGCCCCCTCGAGCGGTTCCGGTCCCCCAGTGGGAAAGAGTGCCTCGGGGAGGGCAAACATCTCACCCGCCCCACCCTCGATGGGAGGGGGCTCCTCGCCGCGCAGATAGGACGCGGCGCGCAGGATGGCCTCCACCGGCTTAACGTGGCCCGTCTCGCGGGAGACGATACCGCTAATAGCATCGCGGACCTCGGCCTCGGTGGGATTGGGGTTCTCATCCAGGAGGGCCTTGGCAGCCAGCACGAGAGCTGGCGTATCGTACCCGCTCTGAATGGCTCCCGTCTCCACAAAGGCGCGTTGGATGGGGTGCAACCCCTGCTTCTGATTCCAACCGGGGCGCTGATGCCCACTCAATCCCTCCACCGTAAGAATCACCGCTCCATCGGCCTGCGCTGCGAGGGTCGTCACACTATTGCGCAGCCGGCCGTTCATTAGCACCGCGCTATAGCCGTCGGCACCGTCCTCGCTGCCGAACTTGACGCTGCTGATTCCCTCCCGGCGCAACAGCCGGAAAAGCGTCTCGCGGGGGTGGATATCGAACTCGCGGCCCTTGCCATTTAACGTAAGCGTAATTTTCATCGCAGCTCCTTGCTCTATGAGGTACATAAGAGATGATGTCTGACCTCTATTGTAGGTATTTCAGAGCTCATGTCAAAGTCCGCCCCTCTTCGCACGGGACTACTTGTAACCGAGCTCCCGAAGGCGGGCGTCGTGATCCCGCCACTTGGGTTTCACCTTGACCCAGAGATCGAGGAAGACCTTCCCCCCGACAAAACGCTCGAGCTCCTCGCGCGCGCTGGATCCGATCTGCTTGAGCATCTGCCCGCCCTTACCAATCATGATGGGCTTCTGGGATTCTCGCTCCACCCAGATACGGGCCCCGATGTAGGTGGTGCCGTCCTCCCGCTCCTGATAATCCTCCACGAGGACCGCCGTGGCGTGCGGAATCTCCTGCCGGGTATGTCGCAAGACAGCCTCCCGGATGAGCTCCGCCGCAATACGATAGGGGGTCTGGTCGGTGATCTGCTCGCCTGGATAGTAACGGGGTCCTTCCGGGAGATGCTGCAGAATGTGCGCGTGCAACAGCGGGACATTGGTGCCCTGCAAGGCACTGGTGGGAATGGAATCAGTGTAATTCGGCAACAGCTCCCAATACCGCTCAATGCGGGCCTCGGCCCGAGCCAAGTTGAGATGATCCATCTTGTTGAGCACCAAGATCACAGGGCGGCGTTCCGCCTTCTCACGGAGAAGCCGGGCGATATGGGCGTCCTCCGGGCGCGGATCAACAGAGACATCGACGACGAAGAGCAGCACGTCGGCATCGGGGATGGCGTTCACCGCCTCGGCAACCATCTGCTCGTTTAGCTTGTGGGAGAGCTGCGTGTGGATCCCGGGCGTATCGATAAAGATCACCTGAGAATCAGGGGAGGTCAGAATCCCCAACACGCGCGTCCGCGTCGTCTGTGGCGTGCGCGAGACGATAGCAACCTTTTCACCAATCAGGGCGTTGATGAGTGTAGATTTTCCCACATTAGGCCGCCCAATCAGGGCCACGAAGCCCGATTTGTGGTCCTCCGGCAGTGCTTCGGCGTGCCATCCCTCCTCTATTGCGCCCTCTTCTAGAGCTGCCCCTGTCTGTTGAAGGAACTCCTCCACCAGCGCCTGGCTTTCTTCAATGTGCTCGTTGCTTTCGCGCTCATCTTTCTCATTCATTGTTCTCCTCCTCCTCTTCCGGCGGCGTCCGAAGGGCAGGTTGATATTCCCGCACCAAATAGATCGCCGGCAGGCCCACCAGCGTGGTGGCGCCTTTGATTAACACGTTGGCCCAGAAGATAGACCAGACCACAGCCGTGGGGACCAGGCCACCGAAAGCCGCCCACACGAAGATAAGGCTGTCTATGGGAATCCCGACGGCATTGCTGACGAGTACCCGCGACCATTGGAAACGCCGCGTCACCCGGGTGACCCAGAGATGGTAGACCTCGGTATCGAGCAGCTCGGCCACGACTTCGGCCAGGATGCTCGCCGAAACAATACGCCAGACCGGCCCCAAGACGAGGGCAAACGCCCCGGCGGGAAGGGCTCCCTCCGGATCGGCAGGCAGCGCGCTCACCAGAGCCAGATAGCCAGCCATCACAAGGTTGATCGCCGCTGCCGTGATGATCACTGCATGAGCCGCTTTACGCCCCAGTGATTTGTGGACGAGGTCCCTCAGCGTGAAGGTCAACGGGTAGATAAACGTCCCCCCGTCAACACTCAAGGCCCCTAGACGCGCGATCTTGAGACTTCCCACGTCGGCTAACATCTGCGCTGCAATGTAGGCCGAAATCAAGACCACGGCGGAGGTGGTGATGGCAGGGGGAGCTCCCTGCCGTTGAGACTCTGGTGTCGCTGTGCTGGTTGTCATGTCTTTCCTTCCGTAAGTTGTGTGTGCACCAAAGATACCACGACCGGGGCCAAGAGCAAGACCCCACCCGCCTTTAACAGCAAGCGTGCCTCCTCCCAAGCTCCCAAACAAATTAAAGTTAAGACTTGACAAAATTTAAAATAAGGGTAAAATTATTACAATTACGGGGGTTTATCTGGAGAAACTAAGACCTAGAGTTGATTGTTTTCACAAGACAATGACGAGGAGGACCAAAATGTTCGAGAACGAGGTTCAGGCCCGACTAAAAGAACGCTTTGCGCGTAAACGCCAACAGATGGAGGAAAAGATCGAAAAGGTGCGCGAGAAGATCGCCGATTTCGAGCAAGAACATCTTGAGCTGGAAGCCAATCTCGAGGCATTGGAGGAACGGCTCTCGGCACTTGATGAGGGGGAGCTCGATAAACGGCTCCGCCTCGAGGCGGAGCGGGAGCGCTTGCTGGTGCGGCAGGAACGTTTGCGCTGGAAGCAAGAGATGCAAGAAGCACGTATCGAAACGCTACGCGAGGTGCAAGAGTCGCTGGAGGCCAGCTTGCAGCCTCGGGGAGTGACTTTCACGGGCGATTGGCCCTCCGAGCCGGAACCTGAACG
>NPIE01002143.1_pt1 | contig 32987 bp, 29 predicted proteins | sample 8637661 | NCBI WGS metagenome assembly NPIE01 (sample SAMN07420842, study PRJNA396082) | bioreactor metagenome | isolation source: sample BA12 brine-fed electro-methanogenic bioreactor BA | place: Japan: Kochi | collected 2016-12-09 | reverse complement strand
GAAGATAGCATTATTAAATTTCCCACCAACCCACCCTACAGATGGCTGGTTTCATGGCCAACCAGACATAATATGGACGTCACACATGTTTGGTGGGTTGGCATTGTGCTGGTAAGGGCTAATTATTCAACCGAGGATTGCATTATTCGATTTCCCGCCAACCGACCCTACAGATGGTTGGTTTCATGGCCAACCGGCCATAATAAGAATGTGAACACGTGATTGGTGGGTTGGCGTGGGGTTGGTGAGGGCCAATTTTTCCACCGAAGATAGCATTATTCAATTTCCCGCCAATCCGCCCTACAGATTTGGTCCTTACCCACCAGATTTCAAGTCCGAACGCTGCGAAAGGGGTATAATGCCCGGCATGGAATCGACCTACACAATTGCTTTCTTCCATCAAAACACGCCCTGTGTGAACATCCTGATCTCGGGCGTGGAGGGCGGTGAGCTGAAATCCACCGACCGGCCGCTCAGCCTGATCAGCCTGGCGGCGCGCCAGGCCGTAGACGCGGCTGAGCTGCGCGGGCTGTGCTACCGGCGTTTCAGGGCGGATATCACCCTTGCGGGTAAGCGCATGCCCTCCAAGGGTGCCCGTTTGGCTTGTGGTGAGCTGACCATGGAGATCTTACCTGAGGGCAAGCAGTGTTTCCCTGAATGTATCCTCGTGCAAGATAATCTCGCCTGCCCCCTGATCGACGGTGTACGCTTTGCAAGCGTCGTCCACCCCGGCCAACTATGCTGTGGGGACGTGCTGGTGAGCGAAGGCAGCGTCTGAACCCGAGGACGGGTATAATACCGCCATGCAAAAAGCCCTGGCTGTCAGCCTGTTAATATTCATCCTGGCGGGGTCGGCTCTTGGGGCCTGTGCGCCCGCCGCGCCGATGGAATCGCCCACACCTTCGCCTACCCTGGATGGCACCCTGCGTCCTTACCCTTCCGCCACACCAACCCAAACGCCCCTGCCCACGGATTACGTCAGCCCGACACCCTCACCGACGGTCACGCCCACGATGACACCCGTCTATTACGATGTGCTGGAAGGCGACGACATGTACAGCATCGGCTGGCGCTTCAACGTCAGCCCCCAGCAGATCATGACCGCCAACCCCACGGTCAACCCGCGTGCCATGGGAGTGGGCACCTCGCTGCTGATCCCTATCACGCCCGAGCCCGATCCCACCGCCACCCCCTGGGTCGAACTTTCACCTACGGCAACACAGCCCTTCGCAACCCTCCAGACACCGGATTGCTACCCCGATGCCCTGGGCGGATTGTGGTGTTTCCTGCTGGTTGAGAATGATAACGACCGGGCAGCAGAGAACGTCTCGGGTGTGGTGACGCTGCGCTACGGGGATGAGACCCGCCGCGAGTCCGCGATCATGCCCCTCAACCTGCTCCCTGCCGGGGCTGCACTCCCGCTGATCGCCTACTTCCACCCGCCGCTCCCTGAAGCGTACACTGTTACCGCCCGTGTGGATTTTTGGCTGCCGGTCATGCCTGGCGACCAGCGCTACCTGCCGGTTGCTGTAGAGGATCAGGCGGTGACGCTGACCGAGGCCGCGCACGTGGCGGCGGTGCGCGGCGTGCTCAGCCTGCCCACCGGCCAGCCGGAGGTGAGCTATGCGTGGGTGCACGCGACCGCTTTCGATGCGGAAGGCCGCGTGGTTGCTGTGCGGCGATGGGATAGTGACGACACATTGTCGGGCGGGGGGCGCATTCCCTTCACGCTGTTCTTGTACAGCCTGGATGGCCCGATCGAGCGGGTTGAACTGCTGGCCGAGGCCCAACCGGTGGCCGAGCCGTCCGAAGAGGATTGAGTTGACACATGCGTAAAGGACGATCATGAATCAAGACCCAACACGACTTTTAAACTGGGGGACGCGCACCTTTATCATGGGCATCATCAACGTCACGCCGGACAGCTTTTCAGGTGACGGCGTTCTGGTGACGGAGGACCCCGTCCAGGCGGCGGTGACCCAAGCAGGCCTATTCCTGCGGGAGGGCGGGGACATCCTCGATATCGGCGGCGAGAGTACGCGCCCAGGCTCAAGGCCGGTGGATGCGGCAGAAGAGCGGGATCGGGTTTTGCCCGTGATCGAAGCCGTCCGGAAAGCCTTCCCCTCAGCGCTGATCTCGGTGGACACCTACCGGGCAGAAGTGGCCCGCCAGGCATTGGCGGCCGGGGCAAACTGGGTCAATGATGTGTGGGGCCTGCGCGCCGACCCCGACCTGGGGGCTGAAATTGCTGCCCGGGGAGTGCCGGTAATCCTGATGCACAACCGCCTTAAGCCGGGCACGGCCGAACTGCAGGCGCGATTGGGCGGCCGCTACGTTGGCGTGGACTACGACGACCTGATCGGCGACATCCGCCGCGAGCTGCTGGAGAGTGTGGCCCTGGCGAAAGCGGCAGGCATCCCTGATGCGCACATCATCCTTGACCCCGGGATCGGTTTTGGCAAGACCGTGGCGCAGAACCTGGTGCTGCTCGACCGTCTGGCCGAGATCAAGGCCTTGGGCTACCCCCTGCTTGTCGGTCCCTCGCGCAAGTCCTTTATCGGTTACACGTTGGACCTGCCGCCGGAAGCGCGCCTGGAGGGCACCGCGGCGGCCGTGGCGCTTTCCATCGATCGAGGCGCGGATATTGTGCGCGTGCACGATGTAGGTGTGATGGCCCGTGTGGCGCGCATGACCGACGCCATCGTCAGACGTTAAGAATCCCCTTTGCAAATGCATCCGGGCACAGTGTTCCGTGCCCGGAAAAACGCCATCTGTTTGGATTCGGATCAGTCCAGCAGGTCGTGGACGTTCTGGATGGCTTCATCCAGGCCGTGTCCCAGGAAAAATCCCCTCATGGTTTTCAAGGCGTCGGGGTTGTCGTTGAAAAACCGCCCGCCAAAGCCGAGCTTGGGTTTGCCAGGCAGCGCATCGAGCATAGCCTGCATCTTGAACAGGGGCCGGGCGGAGTGTTCGAAGCTGGCAGAGAGGATGATCATATCCGGTGAGACGTCCTCGGCGTAGAACACCAGGTCGTCCACCGGCAGGTCGGCACCCAGATATTCGACCTGGTAGCCCTCGCGCCGCAGGAGCACCGATAGCATCAAGGGTGCGATTTCATGGAATTCTTCCGGTGCACACCCGATCAGGATCGTGGGTGCTGTGGTGTAAATGGGAAAGGCGCCCAGCAGGTTCATCAGGACCCCTCGGATGAAGGCCGAGGCGAAATGTTCTGTGGCAATGCGGATCTCCCCGCGGTACCAGGCTTCACCAATTTCCACCAGGCAGGGATAAAAGATCTCCAGAAAGATGACCTGGATATCATACATGCTCTGGACGGCGTCCAGGATCTGTTTGGCCTGGGCTTCGTCGTGGGCTGTCAGGGCTTTGAAGAGCTGATCGGCGTAGGCGCTAGTGGGGAGGCTGGGGGCCTGGGAGGGTTGGGGTGCCAACACCGTTGGCAGGGCCTCTGGCCAGATGCCTTCCTTGCGCAACCCGCGATATTCGCGCACCGCGTTGCTGATAGAAAGGCCCTCATCGAGCCGGTGGGTGATCCAGCGGATGATCTGGATATCGCGCTCGGAATACAGGCGGTAATTGTTGTCCAGGCGGTCGGGGTCCAGCAAATCGTAGCGCCGTTCCCAGGCGCGCAGCGTGACCGGGCGCACGCCAGTCCGCTCACTGAGGACCTTGATGGTGTATTTGGACTCTGTCGAATATTCTGCAATCGATACCATGGATGACCGCCTTGTATAATGATTGGTCAAGCTTAAAGGTTATTTTACCGCGTTATCCATCCGCTGGCTGTGAACAATTCGGTTAAGAATTGTTCCCGTTCCTGGGGGGTCATTGGGCGGGGCTGGGCGTAATCGACCAGTTTGGCCGTGAGCAATTCCGTACTCAGGTGGCGCCCGTCGTAAAAAGTATGGCGCTGGATGATCTCCCAACTGGTTTGGACGATCACATTCCCATACATATCGATGACCCAGTTCTGGTCAAAGAAAAAGTTTCCCAGGCCGTAGTCGATGAATGAACCGTGTTCGAAGGCCATCGCCTTGGGGCGGTGTGCCTGGCTGCCGTTGACGATCGCTGCGCCTGCCTGCGCCATCAGGCCAAAATCGCGCTTGTGATGATCAACGGCGAAATCGTAATAATCTTCATAATATTGGAAAGTCGCAATGGGCAGGTAGCCTTCAGCCCTCAGGTGGCTGATTTCCTCATCCATCCATTGGTAGTCCTCACAGGGGGCGGATCCGCCGCCGTCTTCCGTTGCCCAGGCAAAATCGGGTCCGAAGGCATTGCAGCCGATGAAAGCCAGGCGGTTACCGTTGTGGGTTATCAACAGGGGCGCTTTCGCTTCCGCTACATCCCGACCGCCGCCGAAATAGGCCATCCCGTACTGGTCATACAAATCGAGGGTGTAGGGCACGGCATCGAAGCCATGAACTAACAGAGCATCGTTGTTGTGGTTTCCGGTCAGCTCGATGATATCTGCACCGACGTAATCCAGGAGTTCGATGTACTTGGGGTCGCTACAGAACAGCAGGCTGGGTGAAGCAGGGTCGGGGAAGGGGCAGTCCTCATAAAACGATACCTCGTTGCTAATGTGGGTAAGGTCAGCCTCGATAAGCCAGTCCCGGATCATTTCAGCCGGGTAGAGGACGCCGTGCATTTCCATGCGGTAGGCGGTGCCCCTCACCAGGGCGGTCACCCCGGTCATCACCAGGGTGGTCATCCGCTCGGGGTCACGGTTGCTGGGCCGGATGGCCTCCACAAGCGCTGTGATCTCCGCGTTTTGAGACGGAGTCAGCGGACCGCTCGTGAATATCAGTTGAAAGCGGGTGGCGAGGGGGTAGGATTCCGGATCGAAGTCTTTGAACAGGGGCGAGAGTCCCTCCACGCTGATGACCTTAAGCCGAGGCTCGAGGGCTTCAAAGGGGAGGACCGCCCAGGCATTGGTGTCCCACAGTTTTAAGATCGACGGCGGGTTTTGATAAACTTCAACGAAGTCTGGGTCGGGCAGGCCCCAGCGGTCACTCAGGGCAGCAAGCAGGGTTTCGGGTACATACAGCTTCTCGACCGTCTCAAGCTGCGGTGCTGGTTCACCCTGCCAGTATGCCCCCAGAGTGTTAAGGTTAACGTCGTCCATCAGGGTCGGGAACGGTGCCGCCAGGGCATAGACCCAGTTAGCAGTGTGCAAGAGCTCGCCGCCGGGGTCTTCACCTTCGGGGCCGAACCACAGGTCGGCTGCAGGATTATCACCCAGGGTCACTTTGTCAATGTGTTCCAGCGCGATCACCCCCTGGGGCAGCCCATCGGACAGGAACAAGGTGAGGGGTTCAGGGATCGCTGTGGGTGTGGGCGTGGGTGCCGATGTGTTCGTGGGGGCAAGCGTGGGCAGCGCAGCGGCGGGCTCGTCAATCGCCGGGACGGGTTGCGGCGCGCCAGCGCAGCCGATCAGTGCTGTCGCGAGCAGCAATACCGCCAGGCTGACCTGGAGGGCAAGCGTACTTGTTCTGCGCATACACATACATCCTTTTTTTGAGCGATCAATGCCACACACTACTACAAGCCAGATTATATCAGCCAATTTTCCCGGGGGAAATGATCCATTTTATCCCCCTGCACGAGCTTGGGTGTATAATGTACGGGTTATGTCTATCAATGGTTGGAAACTCAAAGGTCAAATCGGCCTGTTCACCCTGATGAGGATCGTCCTCAGCTCCAGTTTTCGGATGGTGTATCCCTTCCTGCCGGTATTTGCCCGCGGTCTGGGCGTTGAACCCGCTTCACTGGCGCTGGCGCTGTCTGTGCGCTCCTTTTTAGGTGTTTTGGGGCCATTTTTAGCGTCGATCGCCGACACGCACGACCGGAAAACGGGCATCCTGCTGGGGGTGGGCTTGTTCACGGTGGGCAGCGGCATGGTGGGACTCTGGCCTTCCTTTTGGACCTTCATTTTTGGCACCAGCCTGGTGCTGATTGGCAATGTGGTCTTCATCCCCTCGGTCAACGCTTACCTGGGGGACCGCATCCCCTACGAAAAACGCGGCCGGGTCCTGGCCTTTCTTGAGCTGAACTGGGCGTTGGCTTTTATCGTTGGCATCCCGGTGGTGCGCGTTTTGATCGAATCGTATACCTGGGTGACGCCATTTTTCCTGCTGAGCGGTGTTGGTTTAGTGTTTTTCCTGGTCTTCGTGATGATCGTTCCATCCCAGCAGATCCCCAAAACAGACGAGAATAATCTCTGGAAAAACCTGGCACGGTTGTTCCGCACCTGGCCGGCGCTGGCAGGGCTGCTGGTGGGCATTTTGGTGACCAGTTCGAATGAAACGGTCAATTTAATCTTCGGCCTGTGGATTGAAGAACAATTCGGCCTGAATTTCGCTGCGCTCACGGCCGCATCGGTGGTGATTGGCGTCTCGGAATTGGGCGGCGAGATGTTTACAGCCCTGTTCCTGGATGCGGTGGGCAAGCGCCGGATGATTTGGATCTTTTTAGGCCTTAACAGCCTGGCAGCACTGCTGCTGCCGCTGACGGGCGGCGTTTTGGGTTGGGCTATGGCCGGGCTGGGCTTCTTCTACATTTCCTTTGAGATCATCCTGGTGAGCACCCTGACCTTGATGAGCGAAGTGTTGCCCGACGCCAGGGCCACAATGATCGCGGCCACTGTGGCCGGTTTTTCCCTGGGACGGATGTTTGGGAACCTGGTCGCTCCCGGCTTGTTTGGGGTCAGCTTCTGGGCGACCTGTCTGGCCGTTGTGGCATTCAACGTGCTGGCTGCCGGCATGCTGACCCAGGTGAGGGTGAGGAAAACAGCGTAGAATCGTCAGCAGGCGTTTAAAAATTTCACTGATAGAGACAATTTATTCTTTTTTAATCAAGCGGGGTTCGAGGGCATGTGATGTGAAAGACGTGCCGCTTATGTTTCATCCTGAACTTTTGTCAGGATCGGCTTTGGAGACTGGACGTGCTTATCTGGCAGGCGGAATTTGAAGTAGATTGGAATAATTATCAGCAGCGCAGCGCTGGCGGTGATGATGAAGGGCGTTTGCGGGCTGATGCGCTCCCAGAGCTGTGCACCAATCCAGGGTGCCGGCAGGGAAATGAAGCCGAGGCTGCTGTGGAAGACGCCTGAAAAGGTACCCAGCATTTTAGCGGGCACAACTTTGGTAATCAGGGATTGGAATGGCGGCCCCAGCATTCCGCCGCCCAACCCAGCCACCGTCCAGCTGAGGGCAAAGGTTAAAAAGCTGTCCGCCCGCAGGAAGATCACAATTGCGGTGAAGATCAGCAAAAAGCCGCCAATCAGGGGCAGGCGCTCATCATGCTTGTCGACCAGTTTTCCCGAGAGCATGGGCATAAACATCCCGGCGATGGCGTTGATGGATCCCAGCACGCCGATCTGGGTCACGGTGATGCCAAAAAGTTGTTCCAGGTAGAGGGGCTGCAGCTCGCCTGACATGCGAAAGGCGATATCCGCCACCCCATCGGTCACGAAGATCCAGGTCAGCAGGCCGCCAGCCAGGATCAACCCCACCATGCTAGACATGCTTTTCTTGAAGGATGCCATGGTGAGTTTCTGGGTTGGCTGTTCCACAGCCTGACCCCGCATGGTGGTTGCCATCCAAAAGCGCAGCACAGCCGCCAGAGTGTACAACCCGCCGGAGACGGCCAGCATGCCTTTGAATCCCAGCCAGCCCACGAGGACTCCGCCCAGGGGCGGGCCGATTACCCCGGTGACCTGGAAGATGGTGTTGGTCATCCCGAATACTTTACCGCGGTGTTCTTCAGCGGAATTCTCGGCGATGAAGGCCTGAAAGCTCGGCCCGACCAAGGCAAAGGGGATCTGGTAGATGGCCAGGGCCACAATCATCCACTGCCAGGTGGGAGCGAGGAACATGGCCGCGTACCCCACAACGCCGCCGATACTGCCGATGGCGACCGCACGCAAGCGCCCGATCGAATCCGACACCCATCCGCCAAACACCTGCAGGATAAGGACGGCCCCTGCAGTTAACGTAAACACCAAACCCACATCGGTGATGTCCGCGCCCAGCTCAGTCAGGTAGATGGGCATCAGCAGGGGGGTCATCATGCTGCCGATATTGGCCAGCACCATTGTCAGCATGAACCAGCGCATGATCGGGGAAAGTATTGGTTTTTTGTGCGTGTTTTCGTTGTCGGGCATTATCTAATCCTGAGCAGTGATGCAGCCAGCGGAGGTCGGTTTTGACTTGCACCCGTTGCGCCTTTGGCTGCCTGTGATCCGGGAACGCCTGTTAGTATAGACCGCAGTGCGAAAAAAGAAATGATACTCTGGTAAGGAATTCTACCTGGTTTGGGGCGGGGTAATTTAATTTATCTGATTATTGACCATCTGTTTTCATTTGGCAGGACACAAAACCAGCAGGCACAGCACCCGGTTTGTCCAATCTATCGAGCGGTTTTGCCGTTTGCGCCAGTTCTCCGATAACGGTAGATAAGGGCCAGACCTGGGGCAGGGGCCAAAGTCCCAGTAACCTTCCTCGGTTTGTTGGGCAATCAGCCAGTCGACGGCAGGCTGAAGCAGGTGAGCCTGAACTGGCCCGCCAGTTCAGGCTCTTTAAAGTTTGGGATATAGACCATGTCGAGGGTGAAAAAACCAAGTGCAAACACGGCAATGCCGAGGGTCGGCAGGATTAACGCTTCGCCGATTAACACCAGGGTCACGCCCAGGATCATGGGGTTGCGCAGGAAGCGGTAAGGTCCCGCTACAACCAGGTGTTTAGAAGGGGCCCAGGGCATCACGGTGCTGTTTGGCTTTGGGCAGTAATATTTTGTAGTCAGGGTGATCTTTTACGCTGTTGAACAGGATTTCAATCGCATTTTTCCAATCCGTCCCATAAGGGACCGGGATTTGGATCTCATCCCAGATGTATTTAAGATGGACAGAGTAGCTGTAGAGGGGTTCCTTGAAGATGAAGGCGTTTGAAAGGGTCACGATACGGCCGGTGTTGTGGTCCCCGATCAGCCAGTTGCCGATCTCCATGATCGTTGTACGCAGGATGCCAATATCGACCACGTCGCCCTGGATGCCGCCTGTTTCAATGCGGTCGCCGATCGAAAAAGGGCGTCCCGAGATGATCGTCAGCCAGCCGGCAAAGCTGCCGATCACTTCCTGCAGGGCGAAGGCTAAACCTGCGCCAATAATGCCCAGGGCAATCGAGATATCCCCCATCTGGTCAACCCAGACCATGTACAGGATCACCAGGGTGATGCCGGAGATCACATACCGGACCACTTTGCGGATCGTGTAGGTGTTGGTGCTGAACTTACCGGCACGGTTGATGAAATAGCGGTCCACAGCACTGCGGACGAGAAATTGGATGATCAGCACCAGCGCTGAAAGGATTAGCTTTCGGTAAATGTCATTTGCCCAGATATTTTGGATTATTTTGTGCCCCTTAATGCCCTGCGCAGGGCAGATTATCTGAAAGATGTTGATGGCTTACTGGCAATTTTAACACAGGCCAGCGGAGCTGACCCCTGATGTGAAAAGCATTGCCATGAACCAATACGCTGTTGAGGCGCAGGTGTAACCTACCCTGGATGCTGGTCATGGGGGGCAACCAGAGTTAAGGCCCCAACGCTGGGAGGGAAGTTATCACACCCGCAGCGAGCCGCGGAATCCCCTGGCGCCATAGTAGGAATCAGCGCCGTTGTGATAAACAAACACGTGGCCGTAACGGCGATCGCAAAATAGAGCCCCGCCACGCGCCCGGATGTCGGCAGGCGTAGCGACCCAGCTGGAGGTTGTTTTGTCAAACTCGCCCAGGGTTTGCAGATAGCGATATTCTTCTTCAGTCAACAGGGTGATGCCCATGGTTTCGGCCATGTGCATGGCGCTGTCGTCTGGTTTGTGGGCTTTCCGGGCTTCCAGCGCGGCCTGGTCGAAGCACACACTCCTGCGGCCTGTGGGGCTTTGCGGCGCACAGTCATAGAAGAGGTGTTCACCGGTGTGTTCATCGAAACCCACCACATCCGGCTCGCCGCCGGTTTGTTCCATCTGCCACAGCGACGATAGCTTTTCGGGGTGGGCTTCCAGTTTCAATCGGACCTCATCCCAGGCCAGGCCTGCATGGCGGCCCATGTTGCGCTCGAAACGGGTTTGTAAAGTATCAAGCAGCTCTAAATGTTGTTCTGGTGACATGTTTTCCTCTGTGGTTTTTATTGGTGTTTTTTATAGTTTTATATTATCTTTCCGCTGTTGCCGAGTCAAGTTGGCGGGTTAAACAATCAGGTTGTGGACGCACGAAAACCATTGCACAGAAGTTAAAACAGGGAAGACTTTCAAGAGAGGTGAATCCTGTGCTGGTTTTGGTATGTATCTATGGCTCAGAGATCGTTGAGGCTGTGAGATGAAAGTTTGAGTAAGCAGCCCCGTCCTCTCCCATTCCAGGTTCTCCTTGGTATTTATACAGGCTGATTTGGCCGCTGGTGTGGAGATCGTTGAGCAAATGAATGGTTCAGGCCGAATGACCTTAAAGATGATCATTAATGGTTTAACAAAAAAAGCCCTCCATTTGTGAGGGCTATGAAGATACTTGCCAGTTGCTTACTGAGCGGCCATTGCCGGGCGGAACTTATACCCGTACACCAGCATGCCGCGTTCGTCGCCGTCGGAGCGCAGTTTGCGGGTGACCATCTCAACCGGCATACCAATCTGGATATCGCTGTTGCCCAGGTCGGTCAGCTGTGCGGTGACGACCGGGCCTTCGGCCAGTTTGATCAGGGCCACGGTGTAGGGGGCCTGTTCCTCAAACCCGGCTGGGGCGGCGCCCAACTTTGTAAAGGAATAGATCTCGCCTTTGCCGCTGAATACATACGGGGTCTTGGCTTCGCCGCTGCACTCCGGGCATACGTCCCGGGGCGGGAAGATCTTGGTTTCACAATGCGGGCAAACTTCGCCCACCAGGGCGTAGCGCTGCTTTCGTAATCGCCAATGACGTGGTACTTCCATAGTTACACTCCTAAAATCGAACTGCCAGCCTGTTGGCAGGCGTAAAGCTCATTTTGCACCCTTGAGTTTACCGAATCGAGACTCTCAGAAACTATCAGATTGCCTCTCAGGCAGCGTTAGCCCTTGCAGAGGATCAATTCCTGTTCATTTTCTGGTGCATTTCTCCCTTACTGTGCTGTCTGGGCTGATTTTTTCCCTCAAGTGCCCCGATTAATGATATGATTCCAGTCAGCAGATTTGATTTTCCCGTATGGAGGAATGGGTCGATGACCATTTATTTGCTGGATAAGACATTACAAATAGATATCTTCTTTGAATGTGCTGACAAAGACCTGGAGGATAATATCTGTGTGTCGATCATCGAACGCTGTCCGCCCCAGGAGCGCTTATTGCGATCGGGTGAGACACACATCTTCCTGACCCCGGAGCAGACGCGCCAGTTGGGTGAAGCGCTTCTGGAGGCGGTCCAGAACAGTCGCGCCCATACCGGCGCCCAGGACGATTAACCCATGCCAATCAACTTGCACATCGCGTACCGAGGCATGTTGGGGGCGTGGGTATGACCATCGTCCCGGGTTTCACCCTGTGTTTCTTATTGCACGGCGATCACGTCCTGATGCTGCACCGCCGCTTCCCGCCCAACCAGGGTCTGTGGAATGGTGTGGGTGGTCACATTGAGCCAGGGGAGACGCCCCGCCAGGCGGCGATCCGCGAGGTGGCAGAGGAGACCGGCTACCAAATCGCCGCCCCAGTATTTGCGGGTTTGCTCACTTGGGAGGGATTCGAGATCCCGCCGGGCGCGATCGCCATCTTCACAGCCCGGGTAACACACCAGGATTTCATCACCAACCACGAGGGTGACCTGGCCTGGAAGCCCCGTAACTGGGCGTGCGCTTCACCTGATGTGGTCGACAATATCCACGTCTTCCTGGCGCCGATCTTGGCCGGGGAACCCCCACAGCATTATCACTTCCGCTACCAGGACGGCCAGCGGGTTCAGGATGTGATTACCCCCCTCCCGGCGGAATTTGACCCGGATGCGGCCTGCCACCCTGAGGTCGGGCTGTTTGAGGAACAGCGTGGGGCATACCTGCTCAGTTTTGACAAGGAACGTCTCCAGCTGGATGTGATCGAGGATTTTCTTGCCCACCAATCGTATTGGGCACAAGGGCGCTCCAGGCAGGCAATTGCGGCCGGCATCCAGCATTCGGTCTGCCTGGGTGTTTACCATCAGGGCTTGCAGGTGGCCTTCGCCCGGCTGGTGAGCGATGAAGCCACCTTTGCCTGGCTGGCAGATGTGTTTGTCGACGGCGGGCACCGCGGGCGCGGGCTGGGGAAGTGGCTTGTGGAGGCTGCCTGCCGCTACGCAGACCAGGTGGGGATAGAGCGTATGGTTTTGGTCACCCGTGATGCACACACCCTGTACGAAAGCTATGGTGGATTCCGCCCCTTAGACGACCCTGGAAAGTGGCTGACCCGGTCAAAACCGGAGTCGGGTCAGGTATAATCGGGGTTACCAGTAAGGAGTGGTCCATGGAATTTACCAAAGATGATTTTCTGATCAGTACCGACAAGGACAAACTGCAAATTAATGTGATCCACCAGTACCTCACGGATAAGGCCTATTGGACCACCGGCCGCACACGCGCCATGACGGAGAAAACCATCGAACATTCGCTGTGTTTTGGCGTTTACCACCAGGACCAGCAGATCGGGTTCGCCCGGGTGATCACCGATTACACTATCTTCGCCTACCTGTGCGACGTGTTCATTCTGGATGAATACCAGGGTCAGGGCCTGGGCAAGTGGCTGACAGAGACGATCCTCAAGGTTTTAGATCATGAGGGCGTCCGCTGGACGATGTTGGCAACCCGCGATGCGCACGAGCTGTATGAGGATTACGGCGGCTTCCAGAAGCTGTATCTGCCGGAAAAGTGGATGGGGCGCGTCAACCCCCGGCTTAGACGCAGCTCGGGGCAAGAATATTCCGTTCCCGGCGACGGGTTGTAAACCGTGTGCGGCTCACCGCAAAAACCATACCTTTTCCGTTGAAGGGCAATTAAGCGGGCGCGTATAGCACCACCGCTCAGCACCTGCATTTACATTAATCCGTCAATGATAGATTAATTAAAGATTAATACCATCAGGATTATCGATTTCTTGCGTTATAATTAATGAGGTGGGTCTCAATCGCATTAGCGAAGGGGGTTGGCAGACCCTGGAACCATTGCAGTAAAGCACGAAAACCACCAAGTGGTGATGAAGGAAGTGAAATTTGAAGACGATCGTTGCAGGCGCCATGGGCGAATGCGTTCATGTCGCCGGTGTGATGAATTTTCTCCGGCTGGCAGAGCAAGCCGGTTGGCGGACGGTGTTTTTAGGGCCTGCTGTCCCCCCGGAGGATATCATTGCCGCAGCCAGGCGCGAAAATGCGGACCTGGTGGGCATCTCCTATCGCCTGACCCCCGAGACGGGCGAACGCCTCCTGGGTGAATTTGCTGAGGCAGCGGACGAACTCTATCGGCAGGGTGTCCGCTTTGCCTTTGGCGGCACGCCGCCAGTGGCTGAACGCGCCAAAGCGCTGGGCTTCTTTGAATCCGTCTTTGATGGCAGCGAAACGACCGATTCGGTTCTGGCCTACCTGCGCGGGCAGACCCCCGGCGCGGCCAGCGAGGAGGATTTTCCCCAGACAGCCGTTGAGCGCATCCACTGGAAACGCCCCTACCCGCTTCTGCGCCATCATTATGGGCAGCCCACCATGGAAGCGACCCTGGCAGGCATTCAGGAGATCGCCGAATCCGGCGCGCTGGATGTGATCTCCCTGGGCATTGACCAGGACGCCCAGGCCAACTTCTTCCACCCGGAGCGGCAGACCGCGCGCCAAAAAGGCGCCGGAGGCGTGCCGGTGCGCTCGGCAGATGACTACCGGGCGCTCTACGCCGCCAGCCGGCGGGGCAACTACCCGCTCTTACGGACTTATTCAGGCACGGACGATTTTATCAAGCTGGCAGAAATGTATCGCGACACCATCAATATCGCCTGGTGCGCCATCCCGATTTTTTGGTTCAACCGCATGGACGGGCGCGGGCCGTGGGGGTTGGCGGAGAGCATCGAAAAGCATCAGCAGGTGATGGCCTGGTACGGGCAGAACGATATCCCTGTTGAGCTGAACGAACCCCATCACTGGGGTATGCGCGATGCCCCCGATGTGATCTTTGTGGTCTCGGCCTACCTCTCGGCTTACCAGGCCAAAGTGTTTGGGGTGCGGGATTACATCGCACAGATGATGTTCAACAGCCCCCCGGGCACGTCCGACGCCATGGACCTGGCCAAGATGCTGGCATGTCTGGCCCTCACCGAACCCCTGGAGGATGACCGTTTCCGCATCTGGCGGCAGACCCGGACAGGCCTGTTAAGCTATCCCCTGCAGGATGACGCCGCCAGAGCCCACCTGGCAGCCAGCATTTACGTGCAGATGGCGCTCAAACCTCACATTGTGCACATTGTGGGGCATACTGAAGCCCATCATGCGGCCACAGCTGAGGACATCATCCAGGCCAGCCGGATGGCGCGCCAGGCCATCGACAATGCCCTGGCGGGCCAGCCGGATATGACCCAGGATCCAGCGGTCCAAACCCGGGTGGATACCCTGATCCAGGAAGCCAGGATAACGCTTGATGCCATCAGGCAGCTTGCGCCTGCTTCAATGGCAGACCCCCTGGTTGACCCCGCAAACCTGGCAAAGGCCGTTGCGGTTGGTATTTTGGATGCACCCCACCTGAAAAATAACCCTTTCGCACGCGGCATCATCCAGACCCGGATTGTGGACGGCGCCTGCGTGGCGGTGGATTCGGCGGGGAACCCCATTAACGAAAAAACTCGCATTAATCAATTATTTTTGGAGGACAAATGAAAAAACGAACATTTACCGTCATAGGTGCCGGTAATGGGGGAAAAGCAATGGCTGCACACCTGGCTCTCATGGGTCAGGACGTTGTAATGTACAATCGCACTTTTATTCATATCGAAGTGATCGCAAAACGCGGCGGTATTGAATTGGAAAGCCCACCCGGCGGCCCTATGGGGTTTGGGGAGATCCGCCTGGTCACCGATGATATTCAAACGGCGCTTAAAGATTCGGATATCATCATGGTGGTGCTGCCGTCTTCCGGGCACGCAGATATCGCTCAGCTGGTTGCACCGCACCTGGTGGACGGTCAAATGGTCATCCTGCACCCAGGACGCACCTGCGGCGCAATCGAATTCAACCAGGTCCTCAAGCAAAATGGCTGTAAGGCTGATATTGTCCTGGCAGAGGCGGAGACCTTTATTTATGCCAGCCGTTCTGAAGGACCCAGCCAGGCGCGCATCTTCCGCATCAAAGAGGCCGTGCCCTTAGCCGCCCTTCCAGCGGTGGACACTCCCAAAGTCTTGGCTGCCATCGAGCATGTGTATCCCCAATTCATTGACGGGATCAACGTTCTGCATACCGGCCTGAACAATATGGGCGCTGTATTTCACCCAGCCCTGACCATCCTCAACGCAGGGAGGATCGAATCCACCCGCGGCGATTTCCAGTTTTATGTTGAAGGTGTCACCCCGTCCGTTGCCAAAGTCCTTGAGACGGTTGACCGCGAGCGGGTGACGATTGCCTCTGCCCTTGGCATCCGCGCCAGGACAGCGATGGAATGGCTCTCGTTGGCTTACAATGTGCGCGGCGATACGCTCTACGAGGCCATCCAGAACCAGACCGGCTATTTTGGGATCAACGCCCCCACCACGCTTCAGCACCGCTACATCTCCGAAGACGTCCCGATGAGCCTTGTGCCGATCGCGGCCTTGGGCGAGCGTTACGGCGTATCAGTGAACGCCATCAATGCCCTCATCCGGCTGGGATGTATCCTGCACAGCACGGATTATTGGCGCAAAGGGCGCACATTGGGCAAGCTGGGCATCAAAGACCTGAGCGTGAGTGAGCTGACGCGCTATGTCAACGAAGGCGAGCATGCGATTTAGGGGGGATAACCTGGCTTAACCCTGGGGACCAAGACGCAAGGGCGATGTGTGTTCCAGTATTGTGAAACATCATTCATCGTCCCTGTGTGTTTAACGCTGCCGTTTGTCACGCTGATGGGTTGGTTTGCATTTTTACTTTGGCAGGGTTATAATACGGCCCATATAATCAAATAGCCCCATGCGGCACTCTTATCCAGAGAGGTGGAGGGACCGGCCCGATGAAACCTCGGCAACCAGAATGCAACGCTTTCATGGTGCCAATTCCGGCAGAGCGATAATCTGGAAGATGAGAGGGAAGCCATAAAGTATTTACGCCCCTCTCGCACGAAGCCAGAAGGGGCGCAATATATTAATGAGACACGGAGGCTCTCACAATGTCGTTAACTTTTAATAAATTACCCAAGTACCTGTTTACCTCAGAATCAGTCACCGAAGGGCACCCAGATAAGCTCTGTGACCAGGTCAGTGATGCGGTTTTGGATGAACTCTTCCGGCAAGACCCCTATTCACGAGTCGCCTGTGAGTGTGCCACCAAGACCGGTTTCATCTTGGCGATGGGCGAGATCACCACAACAGGCTTTGCCGATTTTGACCAGCTTGTGCGCGATGTGGTGATCGGGGTCGGCTATGACCGGGGAAAAAAGGGCTTCGACGGCGCCACCTGCGGCGTGATGGTTGCCTTGGCGAACCAATCGCCTGATATTGCCCTGGGCGTGGATAAAGCCAAGGAAGCCAAAGACGGCGAGATGCAAAATGAAGATGAGATCGAAGCCATCGGCGCTGGCGATCAGGGGATGATGTTCGGCTATGCCTGCACGGAGACGGACGTGCTCATGCCGATGCCGATCTATTATGCCCACAAGCTCACCCGAAGGCTGGCTGAAGCGCGCCGGGCAAACGACCTTGATTTCCTGTGGCCAGACGGCAAAAGCCAGGTGACGGTGGAATATGAATACGGGGTGCCGAAACGGATCCATACCGTACTGATCAGCACCCAGCACACACCTGAAGTGACCCATGAGCAGATCAGGGAAGGCGTGATCGAACAAATCATTAAACCTGTCATCCCCGCTGAGCTGATCGATGATGACCTGATTGTTTACGTCAACCCCACCGGGCGTTTCGTGGTGGGCGGCCCGATGGGTGATGCCGGGCTGACCGGCCGCAAGATCATCGTGGATACCTATGGAGGTATGGGGCGTCATGGCGGCGGCGCATTCAGCGGCAAAGACCCGACGAAGGTTGACCGCTCCGGCGCTTACGCAGCCCGATGGGTGGCCAAGAACATCGTGGCCGCTGGCCTGGCAGACCGCTGCGAAGTGCAGGTGTCGTACGCCATCGGCATGGCACGCCCGCTCTCAGTCAACGTTGAGACCTTTGGCACCAGTAAAATTGAAGATGCCCGCATCGTCGACTTGATCAATACCCACTTCGACCTGCGGCCCGGCGCTATCATCCGCGACCTCAAGCTTCGCCGCCCGATCTACCAGCAGCTGGCTGCTTATGGCCACTTTGGCCGCGACGACCTCGACCTGACCTGGGAAGCAACAGACAAGGCCGACCAGCTCCGCTCGGATGCAGGATTGTAAATCTTGAATTGTGAATGGTGAATAGGGATTAGTGAGATGTCGTTCGGTGAGTGGTAATGATGCTTATGGTGGATCGTCCTGCTTAAGTTCCATCGCCCGGATAATTGATTTCAAGATGGAACACGATACACCAATTACCACTCACCATTCACACTTCCCTTGACGATAATATCTCCCCCTGGTATTTACCGGCAAATAAGGCGGGTGTGCCGCCGGTGTGCCAGAACAGCACGCTTTCACCTTTATTGAAAAAACCCTGGCGGACCAGGTCGATCAGGCCGGCTGCCGCGCGGCCGGTGTAGACCGGGTCTACCAGCAGGGCTTCATACCCGGCAAACAAGCGGATGGCTTCAACCTCCGCCGGCCCCATCACGGCGTAACCTCCGCCGATATACGCATCATTGACCAAAACATCTGCTGCAGAAAACGTCACCCCTTCGCCAAGCGAACGGGCGGTGCGCGTGGCCAGGTCGGCGACGGTTTCCCGCAGCTTATCGGCCGGTTCATCCACGCTGATGCCGAGGATCTTCCCCTGGTAGCCGCTCATCTGCGCGCCGACCAGCATGCCCGCCTGGGTTCCCCCCGAAGAGCTGGGGAACACAATCCAGTCGGGATGGATATCCTGCTGGGCCAGTTCGAGCATGGCGTTCACATAACCCAACGCGCCTGTGGGGTTCGACCCGCCATAAGGGATCAGGTAGGGCTGGCGGCCGTCTGAGCTGATTTGATCATGCACTTGCTTGAGCTGCTGGTTAACCTGCGACCGTTGCGTAAAGATCACTTTTGCCCCCAGCAGATGGTGCAGGAGGTGGTTGCCATCGGGCGGATTGGGCGGGTCCCCAAACAGCACCAGGACGCAAGCCATGCCGAAGCGGGCCGCTGCTGCCGCCGTCTGCCGGCAGTGATTGGACTGCACCGCGCCGGCTGTGATTAGCGTATCAGCGCCTGCTGCCTGCGCATCATACATCAGGTATTCCAATTTGCGGGTTTTATTGCCCCCAAAGGCTAAACCCGTTTGGTCATCACGTTTGGTGAGCAGGTCTGGCCCGTTTAGCAGCGCAGATAGGCGCGGCAATGCCTCAACCGGGGTGGGTAAATGGGCGATGGGCAGGCGTGGTTTCATGTGCTCAAACTCCTTTGTGTGGCTGATTTACCCCGCGCCCGCATCAGGTTAAGGATGCGCGGGAGGGCCTGGCTGTATGCCTGGTAGTAGAAGCGCTTCACCGGGAAATCCCAGGCGCCGAGGGTGCGGACGACCTGGCCGCCAAACCCATCCTTGAACCGGTAGACACCCCACAGGGGGTCATCCTCGGTGAAGGCGTCGGGTGCGCCCCACATATCGTAGGTGTGGCAGGCTGCTGCCTTTGCCCGCAGCATGGCTTCCCATTGCAGGCGGTAGTTGAACATTTTTTCGCGGTGGGCATCCAGCGACATGCCGTGCATATACCAGGCGCGCCCCCCAAACCGGAAGATCACAGCGCCCCCGACGGGTTCGCCTTCCACTTCTGCTATCAGCGGCTCGGCCAGCCCGGCATTGAAGAAGGCCTCCCACACGGTTTGGTAATAGGCTTTGCCGCGGATTAGAAAATCATCGCGGACCGCTGTGTGCGCGTACATCTGGTAGAGCAGGTCAATATCCTCAGCGCCCCCGGGCCGCACTGACACCCCCCTGCGCTCGGCCAGGCGGATATTGTAGCGAGTTTTGGATTTCATGCGCATCAGCAGGGCGTGTTCGTCCTCCGTCAGGTCAACGGTGACGGTGTTGCGGAACTGGATTTGCTCATCTGAGAAGATCCAGCCCCGATTGGCCAAATTCGCTTGCTGGTCCAATCCGGGTTGATGGTCCTGTGAACCCTCCTCGCCCGGGATGCCGTATCCCAGCGGCAGGTCGGGGTCAATTTTGACGAAGATGGCGTTATTATCCCTGGCAAAGGCTTCCAGGTCATCCATAACACGTTTTGCCAGCGGCCTGTCTGACCAATTCAGCAGGGGACCGCGCGGGACATACATCACGCTTAGCGGCAGGGAGAAAGTCCCCAGGGCGAGTTTACGCTGCAGGAGCAGGGCGGCGGCGGTAACCTCACCGGTCTCGCTGTGCCACAGCAGGGGATAGGACTTCCAGCCAAAGCGGGATTTTACCTGCCCCCATTCCCAGGTTTGCAGGGCATGGGCGCCGGGCAGGTTCTCAATGCCGGTATTCCATTGGGATGCGTCTTGTAAGCGGGCAATATCCAAGGTGCTGTGCTCCTTACGCGCCTGCGGGCGGCTGATGCCTGCCAGTCCACATCTGGTACAACTTGTAGGCCAGGGGTTGGTATACCCGGTCCCAGGTGCCGATTGTCCGGTGGAGCTGGCCGCCAAACCCCCGTTTGAAGCGGTACACGCCCCACAAGCCGTCTGAGCGATCGAGAAAGGCCGCTTCCAGTGCGGCTTCTGAGCGGTCGGGCACGCCCCACAGGTCATAAACTGTGCAGCCTTTGCGCTTGGCCCACTGGATCGCTTCCCATTGAAGCAGGTAGGTCGGCATGCGGTTGCGTTCTTCGTCTGTGGAGGCGCCATAAAAGTACCAGGCGGTATCGCCCTGGGCGAAAGCCATCAGTCCTGCCAGGGGCTGGCCCTGGTATTCGGCCATCAGCAAGACGCAAGCCCCGGTCGGCGCAAAGCACTCGTAGGCACGCTGGTAGTAAGCCAAACTGTGGATGCCAAATTCGTCCCGTTCGCCGGTGGTGCGCATCATGCGGTGAAATAAGGCCACATCATCGCTTGGGCGGACAACCACGTCCTTGCGTTGGGCCAGGCGGATGTTGTAGCGGGTTTTTGACTTCATCGCCATCAGGATTTCGTCATCATTGCCCTGGATGTTGATTAAAATTGTGCGCGGGGGCTGAACTGTTTGGTGTGATTCTACAAACCCCGGCAAGAGGCGGTCAGTGAAATCCTCAGGGACCGGTTCCCACACATTGGGCTCCACGCGCAAGAAGACCGCCCGCTCTTTGCGGCACAGGTCGTCGATTTCCGGCCAGAGATCAGCCCAATCGCCCCTACCGACCGGGCCGCGCGGGATATACCCCACGGACAAGCCCAGCGGCAAGCGCCTGAAGAGGATCAGCGCGCCAAGGTTTTCCTGCTGAACATAACGCGGTTTCCAGCCGAAGGCTGATTTGAGCTCTCCCCAGGGTCTGGTTTGCAGGATGTGGGCTGTGGGGTGGTCTTTGATGAACAGGTCCCAGGCCTGTGGCGTTAATACTTGCATTGTCTCCTTAAAACTGCCGACTTTGCATTAAAAGGCGGCAGTGTTGTGACGTTTGTTCCCCTTGTTTGTCAGGGGAGCCTTATTCTACCATGTCGAGTTCAGTCGTCATCGCTTGAATCGCAGCACCGGGAACGGCCTTTCCCAGCAGGTCCTGGATCGCTTCAGGCTTGCCCTCACGGGCCAGACGGGCCAACTGTTCAACGATAGCCGCAAGGTCCTCTGAGGTAAGCACCTCTTCGCTTTCCACCTGGTGGATGTCGGGGTGGTCGGTGGGAGAATATTCAAAGCCGGTATCCCACAGGTCTTCGGTGAGCTTTTCACCCGGGCGGATGCCTGTGAACACGATCTCGATGTCCTTACCGGGTTCCAGGCCTGAAAGGCGGATCAGGTCCTCTGCCAGGTCAACAATGCGCACAGGCTGACCCATATCGAGGATGTAATTTTCACCACCGGTGCTCATGGCTGACGCCTGCAGAACCAGGTGGACGGCTTCAGGGATGGTCATGAAGTAGCGTTTCATGTCCGGATGGGTGACCGTGATCGGTCCGCCCGCTGCGATCTGACGTTTGAATCGGGGCACCACGCTTCCCCGGCTGCCCAGAACGTTCCCGAACCGGACGACGGTAAAGTCGCGCTGGTAGCGGTGGGCGGCATCCAAAACCAGCATTTCGGCCAGGCGTTTGGTGGCGCCCATCACGCTCACCGGGCGGATGGCTTTGTCGGTTGAGATCATCACTAACCGCTGGACTTCATTATCCAGGGCGACTTTAACGATGTTTTGCGTGCCGATGATGTTGTTGGTGACCGCTTCTTCGATGTTGCTCTCCATCAGCGGGACGTGTTTATGCGCCGCGGTATGGAAGACCACCTCCGGCTTCCAGCGGGTGAAGATGGCCTCAAGGCGGGGGAGGTCGCGCACATCGGCGATCAGGGGGACGATCTCCAGGGCAGGAAAGCCCTCTTTTAGGTCCATCAGGGCGCTGAAAATGCTGTTTTCGCCATGCCCCAGGGTCAGCAGGCGTTTGGGGTTGATCTGGGCGACCTGGCGGCAGAGCTCACGCCCAATCGAGCCGCCCGCGCCGGTGACCATTACAACCCGGCCTTCCAGAACGTCACCCAGGCTTTCTGTTTCGATCCTGACCGGTTCGCGCCTGAGCAGGTCAGGGATATCCACTTCCCTCAACCGGCTCACGCTCACCGCGCCGCCCAGCAGCTCATAGATGCCGGGCATTGTCCGGAAGGCGACATTGCGCCGGCGGCACACCTCGGTCACCTGGCGGACAATTTTGCCAGACGCGCTGGGGATGGCGACCACCACTTCATCCACATGGTGTTTGTCGAGGATGTGGTCGATCTGGTCCAGGGGGGCCAAAACGGGTACACCGTGGATCTTGCTGCCCTGCTTGGCCGGGTCATCATCGAGGATGCCGATGGGGGCCATGTTCAACTGCGGATTTTTCATCATTTCGCGCACTACCATCGCGCCGGCGTCTCCGCCCCCGATCACCAGCACCCACTTTTTGCGCTTGGAGGGGATAAACGATCCCGCCATCGAAGATGATGTGGTTTCCGCCAAGACCCTGAAGACGAACCGGGTCCCGCCGATGAAGGCCATGGAAAAGAGCCAATCGATGATCAGAACAGAGCGCGGGAACCCGAAGAACATACCCGAGGCAAACAAGCCGATCATCATTGCGGAGAGCAGCATGGAGGCCGTTGTCACCGCCGCGAAGATGATAATCAGTTCTCGGGTGCTGGCATACCGCCAAATGTGGCGGTAGATGCCAAAAAAGTAGTACACCAGCGGTTTGATCACGACCGCTGCCCCCAGCATCCACAGCAAGCCGTATTGATAGGTGGGAAAAATCGCAATCAATTCCAGCCTGACCAGGTAGCTTAACAGCACCGAGACCAGGGTCAGGAAGATATCCCCAAAAAACAGGTATCGGTTGCGAATTTTCCGGCTAAATATGTGCATGAAGGGTTTGTCCGAGGGTCATTGTCCTTTGAAACCGAACACCGTACCCATGGTGCGCAGGATGATGGAGATATCCATCAACAGGTTGCGGTGTTCGATGTAGTACAGGTCATATTCCAGTTTGATGGCGGTTTCCCGCACGGTCCCGGCATAGCCAAAGTTGATTTGTGCCCAGCCGGTGATGCCAGGTTTCACCAGCAGGCGGGCGCGGTAAAAGGGGATCTCCTTTTGGAAGCTTTCAACCAGTTGAGGGCGCTCAGCACGGGGGCCGACCAGGCTCATCTCGCCGCGCAGCACATTGATGAACTGCGGCAGCTCATCAAGGTGGGTTCTTCGCAGGAACCAGCCCACTTTGGTGACACGGTCATCCTTTTCTTCCGCCAGGCGCGCTTCGCCATCTCGCTCGGCGTCCCGCTCCATGGTGCGGAATTTAAGCATTTTGTAAGGCTGCCCGCCGCGGCCGAGGCGTTCCTGTTTAAACAGGATCGGAAAGCCCGATTCGAGGATGATGGCCAGGCTGATCAGCGGGTAAAACCCGATCATGATGGCTGTCCCGACCAGGCCGCCAGCAAAGTCGATCAGGCTTTTGGTCATCTGGTAAAGGGTGGTGGTGTGGGTCTTTTCTACAAATGACCGCACAATCCACTCCGCTTCCAGCAGGAAAATGGGCACCCGGGCGAGCAGTTCTTCGTACACCTGCGGCATTGGCGAAAGGTTGACACCCATTTCCTGGGCAGTCAGAATAGCCTGGAACATTTCGCCTTTCATCTCGCCGGTGATCGCCAAAACCAGGTCGGTCACCTGGTGTTTTACGATGATGTCGATCAGATTTTCCGAACTGCCTAACACAGGAAATTTCTCGATGGCTTGCCCCAGTTTTTCAGGGTCGTCATCGATCAAACCCACGGTGTAAAACGGCGGCGGCCATTGGCCCACAATGATGCTTGCCAGGGTTTTCCCGGCCTTACCGGCGCCGACGATCAGCACCCGGCGCAAAAGGTGGGGTGCTGTGAACATGCGGATGTACCCCAAGCGCCACAAAATCGTGAACAGGGCAGCAAACACAATAAACACGGAAACACCCCTGCGCGGAAGGGAATTGGGCGCTGAGGTGAAGTAGATCAGCAGATAGATTAACGTGTAGATCAGGGTCGCCAGGCCGATGCCTTTGAGGGTTTCCCTGGGGTTGCTGGCTCGATGGACATCATACAGCTCCACCAGCAGTAAAATCCAGAAAAAAGGCAGCAGAAAGTACCAGAAAGGCGGGCGGTCTGTGATAAATTCGAGTGAAAATTCCATCCAGGCGTCCCCGGCCGCCCAGATGTACAATGCCAGGAACAGGGCAGTCGCGGCCATCAGGAAATCCCCGATCAGCAAGATCGCTACGCGCTCAGATGAACGCATCTGCCATCGTTTTGGCCTGGGTTTGGTTTCCATAAGAGGTATTTTAACCTTTATTTCGTTTTTGGGGGCGAAATCAACCCCCACAGAAAGCCCGCGCCCCACGCGAAGTGCATGCAGGCGATGGCCAGGAGCACGCCTGGTACCATTGCGATGGATTTGCGCTTGAAGGCAACCTGGGTGCCAGCCAGCAGGAGGATGATGAGATAAATGCTGGCAAGGCTGATCAGCGCAAGCAGCGCAGGCCGGAAAAACGGCGATGTGAGGACTAACAGGAGCATCCCAGCGACGAACAAGGGCGGGAGCGCCTGCCGCCAGCGGATTGTATCCGGATATCGGCGCAGCATCTGGATCTTCCAGTAGCCATAGCGCCAGTACTGGCGAGCCAGGGCGCCGAGGTCGGGCCTGGCGTAATATACCGACCGGATCTGCGGGTCGAACCAGATCTTTCCGCCGGCCTGGCGGATCCGGGTATTAAATTCGTAATCCTCGTTGGTCAGCAGGGTTTCATCAAAAAGCCCCACCTGGTCGATGAGCTCGCGTTTAAACGCACCAAAGGGGACGGTGTCCACATAGGCGGGCTGATCTGAATAGCGGTAGCGCGCATCGCCCACTCCGATCGGGTGGCCGGCGGCAGCGGCAATGCTGCGGGCGAGCCAATGGTCGCTGCTGGGCTGGATATCCCACACGCCGCCCACGTTTTGCCCGCGTTCCTCAGCCACAGCCGTGACAGCCCTGGCCACATAATCGTGGCTGGGTTTGGAGTGGGCATCCAGGCGGACGATGATCTCCCCTCGGGAGGCTTTAATGGCGGTGTTCAAAGCCGCAGGGATCACCCGCGCGGGGTTGTTAACAACTTTGACCGCCAGTTCGGGGTGGTTCTGCTGCCATGCGATGATCGCTTCCGGGGTGCCGTCCGTCGAGCCCCCGTCAGCGATGATCACTTCCATAGCCTTGTGGGGATAGGTTTGTGCGTAGAGGGCATCCAGCAGGAGGTGAATAGTCCCCCGTTCATTAAAACAGGGGATAATGATTGAGGTTTCGATGCGCTGTGAAGCATTGGACATAAGGTTCAAGGGTTTTTGACCTCACGGTTTAATTGGGTGAGACTGAGGTCAAACTCGTTGATCAGGGGCATCCCCTGCACGGCAGGAGATGATCATCGGTATCAACAGGCCGAGGCCTGCTGAAGGTTAGTGTTCGTCGCACTCGCAGGGACGCAGGGCAATCGCTTCAATTTCAACCGCTGCGCCTGCGGGCAGTGCTGCAACCTGGACTGTGGAACGGGCGGGGTACTTTTCGGAGAAAAAGGTGCCGTAGACCTCGTTCATGATAACAAATTCGCCCATGTCCTGCAGGAAAACGGTGGTCTTGACAACCTGGTCCAGGCTGCTGCCGGCCGCCTCGAGGATGGCCTTGAGATTGGTGAGGGCCTGGCGGGTCTGTGCCAGGATGCCGCCTTCAACCATTGTGTTGGTGGCCGGGTCGATGCCCACCTGGCCAGCTGTGTAAACCATGCAGCACGTGGTCACCCCAGCCGAGTAGGGGCCCAGGGCTTTGGGGGCCTTTTCGGTGGTGATGACCTTCTTTTCATGTTGGCAGCAACTCATTTTTATTGTTTCCTTTCTCTCTTTCAGGGTTAATTTAACTTTCAAAGGATTATAACATCCCCGGGCAGACCCGGGTTGAGGTGCAAATCCGCTTAGCCGAACTTTAGCAGTTTCAACACGTCAGCCAGGCAGGCGGCGAACATTTCATCCATCACGGCTGGGTCGGCCTGGTAAGGGCCGCCGCAGGCGCCGTCAGCGTAGAGGTGGCGCGTGGCCGCTTTTCCGAGGATGGCCGCACCGGGGTCGATCATCGGTTTGCCCTCGCCGGGCAGCTCTGCCACGGTGGTGAAGGGAAAGGCCTCCAGCCAGTTGCCATGCTCGGCTTCCAGGCCGTATTTCTTGGCGATGGCAGCGACGGATTGTGAGGTCCACCAGGCATACCAGCGTAACTGCAGGTCGGGCAGTTCGTTTACGAGTTCCTCCAGGTGGAGTTTAACAGGCGAATTGCCGCCGTGCCCGTTCAGGATCAGGACCCTGCGAAAGCCAGCGCCATGCAGTGAGCGCAGAATGTCATCGGCCACATGGAGCAGGGTGGGCAGCCTGAGGCTGATGGTGCCGGGATAGTCCAGAAAGAAGGGCGAACAGCCGAAGTTCAGCGGGGGTGCTACCACCACGCCGCTCTGGCGGGCAGCCTCGTCCGCCAATGCCATGGGAATCCTGACGTCGGTCAGCAGGCTCAGGTAGCCGTGCTGCTCGCAGGCGCCCAGCACGAGGATTGCGCGGTCGTCGGTTTTTAGATACGCTTCGATGTGCATCCAGTTGTGGTTTTCAAAATGCATGGGTTGCTCCTGGGTGAGTTGATTTTGCCTGGGCTCATTATAGCATCAATGAGGTTCGCCATCATTCTCGCGGATCGGGGCTGTGCTGGTTGAATGGCATCATAAAAAAGGCGCCCCAAGAGGACGCCTTTGTTAATGAAAGTAGAACCCAAGCTGAGGGCATTACATAACGATATTGACCAGCCTGCCCGGCACATAGATGACCTTTTTCGGTGTTTTTCCGCCAAGGTGGGCCTGGATGTTATCGCTTTGCAGGGCGGCGGTTTTGGCATCGTCTTCGCTGATGGTCACGGGCACGATCAGCCGGTCGCGCAGCTTGCCGTTGACCTGAATGATCAGGGTGATCTGATCTTCCTTGGCAGCCTCCCGATCAATTTCAGGCCAGGGCTGGGTATGGATGGAGTAGTCATGGCTGGTGCGCGCCCACAGCTCTTCTGCGATGTGCGGGCACACAGGGGCCAACATGCGCAGGTAGATGTCTTCTGCCTCTTTCCAGGCATCGGTGCCGAAGGCGCCTGCCGCTTTAGCCTGGGCCATCTCATTCATCAGTTCCATCAACCCCGACACAATGGTGTTAAAGCTGAAGGATTCGAAATCTTCGGTGACCGCGAGCAGGGTTTGGTGGACTTTACGGCGCAGTTTGACCAGATCTGCTTCCTTAGCCATCCTCTCGCCCTCGGGCGGCTCCAGGAAGGTGAACCAGGTTTTGCGCAGCCAGCGGATGCTGCCTTCGATCCCGCTGCTGTTCCATGGGGCACCCAGTTCCCAGCGTGCGAAGAACATCAGGTAGGCACGCACAGTGTCCGCGCCGTACTCAGCGACCAGGTCATCCGGTGCAATTACGTTACCCCGGCTTTTCGACATCTTCTCGTGGTCTTCTCCCAGGACCATGCCCTGGTTGCGCAATTGCAGCATCGGTTCATGACCCTTGGTGATGCCCAGGTCCCGGCAGGCCTTATGGAAGAAGCGCGTATAGATCAGGTGCATGGTGGCATGTTCGATCCCGCCGGTGTAGGTGTCTACCGGCATCCAGTAATCGTATTCTTGCGGGTCGAAGGGGTATTGGTCGTAGTCCGGGCTCAGGTAGCGCAGGTGGTACCAGCTCGAACACATGAAGGTGTCCATGGTGTCCGTCTCGCGCTCGGCTTCGCCGCCGCACTGCGGGCAGCGCGTGAAGCGCCAGGTGGGATGCAGCTTGAGGGGGCTTTCACCGGTGGGCAGCCATTCCACGTCTTCGGGCAATTCCACGGGCAGATCTGCTTCCGGCACGGGCAGCGCGCCGCATTCCGGGCAGTGGATGATTGGGATCGGTGCGCCCCAATACCGCTGGCGGGAGATCAGCCAGTCGCGCAGGCGGTAATTGACGGCATATTTACCCACGCCTTTCTCTTCGATAAACGCGATTGCTTGCTGGAATGCTGCTTCCCCGGGCGTGCCGGTCAGCGGCCCCGAGTTGACCATTTCACCCACAGCCGGAACGGCGGCTTCCATTTCAGCCGATACCAGCAATTCTTCGTCGGGGGGCTGGATGACCACCACGATCGGCAGATCAAACTTGCGGGCAAACTCGAAGTCACGCTGGTCGTGCGCTGGGACAGCCATGATCGCGCCGGTGCCATAGCTCATCATAACGTAGTCTGCGATCCAGATGGGAATACGCTCATCGTTGACCGGGTTGATGGCAAACCCGCCGGTGAACACACCGGTCTTTTCGCGGTCGGCCGTCTCACGCTGGATGTCGCCCATCCGTTCGGCCTGGGCCTGGTAAGCAGCAACTGCATCGGCCTGGTCGATGGTGTTGACCTTTTCCACCAGGGGGTGTTCAGGTGCCAGTACCATGAAGGTTGCGCCCCACAGGGTGTCGGGCCGGGTTGTGAAGACCTCGATCTCGTCTCCAGTCTCCGTTTTGAAGATTACAGAAGCGCCTTCGGAGCGGTTGATCCAGTTGGTTTGCAGGGTCTGCACCTGCTCGGGCCAGTAGATCCCTGAAAAGTTGAGCAGCTCTTCGGCATAATTCGTGGTGCGGAAGAACCATTGCACCAGGTTTTTCTTGATCACCGGGGTATTACAGCGTTCACAATGCCGGTCTTCGCCGTGAACCTGTTCGCGTGCCAGGGTGGTGTTGCAGTGGGGGCAAAAATCCACCGGCGCTTCTTTTTGGTATGCGAGGTTGTTCTTATAGAACTGGATGAAGAACCACTGGCTCCATCGATAGTAGCTGGGGTCTGCCGAAACGGCCTCGCGGCGCCAGTCGATCATGGTGCCCATCGACTTGAGCTGCTGGCGCATGACCTCGATGTTGCGCATGGTCCACTTGCGGGGGTGGATGCCACGCTGAATGGCGGCGTTCTCCGCGGGCAGGCCGAAGGCATCGAAACCCATCGGGAACATCACATTGTATCCCTGCATGCGTTTGAACCGGGCGCGCGCATCCGAAGGGCACATGGCGTACCAGTGACCGATGTGCAGGTCACCCGAGGGGTAGGGCAGCATGGTCAGCGCGTAGAATTTGGGCTTGTTTGGGTCGATATCAGCGTGGTAAAGACCATCATCCGCCCACTTTTTCTGCCATTTGGGCTCGATTTGGCCGGGTTTATACATGGGTATGCTGGTTGGGTCTGGCATGCTTTTCTCCTGCTTCTTCATCTCAATCGGGTCATCATATGACCGTTAAATAATTAAAAAAACTTCGTCCGGACAGGGACGAAGTGATCAACTCCGCGGTACCACCCTGCTTTCCGGCGCTCCAACAAGGCCGAACAGCTTGGGCCGCGCTAACGGGCGGTGGGCGTCGCTGGTTACTGAGGTTCACAAGCGCCATCTGTCCCTGTACAGGACCGGCCAGGCGAGTTCGACCTTTAGAGGCGCTCCGCTGCACCTGCCGGGCTTTCACGACGTTCCCGGCTCGCTGGGGGATGGTCTACTACTCCTGCCATGATGTTTATGCTGTATTGTGACCTGATTCTAACACATAAGGGGGTGAATATTCAATAGCGATTTTTCAGGGATTTGTCTGTGGATATTAATCAGCCATTGCCAGCAAATGAGCAGGGCAAGACGGCAGGAGAAATGACAATTTTGTTTTTTGGATGATGATTGCCATTGGGTGGTGGGTAGGCTATGGGAGTAAATATGGCTTAATCTCATCGGCATAGCGCCAGTTGCACTGTGCCGGGCAGTTTTGGCCAGCCCACCTTACAAAACCCTGGGTAAAAGCGAAAAGCGCCTAAAAGGGCGCTCTTCTTTGGTGGACCCAGAGGGATTCGAACCCTCGACCTTCTCAATGCCATTGAGACGCGCTCCCAACTGCGCTATGGGCCCATATGGATCTTTTTTTGTACCCCGTGCCCCTTCTGTGCTGGTCACCGGGGCACTGGAGTGGACCTGGAGGGATTTGAACCCTCGACCTCCTCAGTGCGATTGAGGCGCGCTCCCAACTGCGCTACAGGCCCATCTTTCAGGGTGAAAGGGATTTTACCCCTGGGTGGAATGACTGTCAAGGCAATCCTTGGGGGAAGATTAACAGGTCTTTTGAGTAACTAATTGCTTATGAAATAGTTAATCATAGGTAGATGAACACACATATTTTGATACTCGTTTGTATATTGGCCTATTTATTGGGTTCCATCCCCATCGGCTTTCTGGTTGCTAAAAAATCTGGGATCAACATCCAGCAAGTGGGCAGCGGCAACATTGGGGCGACCAACGTTGCCCGTAATTTAGGATTTAAAACGGGGTTGTTTGTGGGCGTTTTGGACTTTCTCAAGGGCTTTTTACCTGCTGTGTTGGCGTTCCGCTTCTTGACGGAGGATTGGCAGGTGATGTTGATAGCCATTATGCCTGTATTGGGGCATATCTTCCCGGTTTGGCTGAATTTCAAGGGCGGAAAAGGGGTTGCGACGATCTTTGGTATCCTGGCTGGCTTTTTTGGCCCGTTAAATTTTCTCGTTTTTCTCGTGCTGTGGTATCTTGCGCTGAGGTTGATTAACGTGATGAGCCTCGTCAACCTGATCGTGGGTTTATTAATGCCGCTGGGGTTATGGCTCAACTTCAGAGATATCACTTTTGCTTTGTTTGGCGCTGGATTAGGCGTGATCTTGTGGTGGACACACCGCGAGAACATCCAACGCCTGCTGGCTGGCAATGAAAACAAGCTCAGATAAGCAATTAGCTTTTCCCTTTACAGATTCGCCACAATCGCCACCCGCCGCCTGCCAGGTAATTCCTTAGGGCCAACCGTGTTCCCCCCTCATCGCGCCAGAAAGTTGAGAGCTGCGAGGTGTAGCACAACACCGCCTCCTGCCAGGCCAGCAAGGCGGCCTCGCTCAGGGGGTGAGGGATGCTCTCAAATTGGCCTTCGTGCAAAACCGGGTGCTCAAAGCGCTCAAGGATGTAGGGGTAATCGGCATAAAAGTGTTCCACCTGGCCGAGGCCTTCGTCTGCCAAAACCACCGCCTGATGATCGACATGTGCCCCCAGCCCGATGGGGAGCACCAGCCGAGCGTCCTTGGGCACATCTGCGCTGATCACCGCCCTGATCTCTGCTGTCAGGGCTGGTTCGGGTATGCGGCTGAACAAGGTCTCATTGCTGGTCACGATTGGACCGCCGCTGTGTCCATCCCGGCGGTAGATCGCGTCGGGCCAATCGAAATGGCGCACCTGTGCACCCAACACGGCGCAGGCAGCGCGGTCCTCTGCGCGGCGCTGGCGAATCGCTTCCTGGCCCGATATGCCCCAGGTGTGATGAATCTGCTGGGCGAAGGGGGAAAAATCCGCATCTGGCGGATCACCTGCGAACAGGGTCCACACCGCAACCCTGTGATCGGCCTGGACGAGTTCTGTCAATACCATTGGGGGTATCGCTCGTACCCAGCAAGCGGATTATGCTTGAATTAAACCTCCGTTTATTCTACAATCGAGTTATCACTATGTCATCGTTTTCAGAGGAAATGAGGGAAACGATGATCAGCCTCACTGGCATCATCTGTTTATCCATTAATGATCCTGCCAGCCCCGCCTGCCTTCTTCCGAATGAAAACCTACGGAGCAATGTATTGATATTGGCTTAGTTTAACAATCCGAATCGGAGGTTGATATGCCCAAAGTATTCGCCATTAATGGGAGCCCAAACCAGGCCAGGGGGAACACAGCAATGATTTTAGAGCCATTTCTTGAAGGTTTAACTGATAATCAGGCTAAAGTCCAATTGTATTATGCCAGCCGGCTTAAAGTTCAGCCCTGTGCTTGTGGCAAAATGATCTGTTGGAACCGAACTCCCGGTGAATGTATCTATCAGGACTCAATGCAGATGGTTTACCCCGAATTACGGGCAGCCGACATCATGGTTCTGGCCACGCCGGTTTATACCCCGCTACCCGGGGATCTGCAGGACTTTATCAATCGGCTTTGCCCATTGCTAGATCCGACATTAACTTTCCGTGACGGGCGCACACAGGCGCGCCTGCGTGCCAACGTCCATATCAAAACCATAGTCCTGGTAGCCGTTGGCGGCTGGTGGGAACTTGAGAATTTGGCCCTCCCCGTCCGGATTGCCGAGGAACTTGCTGAGACATGCAGCATAGATTTTGCCGGTGCGGTGTTGCGGCCCCATGCCCACCTTATGCGTCGGGACGGGCACATCACGGATCAGGGACAGGAAATCCTCCAGGCGGTCAAAGCCGCTGGAGGCGAGTTGATCCGGGAAGGAAAGATTCGTGAGGAGACATTGGCCACAATCCGACAGCCCCTGATCACGATTGAAGAGGCGACTGCGCGCTATTACAGCCAATAATCTTCCCTGTGGGTGAGGGCGTAAAACACAACGGCCATAGGTCGGTTACCTAAGGCTGCTTAAATGGCAATAAAAAACCCACTTCCGAGAGGGCTCAAACAGCCCGCCGCTGCCACAATCGCCCCCCGCCGCCCGCCAGGTAATTCCGTAGGGCCAACCGCATTTCATCCTCATCACGCCAGAAGGTGGAGAACTGCGAGGTGTAGCACAACACCGCCTCCTGCCAGGCCAGCAAGGCCGCCTCGCTCAGGGGGTGAGGGATGCTCTCAAATTGGCCTGCGTGCAAAACCGGGTGCTCAAAGTGCTCAAGGATGTAGGGGTAATCGGCATAAAAGTGTCCCACCTGGCCGAGGCCTTCGCCTGCCAAAACCACCGCCTGATGGTCGACATGTGCCCCCACCCCGATGGGGAGCACCAGCCGGGCGCCCTTGGGCACATCTGCGCTGATCACCGCCCTGATCTCTGCTGTCAGGGCAGGTTCGGGTATGCGGCTGAACAAGGTCTCATTGCTGGTCACGATTGGACCGCCGCTGTGTCCATCCCGGCGGTAGATCGCGTCGGGCCAATCGAAATG
>NPIE01000402.1_pt2 | contig 33087 bp, 27 predicted proteins | sample 8637661 | NCBI WGS metagenome assembly NPIE01 (sample SAMN07420842, study PRJNA396082) | bioreactor metagenome | isolation source: sample BA12 brine-fed electro-methanogenic bioreactor BA | place: Japan: Kochi | collected 2016-12-09 | reverse complement strand
CTTTGACCTGCAGCGCTACCTGACTTTGGCTGAACTCAAAGCCAGACAGGAGGCGTTCCAGGAATTTTACACCGCCAATCGCGCTCTGACGCTGGGGGGGTATTTCCTTTTCTATGTGATCGTTACCGCCCTTTCACTGCCTGGCGCTGCCGTCATGACACTGGCCGGTGGAGCGCTGTTCGGCTTTCTGCCGGCCCTCATCGTGGTGTCTTTTGCCAGCACCATCGGTGCGACACTGGCTTTTCTGGTCAGTCGTTTTCTGCTCCGGGACTGGGTTCAGAGCAAATTCAAAAAGCGCCTCAAAGCGTTGAACGCAGGCATTGAAAAAGACGGGGGGTTCTACCTGTTCACGCTGCGGCTGGTGCCGATCTTCCCCTTTTTCGTCATCAACCTGGCGATGGGGCTGACCCCCATGCGCACCCTGACTTATTACTGGGTCAGTCAGGTCGGCATGCTGCCCGGTACCGCAGTCTATGTTAATGCCGGCACTCAGCTTGGCCAGATCAAAACCCTGGGCGGCATTCTTTCGCCGGAGCTGATTCTTTCCTTTGCCCTGCTCGGCATCTTTCCATTACTGGCCCGCAAGGGAGTCGACATTATGCAGAAACGCCGCTACCTGAAGGATTTTCCCAAACCTGAAAAATTCGATTACAACACTGTGGTGCTCGGAGCGGGTTCCGCCGGGCTGGTCAGTGCTTATATCGCCGCGGCGGTCAAGGCCAAGGTAGCCCTGATCGAAAAAGACAAGATGGGAGGCGATTGCCTCAACACCGGCTGTGTCCCGAGTAAAGCTCTGATCCGGACGGCAAAAATGCTCGCCTACGGGCGCCGCGCCCAGGAATTCGGCTTGCAGAAAACCAAGACTGATTTTGATTTCGCTCAGGTTATGGAGCGTGTGCAGGCTGTAATCAAAAAAGTCGAACCTCATGATTCGGTGGAACGCTATACGGATCTGGGGGTTGAATGCATCAAAGGTGAAGCGCGTCTCACCTCGCCGTACACGGTCGAAGTCGGCGAGCGGACTCTGACCAGCCGCAGCATCATCGTTGCGACGGGAGCCGAACCTTTTGTGCCGCCGATCCCCGGTCTTGACCTGATTGATTATCTGACCTCGGACAACCTGTGGCAACTGCGCGAACTGCCCAAACGTCTGGTGGTGCTGGGCGGCGGTCCGATCGGGTGCGAGATGACACAGGCATTTGCCCGCTTTGGCGCGCAGGTGACACAGGTGGAAATGGGCCCTCGGCTCATGAGCCGTGAAGATGCCGATGTCGCGGATTTCGTGCGTGAACGTTTCGAAGCTGAAGGCGTGCGGGTGCTGACCCAGCATGCAGCGAAGGAAGTTGAGGTCAACGACGGAGAAAAAATTCTGGTATGTGAACATGAAGGAGAACGGGTCGAGCTGCCGTTCGACGCCCTGCTGGTCGCCGTGGGGCGGCGCGCTCGTACGACGGGGTTCGGGCTTGAGGAGTTGGGCGTGCGTGTGAGTGATCGCGGGACGATCGACACCGACCCCTTTCTGCGCACCAATTTCCCCAATATTCTGTGCGCGGGCGATGTCGCAGGGCCGTATCAGTTCACCCATACTGCCGCCCATCAGGCCTGGTATGCGGCAGTGAATGCCCTGTTCGGTGATTTCAAGAAATTTCGTGTCGACTACAGCGTCATCCCGTGGTGCACCTTTACCGACCCGGAAGTCGCCCGGGCAGGGCTCAATGAAGCCGAAGCCCGTGAGAAGGAGATCGAACACGAAGTCACCCGTTTCGACCTGGCGGAACTTGACCGCGCCATCGCCGAGAGCGAGGATCACGGCTGGATCAAGGTCATCACACCGCCGGGCAAGGACAAGATCCTCGGTGTCACCATCGTCGGAACCCACGCCGGCGACCTGTTGGCCGAATATGTTCTCGCCATGAAGCACGGTTTGGGGCTGAACAAAATTCTCGGAACCATTCATCCTTATCCGACCTTGGCGGAAGCCAACAAAATGGCGGCGGGCGAATGGAAAAAGGCCCACGTCCCCGAAAAACTACTGGCCTGGATCGAGAAATATCACGCCTGGCGACGGGGTTGAGAAAAGAGGATGTTATGAATGCGGCGCAACTCTTTGTAAAAGCTCTGGAAAACGAAGGGGTTGAAGTGATTTACGCAGTGCCGGGCGAGGAAAACCTGGACTTGCTGGAAGCCCTGCGTACCTCCTCCATTCGCCTGATTCTGAACCGCCACGAGCAGGGCGCAGCATTTATGGCGGCAACCCATGGACGACTCACCGGCAGTCCCGGTGTCTGCCTGGCGACTCTGGGACCCGGCGCGACCAACCTGGTCACCGGCGCGGCTTACGCTCAACTTGGCGGGTTTCCCATGCTGATGATCACCGGCCAGAAGCCCATCAAAAAAAGCAAGCAGGGGCGCTTTCAGATCATTGACGTGGTGGATATGATGCATCCGCTGACCAAGTTCACCAAACAGATCGTCAACGTTGAGCGCATTCCCGGAAACGTGCGCGAAGCTTTTCGTCGGGCCCGCGAAGAGCGGCCTGGCGCGGTGCATCTTGAGCTGCCGGAGGATGTCGCCGCAGAACCCGCGGATTTATCTAGAACGCCCCTTTTTGCCATCAGCCATGCCCATCTTCCGCAGGCAGACGACAAACTGGTCGGCGAGGCGGCCGCAATGATTCGCGACGCGACCTATCCACTGTTGCTGATCGGAGCCGGAGCCCAACGTCACGAGGCTTGTCATGCTCTTGGCAGATTCATCGCTGAAACGGGTCTCTATTTTCTGACGACGCAGATGGGCAAGGGCGTGGTCGACGAAAGCGGACCCCTGTTTCTCGGCACGGCGGCTCTTTCTGAGAACGATTATATCCATTGCGCAATCGATCGCGCCGATCTGATCATCAATGTCGGACACGATGTGGTGGAAAAACCGCCGTTTTTCATGGAACACACCGGCAAAAAAGTCATTCATGTCAATTTCAGTTCAGCGGAGGTCGATAATGTCTACTTCCCGCAACTGGAGATGGTCGGCGATATCGCCGACAGTATCAAGCGACTTGGATCGGTGCTGGGGCGTCTGAACCAGGATTTTTCTTATTTTCATCGTATCAAGGAGCACCTGGACGAGCATCTGCAGGAGAAAATCGCGGACGAGAGTTTTCCCCTCAAGCCCCAACGCATTGTCGCCGATGTGCGCATTGTCCTGCCTTCCGACGGGATACTGGCCCTCGACAACGGCATGTACAAAATCTGGTTCGCCCGCAATTATCTCACGCATAAGCCGCACACCGTGCTGCTCGACAATGCCCTGGCCACCATGGGGGCCGGACTTCCTTCAGCCATGGAGGCAGCGCGACTGTTCCCCGAGCGCAGGATCATGGCGGTATGTGGTGACGGCGGCTTCATGATGAACAGTCAGGAACTGGAGACTGCGGTACGGCTGAACCTCAACCTGGTGGTTCTGGTGATTCGGGATGAGGCGTACGGCATGATCCGCTGGAAGCAGGAAACCATGGGACTGACAGATTTTGGGCTGCAATTTGGCCCTGTCGACTTTGTACTCCATGCGCGCAGCTACGGTGCCTCTGGCCATCGTGTCGAGCGTGCCAGGGATTTTGCACCTTTGCTGGAACACTGTTTTTCACAGGGCGGCGTACATCTTGTCGATTTGCCGGTCGATTATTCGGAGAATATGAAAGTGTTAGGGGAGGAACTTAAAGAAAAGGTGTGCCTGATATGACAAGCCCGACCTCGGGATATATAAATAACGAATTGAAGGTAACCTCACCCTGCGACGGCAGCCTGATCAAGATGGCAGTGAATAAAACGATGTCGTCCACTGCGGGGAAAGAAGGGTGATTCATGCTTGAAAAGTGGTCGCGGGCTCTTTTTCTGACTCTGTCACTGGTGACAACTGTTGTTATTGCGGGTGTCGCGCTATCACAGCCGTTCGCTTGGTGGGGTTTGGTCGTGTTAGGTCCGTTGATGGCCCTCGGCCTGTATGACATCGTGCAGAGAAAGCACACTCTCCTGCGCAATTTCCCGCTTCTCGGACATTTTCGGTTTCTGCTCGAGTCGATCCGGCCCGAGATCCGGCAGTATTTTGTTGAAGGCGATGATGAGGAGAGCCCTTTCAGTCGCGAAAAACGCTCAGTAGTCTACCAGCGCGCCAAGGGGACTCTCGATACCTTGCCCTTCGGCACGCGGCGCAACGTCTATCAGGTCGGTTACGAATGGATCAATCACTCCCTCAACCCCACAGAAATGAACCCAGACCTGGCTCGGGTGAGTATAGGGGAACAAAGCTGCCCGCACTCTTATTCAAGTTCGATGTTCAATATTTCGGCCATGAGTTACGGAGCGTTGAGCCGAAACGCTGTAATGGCACTCAACCAGGGCGCTAAAGAGGGGAGCTTTTCGCACAACACCGGCGAGGGCGGAATCAGTGATTGGCATTTACAGGGAGGCGACCTGGTGTGGCAGATCGGCACCGGCTATTTCGGCTGCCGACGCAAGGACGGCAGCTTTTGCAGCGAGACTTTTAAGCAGCGCGCCGTCATCCCTGCGGTGAAAATGATTGAGATCAAGCTCTCGCAGGGGGCGAAACCTGGGCACGGCGGTATTCTGCCTGCAAGCAAGGTCAGCGATGAAATCGCCCGTATTCGTGATGTTCCCCTGGGACAGGATATCCTCTCTCCTCCCGCGCACAGCGCTTTTTCAAATCCAGTCGAACTGCTCGAATTTATAACGGAGTTGCGTAACCTTTGTGGAGGCAAGCCGGTTGGTTTTAAATTGTGTCTCGGCGAGAGGCGAGAATTTCTCGCCATCTGCAAAGCAATGGTGGAAACCGGCCTGCATCCGGACTTCATCACCGTTGACGGCGCTGAAGGCGGCACTGGGGCCGCGCCGCTTGAGTTTTCGAATTCAGTGGGGATGCCCCTGAACGATGGCCTTGCTTTCGTCCATAGCGCTCTGCTCGGTATTGAAATGCGTGACCGGATCCGTTTGATTGCGAGCGGAAAAATCACCACAGGTTTTCATCTGCTGAGCAAAATCGCACTCGGCGCTGATATTTGCAATTCAGCGCGCGGCATGGTGTTTGCTTTGGGGTGTATTCAGGCTCTTAAGTGCAATACAAATCAATGTCCCACCGGTATCGCCACCCAGTCCTCTCGCCTCTATCGAGGCCTTGATGTTGCCGACAAGTCTAAACGGGTTTCGCGTTTTCAGCAGGCAACCGTCAAGGGTGCAGTGGAACTCGCTGCCGCCTCGGGCCTGAGCTGCACCCCGGAAAAATTGCGGTGGCATATTTTCCGCCGTACCGCACAGGATAGAATTCAACCGCTGGGCGAGCTCTACCCATGCCTTGAGCGCGGGGCCCTGTTGCAGGAGCCAATCCCGCAATCCTTCCAACCATTGTGGTCAGCTGCCGACGCACGAAGTTTCTGATTCATTGATAAGTTTCTGAGTACAATTCGGCGTTATTTTCCGGCGGGACAGGCGAAGGCCTGTTTCTCGTTATCAACGATTACGACTGGCGACTGAACCGCATCTGATTTCTTCAAAAACGCATGCAGTAAAGGAAAAACGTCATGACGAAACGCATTGTTCTTTTTTTGTGCCTTTTCTCGCTTGTTTTGATTCAGCCGTTGTCGGCTGCACCCAAGGCCGAACTCTGGCCGCGCTGGCAGGAGCATGATCCGGCAAGCACTCAAGAGGTCGACCACAGTGCATGGCAAGCGTTTCTCGATGAATATCTGGTCACCGACCATCCTTCGGGGGTCAATCTGGTCCGCTACGGCTCAGTCACCGGGGCTGACCGCAAAAATCTTGACCGTTATCTCGACCAATTGCAGCAGACAGTGGTGACGCAGCTCAACCGGAACGAACAGATGGCCTACTGGTTCAATCTTTACAATGCCCTGACCATCCAGGTTGTACTGGAACATTATCCGGTCAGCAGTATCCGGCGCATCAATATTTCCCCCGGCTGGTTCAGCAGTGGTCCCTGGGGTGCCAAACTGGTGAAAGTCGAAGGCGAAGAGCTGTCTCTCGATGATATTGAACACCGCATCCTGCGCCCTGTCTGGCAGGATGCTCGCATCCATTATGGCGTCAACTGCGCCAGCATCGGCTGTCCCAACCTCCAGCCGCGCGCCTTTACCGCCGCCAATGTCGACAGTCTTCTGACAGTCGCTGCGCGGGAGTACATCAATCATCCCCGGGGGGCCAGTTTTGATGACGGGCGGCTGCAGCTTTCGTCTATTTACGATTGGTTTCAGGAAGATTTTGAAGGCAGCCGCGAAGGCGTGTTACGCCACCTGCAAAAATACGCCGAACCCGCCTTGGCTGAACAACTGGTCGGCTTCGACGGACGTATTTCCTATGAGTATGATTGGAGCCTCAATGATGCTGCTCCATAGTTTTTCCTGAGTTTCTGATAAACCTCTGTTTGGTCACAGCAGTGGTTCTCACCACCCACGTCCGTAATTTTCAGAGCAGGGGATACAGACCTTCTTTCCCTCCCGCAGGCGCACGCGCGGTTCCATGACCTGCTCTCCACAGACTTCACAGAGCAGGGAGGTGAAAAGACGGGCATGGCCCGGCGCCTCCGGTTTGACCCGGGTAATGGAGAAAGACTGTTCGGGTGGGGCCGCCAGAAATGCGTCGATTTTTCCCTCTTGAGCGCGCCAGAATGATTCGCGTTCGGTCTCGTCTGCCTGACCGCTGATGACTTTTTCCATAAGAGTCTGCTGCTCATCAGTGCGGGCGAACAGGTCGACATTGAGGGCAATACGCATAGCATCGTTTTTCCTGCGATCGATGACGGTAAAGACGTTCTTGCCGTGATCACGATAAATGAGATTCCCCTTGCCCAGAGTGCATCCGAGCACGGCCTGGATGGCGTCCACACCACAGGCGTCACATTCGGCGATGGCGATTAGCTCTTCATCCTGGGCGCGTTGGAGCCCCAGGCGTTCCATGGCGGTCATCGCCGCGACATATCCCACCGCCAGACCGATACAGGCATGGCCATGGAGTTGAATGCTGTTTTTAAAATCCTCTGTGTAGTTTGTGCTGTCCATTTTCAATCCTCCTGAATTCTGTTGTGGAAAAAACTTAAAATCCCCGCGCCTGTTCAAGCAAATAGCGAGTCTGAGGATGCTGCGGCGTCTTCAGGACGCGCGCGGCAGGGCCAACTTCGATCAGGCGGCCCTGGTGCAATACACCAATACGGTCACTGACCTTGCGTGCCAGCCCGAGGTCGTGAGTCACCAGCAGCAGGGTCAGCCCTTTTTCGGTTTGCAGATCGAGCAACAGCTTCATGATTTTGGCCTGGACGCTTGGATCGAGGGCACTGGTCGGTTCATCTGCCACCAGCAGTTTTGGCCCGCTGATCAACGCGCGGGCAATGCACAGGCGCTGCAGGGCGCCCTGGTTGAGCTGGTGCGGGTAGCGGCCCAGAAATTCCGGACGGGTTGGCAGATGAACCTCAGTCAAAGATCGATTCACAAGCATATTAAGTTCCTGCGGCGGGCAGGAGGGCTGTTGAATACGTAGCGGCTCGGCGACGATATTGAAGACGCTGAGACGATGACTGACCGCCAGATCGGGATGCTGGTCGACAACCCCCACTTGACGGGCAAAATCAAGGCGGGCCCTTTTGATCCAGTCGTTCATGTCGCGGTTTTCAAAGGTGCGCCGGCCCCCATCGGGACGCAAGGCTCCTGCCGCGATCATGGCCAGGGTGCTTTTGCCGGAACCTGTTTCCCCGACCAGAGAGAACACTTCACCGGTGCGCAGGGTCAGATTCTGGGGGTGCAACGCTACGGTCTTTTCGTAACGCTTGCCGACCTGGTGCAATTCAAGTAAAGGAGCAATCCCACCACGACGACAGCGCACAAGGTGATTGCTTCTGTTCAGCAGGCCGATCTCTCCCGAGCGGCAGGCGGTTTGAGCCTGGGTGCAGCGGGGCGCAAACAGACATCCCCTGCGCGGGGCGTGACCGGCGTCTTCATCTTCGGGCGTGATGATATGAGTATGGTCGAAGCGGGTCCCGTCGTGGGCGTGAGTCATACGATAGAAGGCGTCTCCACGGATGCCGCCCAACTCCCGCGTGCCATCAAGAGTCGGATAGGAGCGCGCCAGGGCCATCGTGTAGGGGTGGAAGGGATCGGTGAAAAGATCCTCTGCCGGCAGCTTTTCCATGATCTGCCCAAGATAGAGGACTGCAACCTCGTCGGCCAGGCGTCGGCAGGTGTCGAGATCGTGAGTGATGAGCAGAATCGCCTTGCCGCGCGCACGCTGCCGCGCGATCACCTGTATGATGAAATTGCGGGTTCCGGCATCCAGAGCCGCTGTCGGTTCGTCCAATATCAGCACCGGTGGATCGAGAATCAGTGCCATCGCCAGCAGGGCCCGTTGAATCTGCCCGCCGCTCAGCTCATGGGGATAACGCTGCGCCAGCGACGGCTCAAGCCCCATTCCAACCAGCGCCTCTTCTGCCTGAACTTTTGCCCGGCCGTTTGCCATTCTGCGGTGAACGATCATCGGTTCGGCTACCTGGTCGCCGATCCGATGGGATGGATTGAGGGCTTCCGCCCCGTTCTGCGCGACCAGGGCGATCTGCGACCAGCGTAGGGAGTTCCACTCGTCGTCTGTCAGACAGGTCAGATCGCGCTGCAGCAGGCGAAGTTCTCCGCTGATATGGGCACTATCAGGCGACAAACCCACCAGAGCTCGCGCAAGAGTCGATTTGCCCGACCCCGATTCGCCTACCAGCGCCATGACCCGACCGGCTTCCAATCGCAGATCGACGCGGTCTAGCGCCAGCAGGTAGTGATCTCTTTCTCGGTAAACCACCTTGAGGTGTGAACAATCCAGCATAATTATCCGTCTTTCAGACGCGGATCGAATATCTGCTCCAGTCCAATGGCGATAAAGGTCAGCGACATCAGCATCAGGGTCAGACAGATGACCGGCGGCAGCAGCCAATGCCACCACAGATCGAGATAGTAAAATTCAATGGCCTGACGGATCATGACGCCTAAGGATTTGCGTTCAGGGGAGAGCAGGCCCAGAAACGCAAGTGAGGCCTCCATGAAGATCGCCATACGGATTTTGGTGACCCATCCGATGGGATACAGGGGGAAGAGTTCGGGCAGCAGATGGCGGGCGATGATGTAGCGTCCGCCGGCCCCCATACGCTGGGCGGCCCGGACATGAGCGCCGTTGCGAACGGCCAGCGCCTGGGCGCGCAGCCCCTTGGCGGTCGTGGGCCAGCTGAAAGAGGCCAGCAGCAGAGCTATGACCTCCGGCGACGGGCGCAGCAGAACCGCAACCAGGATCAGCGGCATTACCACAGGAACGGCGAGCAGAACATCCCCAAGGCGCATGCAGAAGCGGTCGTACCAACCGCCGTACCAGCCACTGCTCAAACCGACGAAGATGCCCAGCAGAAGCGCCACCGTTCCTCCCAGCAGACCGAACCAGAGCGTATTGCGCAGTCCATAAAGCAATTCAGTACCAATATCCATGCCGCTGTCGTTGACGCCAAGCCAGTGCTGCGACGACGGCCCGCTCAGCGGTATAAATGCGATATCATGGGGATCATGAGGGGCAAGGAGGGGACCGGCCAGGGCAACCGTCAGCAAAACAAGAGCAATGAAAAAGCCAGTTCGGAACCACTCATCCTGTAAAGCTTTTTTAAATCCGCTAGCGACCATAGCAGACCTTCGGATCGATGCGGCAATAAAGTAGATCGAGTCCCAGATTCACTGACAACAGCAACAGCGAAGATAGTAATACAATCCCCTGCACAAGCGGCAGGTCCCGTTGGGCGATGGCCTGATGCAACAGCATGCCGAGGCCGGGATAGGAGAAAACGTTTTCAACCACCAGCGCCCCCGTTACCATAAAAGAAAAACGCAGGCCGAACCGCGTCACCATGGGCAGCAGCGCGTTGCGGGCGCCGTGTGCGTAGCGCACCCGCCAGGACGGCAGACCTTTGGCGCGGGCGGTTGTTACATAGGGTGCGCGCAGAACCATGACCATGCTGCCGCGTGCCAGCAGAACATTGCCCGGCAGATAGGAAATAAACAGGCAGCTCAAAGGCAGCAATAGGTGGCGACCCAGGTCAAAAAGCAGGGCTGCGGGTCCCAGATCGGCGTAAGGGGTCATTGCACCGCCGGGCGGCAGCCATTTAAGGTGCAGGGCGAACACCAGCAGGAGCAGTGTTCCGCTGACCATTTCAGGGATCGTGTCAATGGCGCTCATCAACCCGATTCCGAATCGCTCCCGTTTTGCGCCGCGCCGCCAGGCCAATTCCACGCCGATCAGAAACCCGCACAGGCTTGCCAGCAGATGCGCGCCGCCCATCAACAGCAGCGTCCACGGCAGGGTTTCACCGATCAGGGTGAGCACTGGCTGCTCAAAGGCGAAGGAATGTCCCCAGTCCCCGCGCATCAGGTTGAGCAGATAACTCCCAAAGCCCTGGTCCTGAAAGTAGTGGGCCCGCAATGCGGCTTCCTGGCTGGCAGTCAGAATCGCTTCGCTCTGCCCCCAGGTGGCGCTGACGAAATCGCCCGGCAGCAGACGGGGCAGGGCATAGCTCGCTCCGATGAGAGCCAGGGCGGCCAGCAGATAGGTGACAAGCGTTGCTAACGAATCGCGTCTCATGGCAGCAGAGCTCTTTTGTTCTGGGCGATGGGTACGCCCTTGCCGAGCCCGCCCGGGGTGTAGAACCATTTGATGCCGCTTTCGGGGCGATAGGCACTCAGGCCGCGCGGATGATAGAGAGGAATCGCCGGCAGCTCGCGAGCGATGACCTCCTGGGCCTGTGCGACCAGTTCACGCCGCCTGTCGGGGTCAACTTCCGCGAGCTGCTTCTGCAGAATATTTACTAAAAGTGGACTGTCATCGAAGCGGGCGTTGTTGAAGTTCGAGCCGCCCCGGTCGGGCAGGATCATCTCATTGAGGATGCGCGGATCACCGGCGATTCCGCCATGTCCCGAAAGGGCCAGGTCAAAATCGAATCCGCTTATTTTCTGGTCGGCAGTGGTCTGTTCGAGGGTGAGGAGATCGACGTCCATGCCGATGGCTTCCAGTTGCGTCTTAAGGATAAGTCCGTCTCGCTCGGCTCCCGTTCCCCCGGCCACCGTCATTTGAGTGCTGAGAAGCTGCACACGCAGCGGCTTGCCTCCACGTTCCAGCACACCGTCATCGTTGCGGGTGTAGCCCAGTTCCGCCAGCAGCTCAAAGGCCCGATCAGGGTCGTAGCGGTAAGTGGGGGTGTCACGATTGTAGAAAGGATGATCGGCGGACAGCAGACCAAAAGAAGCCACAGAGGCATGGCCGCGCTGGCTTTTGGCGATCAGCTCTTCCCGGTCGATGGCATGAGCCAGCGCCTGGCGGAAACGTCGCTCCGAGAAGGGAAACCGCCGGTGATTGATCATCAGCTTTCGCACCCATCCACGTTTATCCTCAATGACGCATATCCCTTCACGCCGCAATGATTCGATCATCTCCGGTCGGATTGCAGCCAGATCGGCCTGGCCGGTCGCGAGAGCAGCCAGGGGGTTGGCTGATCGCAGGTAGATCAGGCGCTGCACTCGCGGTGCTCCCAGGTGGTAATCCGCAAAGGATTCGTAAAGGTAGCTGCCGCGCACCTCGTTGAAATCGCGAAACCGGTAGGGGCCGCTGCCGATGAACGCCTCCGGTGCATTAAAACGGCGTGGCTCGTCGACATCCTGCCAGATGTGTTTCGGAATGATCGGCAGGGTGCCGCCGATCTCGGCCAGGAACGGCGCATAGGGGTGGCGGGGGTAAAGTTTCACCCTGTGGGGAGACAAAACCTCGACCTTCTTAACAATGCTGGTGTTGACCCAGGGGTAGGGGTGCTTTTTGTAGTAAGTGATGCTGAAAGCCACGTCGTCTGCCGTTACTGGACGACCGTCGTGCCAACGGGCCTTCTCATCCAGATTGAAGATCCAGCTGCCTTCTTTTTCTTTAAAGGACCATGAGGCGGCCACCGCCGGAACGAATGAACCCTTGTGGTCTTTCCATACCAGCGTATCGAACACCCAGCTCATACGCACATATCCCGATCCGCGCGGATAGTGGCGAAAGGGATTGGGTGCGCCGTGGTCGCCCCGATCGTCTGCGATGCGGATCTGGGTGGAGGACGAGACCGGATCTCCCTGTGTCGAGCAGCTTTCAGCAGCCGAACCGGAAAAGGGCCGCAGAAGGAGACAGGCACAGAGCAGGAGAAATAATTTTCCAACGGCATTCATAAAAACTACGCCCCCCCTAGAATTGAATTGACGCTGTGAGCACCGTCGTCAGAGGAGCTCCCGGATAAAAGGAGGCCGTTCCGGCTCGGGCGTCATCAAAACCATCGATCACGGCAACATATTTGCGATCGAACAGGTTGTTCATCTCCAGAGAGAGTCGCAGCTGTTCACCGACACCGGGATCATCAAAGGTGTAACTGCCGCGAAGATCCACGATTGTGTGGGAGGACACCCGTTGACGGTGCTCAAGATCAGCGTAGCGTTCACCGATATAACGCACCATTGGAGCGATTTCGAAACGTCCCGGCGTCCAGATCACACCGACGCGCATCTGCTCCCGCGGAGTATCTGCCACCTGCCGGCCATCCGAGTCAAGTCGGCTTCCACCAAAGTTCACATCTTCATCGTAGGTCAGCACTGTGCAGGTGAAATTGCAGAAGATGGTGAAGTTCTCCCCGGCATAGACATTCGCTTCCAGTTCGAGGCCGTAGCCGGTGGCTTTTCCGACGTTCTGCTGGTAGTTGAGATCGACGCGGGGGTCATGAACAGTGGTCAGCAGGTTTTTATGCCGGGCGAAGAACAGGGTCGGTGCCAGGTCGAACCATTCCCCCAGGTAGCGTACGCCGAGATCCACAGTGTGGGATCTTTCCATGGCGTAGCCGTCGAACAGATCCTGCAACCCGAGTCCCTGCGCCTGAAACTTCATCCGATGAACGTTGTAGAGATTGACCAGCGGCATGTAGGCATAGGGACGGATGAAATTCCTGCCGTAGCTGGTATAAACTTGAAGGTTGGGCGTCAGGTCGAGGGAGGCGCCAAAAGTGGGCAGCCAGATGTCGTATGTGGTCTGTTCGCGGCTCAGATCATCGGCGGCGATCAATTCGAATTCAGGGGCAGGGCCGGTGACATAGCCGTCAGCGGCCGCGTCTTCGAAATGGAAATATTTTAAACCTGCCTGCCAGCTGAAAGGCCCCGTCCGACCGGAGAATTTGAGGTAGGGGCTGTTGATGTAGCCTGTTCCGCTGGAGGCCAGAATCCCCAGCCCACGATATTCGAGACCGTCCCGCGTCACGTTGAAATTGCGGGTAAAGATATCCATGTTCAGGCTTTCGAAATGGTGTCCTAAAACGGTTTGAACGCCCGGCAGATTCGCCCGTATTTCTCCGATAATGCCCCTGCGCTCGATCTCGCGATTGCGCTGCTGCACAAGGGAATCTTTGGCCGGGTTGCCCTGCAGTACGCGGGTATCTTCTTTCGAAAAAAAGGGCTTGAGGGTGATGTGCAGGGAGTCTGCCGGATCGAAGGTGAGGATGGAAATCAGATCGCGGTTGCGATAGGTTCCCCGGTTGTAGCGATAGTAGTTGATATCTTCGGTGGAGATGCCGCTCAACTCTTCGTTGAAATCTTTGCGGTAATTGACGGGGAGATTACGGGTTTCATCAAAATTCAATGGCCGGTAAAGATGCTGATCAAGGTCGTTGTGGTTATACCATAGCTTGACCTCCGCCCGATCTCCCAGAGGTTGGGAGAGGCCGAGATTGAAATTGTGACGCGGTCCCAATTCCCCCGGTCCGCGCCATTTATCCGCATCTGTGTGAGAATAGGAACCGGAAAGGTGTGTCCGGGTCTCGAACAGTTCGCCGCTGTCAAGGCGGGTGTAGGAGCGCGCATAGCTGTAGGAGCCGAGGCTCTGTTTGACCTGCAGGCTGAACTTTTCCTGCGGCCACCGCGGGTGCAGCACGATCGCGCCCCCCCTTGATCCGACCCCGGTACCGATATCTCCCGGGACCGCCCCCTTGTAGACAGAAACTGATTTCATATTTTCCATGTCATAGAGGTAATCGCGCGGCCCGATTGGATTTCCGCCGTAATTGGGAACACCTTCAACCGTCACGGCGCCCAGCCGTCCGGGGACACCTCTGATGCGCAGGTCGTTCTGTTCCGCCGCCAGGCCGTAACCATCGCTGCTGGTCGTGTTGACCCCTGGTAGCAGATTCAAGGCGTTATGCACGCTGGTGCTCGCGCGTTCACCCTGAAGTCGTATCCCATCGCGGGTGATTTCGCTGCCGGTGTAGACTGTTTCGCTGGCCTGGCGGGTCGGGATGATGAGTTTCTGACCGATAACCGACAGAGGGGGCAATGTTGCCGATTGTTTCGCAAAAACATGAGATGGAGACAGTGAGAATAAACAAAAAAACGGCAATGCGAGAAACAAAGCCAGAGCATACCGGCACATGACAAACTCCCTGGAGCCCCATAAAAACCAATACGTGTTACTAATTTAAAATTCGTGCAACCTTAGCTTTTTTATTGTACGAGGTCAAGGGTGGGTTCAGGCCTGTAATTCCTTTGATGGATTATCGGATTGATATTGACGCTAAATGTGTCTTAATACTGAAAAGCACAGGTTAGCTTACCTCTTTCTGCAAGGAATGCCGGATTGTTATGACTTTTGATCAGATGCTGATTATTGCCGTGCTGCTGTTGACTATGGCGGTCTTCATCCGGGGGCGCAGACGCCATGATCTGGTCGCTATGGGCGCATTGCTCGCGTGCGTTGTTTTTGGGCTGGTACCAGGTGAGGCTGCTTTTTCAGGCTTCGGACATCCGGCAGTGATCACTGTCGCCTGTGTGCTGGTTCTGGGTCATGGACTGCAGATCACCGGGGCCGTCGATGAAATGACAAGACGTGTGCTGCCCACCTCGGCGGGGCCGACCGTAAGCCTCTTGGCTCTCTGTGCCTTGGCGGCCGGCCTTTCTGGAATTATGAATAATGTCGGTGCCATGGCACTGCTGATGCCGGTTGCTATCCAGATGGCTCAGAAGCAGAAACTCCCCCCCGGGAAGGTACTCATGCCGCTTGCGTTCTGCTCCATCCTGGGCGGCATGACCACCATGATCGGCACCCCGCCGAACCTGATCGTTGCCGGGTTTCGCGCGGAGGCTGGTCCCGGCGGCTTCGGGCTCTTCGATTACACCCCTGTAGGGCTTTCTGTCGCTGTGGTTGGAATATTGTTCATTGCCCTTGCGGGGCGGCGCCTGGTGCCGGATCGCCAACAGTCCGATCTGGGTCGTTTCGATATGGGGAAGTACCTGAGCGAAATCAGGGTTGATGAAGACAGCAAGGTTATCGGTAAGAGGCTTCGCGAGGTTGAAAATCTGCTTGAGGGTGCCGATGCTCAGATCGTGGGTTTGGTACGTAACGATCTGCGGGTCTCCGCCCCCAATCCCTGGCATCTGCTGCGTGAGGGAGACATCCTGACGATTGAGGCCGATCCTGAGGCCCTTACTTCGGCTTTGAGCGAGTTGAACCTGAAGCTGGAAGAGGATGTTTCACCTGAAGAAGACGAGGAAGAAGCTAAAGAGAAGCCTGCTGTGCACTCTGGGGTGGAAGGTAATGAGAGAAAGGATGAGAAGGAAAAAACATCATCTGATGAGATTGTCATTCAGGAGATGGTCGTAAGGCCTGACGCTCAGCTGATCGGCCGAACAGCCAGTGATATTGACCTGCGCTCCCGTTACGGTATTAACCTGCTGGCCATTTCACGTCAGGGGCGCCGCTCCATCAAACGTCTCAGGTCTACAGTGATTCAGCCTGGTGATGTTCTCCTGATGCGGGGCATGCCCCAGGCCCTGAATGGCTTCGGAAATGCGTACGGCTGTCTGCCCCTGGCGGCGCGCGACATCCGGGTTCCTCAAAAAGGGCAGTCTATTATTGCGGCCTGCATAATGGCGGCAGCAATACTCGCGACAGCGCTGGGAATATTGCCTGTGGCTATTTCTTTTGCGGGGGCTGTTCTTGCTTATATTGTTCTGCACATCGTGCCGCTGCGGTCGCTTTATACCACGATCGATTGGTCTGTCATTGTACTGCTCGGGGCCATGCTGCCGGTCGCCCACGCCATGGAGTCCACCGGAACAGCGGATCTCATTGCCAGCTTTTTCATCGACAACGTTGCCCAGGGCAACGCGGTTATCGGTCTGACGGTGATCCTGGTCGTCACCATGGTTCTTACCGATTTCATGAACAACGCCGCCACTGCCGCATTGATGTGCCCTCTGGCTCTGAGTACGGCTGCGCAGCTTCAGGTCAACCCCGACAGCTTCCTTATGGCGGTCGCTGTCGGAGCCTCCTGTGCCTTCCTGACCCCTATCGGCCACCAGAACAACACCCTGATTCTCGGGCCGGGAGGGTTTCGTTTCGGCGATTACTGGCCCTTGGGCCTACCGACTGAAGTTCTCGTGATCCTCGTCAGCGTCCCTATGCTGTTGTGGGTCTGGCCGCTGTAGAGGATTGATAACACCCTGCAGGTTGACAAGCTTCATTCTCGTGTTACTTGTTAAAAAGAGAAATTTGTTAAAGTAACCTCTCAAAGAAAGGAGTCGAAATGTCTGAAGAGTATAAGGACCGGTTCAGTGATGCTGATAAGGAGCAGCAGGAGAAGTCAGCGTTTATCTGCGAGAGCTGCAAGACAAAATACTCCAAAAACGAGGCGAAGCAAAAAGGACAGAGTTGCTGTGGGCGCTCCATGAAAGAACTTGTTGAAGAAGGTTTCGGCCCCTGAGATTACGAGACCCCCTATGGCTCAAAAAAAGGGCCACTCGATTCTCCAATCGAGTGGCCCTTTTAATTACAGAAAAAGCTCTCCAAAACCTCTACCTATGACGGCACAGTGATTAGTTGCCGCCTGACCACATAGGAGTCAGTTTTGTGTTTTCCGGGTCCCTGGACCACGTTTTTCAGGATAGCGAATCCTGATTGGTAGAACGCGCTCCTCGGCCATAAAAACAAATCGAGCCTGAACGAAATCCGGAGGACCGAATCGGCTCTCCGGATCCATACTGATACCGTGCCCCTCCCTGGCTCTGCCCAACCAGTTATTTTGCATCACCCCGTCGCCATTCTCATCATGCAGTACGCTGACGGCGTATTCCCCCCATTGAACTTCGGTAAAGGTCAGGCGCGCCTTTCCCTGGCCGATGCTTGCCGAGACAGTTCTCACTTCTTCTCCTGTGGCGCCGGGGAAACCCTCAGCGGTCGCAAAAAGTGAGGCGAGGGCCTGACCTTGCTCTGATCTGAACCCTGTTGCTTCAATCACCAGAGTTCCACGCCCATCAGGGAAGCTTGAAGGAGAATCTGGACGGGCGCTGCAGCTGACGGTGAGCAGGGAACACAGTAAAAGAGCAACGATACTTTTCCAGGCTCTGTGGCATTTACTATCCGGGTAAAGTACAAAATCCTGTCCAGAGTTTTTTAAGGTTCTCATTCCGTCCCCTGCTTGGTATAGTTTTGTCACCATCTTTTGCAGTTATCTTGATTGCATGTATCAAGTCAATGTTTCCCCACCCTGTGAGGCCCTGCCATGAAAGTAATCCTGGCTTTTTTCTGTGCGGTTCTGACTTTCGTCGGCTGCAGTCCGTTGATCCCGGTCTATGCTCCGCGGCGTGACAATAACGAGTATCATCGATTGGCGACAACTCCTCAGGATTGTTTGGGTTGTCATGACGTAAGCGGAATTCGCAAGCATGATGAAGAAAAAGATTGTCTGCGTTGCCATCGACTCAACGAGGTGTACCCATGAAAAAATTACGTCTGTTGACAGCCCTTGCTCTTCTTCTTGTCCTGAGCGCCTGTGGCCCCATTTACAGCGTCGTATCCAAAGCAAGCGAGGGGATACGGGATTTTGAAGTCGTCGAAGGCAACCTTTCTATCCTCAAACCGCAAGGTCGGCTGCTGGTCTATGGTCCTTTTGGCAAAACAGATCAGGCCTACTATATCGCTAAAGGTGAGGATGCCGCCCAATTCGCCGCAAGTTTCGATCGCACAGGCTTTCAGGAAAGCGAACTGTACCTCGAAAAAAATTTCGCTCAATTAGAGCAGACCGCCCAGCAGATGCGCGCCAAGAATGCTGCCCGGATCAAAGAGGACTACGGCCTGCAAGCTGCGCCCGACACAATCCTCTTCGGGACGCTCTTGGAACGCGGACCCGTTACGGTCGTACCTTTTCGAGCGGTGTTCCTGACGACTTATCGTCTTGAGTTCTTTGACGTCGCTTCTGGATCTTCGTCTGTTGTCGAGGTTCAGGTCAAGATGCGCTATGAGGAAATCATTCCCAGCATCGTCGAAGAGATTGTTCGTCGCGCTGGATATGCGGCGGGCCAAGAGTAAGGAAGGGTTATCCTGGAGACAGCGATAGAGAACTCAGCACCGCCCAAGGGCACAACCTTGTCTTTTTATTGAGCTAAATGGCCTTTTCCCCCTTCCGAATCCTGTCGCTGCGGAACGCTTCCATCAGAGCGGCGCCAGTAGTTGCGCTGGGGATAAAATGGCGCAATCAGCGCTTTTGTCAGGCGGTTGTCGTCAGGTGCAACATATCCCGGAACGCCGATCTGGATGGACGATTGTGGAATATTGAGACCTAATGTGCGGTGGAGCCGGTCCCAGAAGGAAAAAACGGTGGAGTAGTTCGAGTTTGTCTCCATGGGAACCTGGGAGTGATGAATGCCGTGCATTCGCGGCGTGACAAAGACGGCGACGAGCATGCGTTCAATGTGAATGGGGAGGCGTATGTTGCTGTGGTGGAAGAGGGTGCCCGCCTGAAAAATCACCTCATAAACGACATAAGTCCAAGCCGAGATCCCGATCAGACCCACCTGGAGAATGCGGAACCCTGCCGAAAATGCGAGCTCTACGAAATGGAAGCGAAAAGCCGTCGACAGGTCCAGATCGGGGTCGAAGTGGTGGACGTTGTGAAAACGCCACAGCAGGGGGATGCGGTGGTTGGCGCGGTGCCACCAGTAGAAGGTCAGGTCCATCAATATGAAAGCGAGTACCGCCTGGAGCCAGGCCGGCAAAGCCATCAAACGCACCAGACCGAAATTGTCAGCGGCAGACCAGCCCAGTGTCCATTCTGCCGCAGGCCGCACTAGAGTCGAGACAACAGCGAAGGCGATAGCGGCAAAGGTCAGATTGACGGTGAGCCGCCCCAGCAGCTGCCGAGTCGGGGCGCGCAGAGGATAAAATCGTTCAACGGCAAACAAGAGCAGGGCATAGAAGCCAATTGCCGAACCGTAAAGGATCGAGACCTTCAAATCATCTCTCCCGGGGAAATCATAAAAAGACTCCGTCGCTGTTAATTCAATGTCTCAGCAAGGAACTCAGTGAAGCGTTCCCATGATTTCTCATCGGCATCTTTGCGGTAGCGATCGCTGCCGAAAACAGTAAAGGCATGAGGTGCTCCGCCGTAGGTGATCATTTCGTGGGGGACTCCTTCCATTTCGAGCTTCACGGCCAGATCCGCAAAATCGGCCATGGTCACGCTGCTGTCGGCCGTGCCGTGCAGTATCAGCAGGCTTGCTTTCGTCTTGGAATAATCCTGATTTTCCGGCGTGGTCAAGCCACCATGGAAACTGACGAACCCTTTCAACTCCACGCCTGATCGTGCCCACTCCAGAACTGCAGTGCCGCCGAAGCAATAGCCCATGGCAACGGCTTTTTCGACATTAGCTCCCTGTTCTTCAGCCGCATTCAACGCCCCCTGCAGCAAAGACCTCATTCGCGGCCGATCCTCATACAGGGCTGTGGTCCGGCTGCGCTTGTCCGCCAGTTCAACAGGGCGGATCCCTTTCCCGTAAAGGTCAGCGGCGAAAACGGCGTAGCCCAGCTCGGCCAGCATTTCGGCACGCTTGACTTCGTAATCGGTCAGGCCGTCCCAGTCATGGACCAGCACAACCAGCGGCGCATCCGGTGCGGGGCTGACATAGTACCCCTCGAATTGTTCCCCGTTGATCCGATAGGTGAGGGTATGGCTTTCAGCATTGCCGATGGCGGGCAGGCACAGAAGGAAAAGCAGAGCGACAAGAGCTTTCATTTTTTTTTGCTCCTTGGTCTGGTTGCGAAAAAAGAATGGATAATTTTTGTTAAATCTATCATCTGAAAGTGAAATAACAATGGCCGTCACCAGTGCGAGCAACTGCACCGCAACCTTCCTGGGCAACTTATTTCTTTGCTTCTTTCTTGTGAAGCATGACCTGAAAGATGGGTTGCTCTCTGCTATGCTGGACCAGAAGAAATGCGATCTTCCCATGGAGAGGAGAATATGCTGCGTTTTTTGAGCCTGATGCTGTTTTTTCTTTTTTCGACGACATTCGCCGTAGCGGAAGATGAAGCCTGCCGACTCTCCCTGCGTGAAACGCTGGCTCTCGCGATCGAACGCAACCTTGATCTTCAGATTGCTGCCGAAGAGGTTCCGATCAGCGCTGAGGGGATCACTGCTGAGGAGGCGGTTTTCGACCCGGTTGCGACAGTTTCTGCCCAAGCCAGATCGGAAAGGCTGCCCTCTGTTTCTGTATTCAGCGGCGACGCATACGACCGCCAGCGTGAATATCTCGGCACTGCAGCTCTGAGCAAACGGTTTCGCACCGGCATGGAGGGAAGCCTGTCTCTTAAGACCCTGCGCCAGTCAAGCAACAGCGCAATTATCGGACTCAACCCTCAATACCGCAGCTTTCTGGTATTCAATGTGACCCAACCCTTGTTGCGCGACTTCGGTTCCGAAGCTAACACGACCAATCTGCGAATTGCCCAGCAGCGCCGTCGCCAGGCCGGTCTCGCCTTTATCGACAGTGCTCGTCAGCTTGCCGGCAAAATCGAGCAGGCCTATATTGAGGCGGCTCGCACTTCCGGAGTGCTTTCAATGCGATTGGAGTCACGTGCCCTGGCGCAGGAACTCCTTGAAGGAAATCGCAAAAAATTCGATTCCGGTCTGATTTCCATTTCCGAAATTCAGGAAGCACAGACGGCGTTGATGCTGCGCGATGACGATGTTCTGCTCGCCCGTCAGCAGATGGAAATAGCTGTGAACAATTTGCAGGATCTGCTCGAAATTGAGGACGGAAAACGGTTCCAATGGTCTGTCCCAGACGAAGAATTTCTTTTGCCGGAAGAATCTCTCCCACCTCTTGAAGAGGCAAAAAACTTGGCCCTCGATAATCGACCCGATCTGGAGGGGCAGCGCATTGAACTTGCTGTGCGTGATATCCGGGTGGAGTTTACCCGTAATCAGAAAATGCCTCGTCTGGACCTGCAGGCAACGTTGGGGACGAATGGCCTGTCCGGCGACGGGCAGATTCCCGCATTTTCTCCCGGCCCCTCGGAGATGAATCCCTTTCGGGGCGAATACACTGATTCTCTACAGGGAGTGGCCGAACGTGATGGCTACGAGTGGGCAGTCGGGCTCAATTTTTCTTATCCCCTGGGAAACCGGGCGGCCGATTCACGTCTACAGCAGGCCCGCTCGCAGAAAAGACAGGAGGTTTATCGCCTGCGTCGCCTTGAAAACGGCATCATCACTGAGGTGGACAATGCTCTGGTCAGAGTGAGTAAAAGCCTTGAACGTGCACAAGTGACCGAACGTTTGGTCGGCCTGGCCGAAACCACCCTTTCACAGGAGATGCAGCGGCTGCGCTCCGGCCTTTCCGATACGTTCCGCATCCTGGAATTTCAGGAAGATGTTGTTGAGGCGCGGATACGAAAAGTGAATGCCCGGGCGGAGGTCGAAGCCGGATTTGCCGAACTCTATACTGCCATGGGGCTCAATCTTGAGCGCTATGGCATTGTGCCGACACTGGATTTTTAGGATGAAAGAAGGATAGCCGCAGCGCATCAGTTCATCCGACGCCGGAACAACGCCCCGGCGAGGATCAGAGTGATCACGCCGATAATGGCCATCGGCCAATACTGCGGCCATAGCAGGGCCATGGAACCTCCCTCCAGAAAAACGCCTCGCAGGATGACCATGAAATAACGCATAGGGTTGGCCAAGGTCAGGATCTGGACCAGTTCCGGCATGTTGGCAATCGGGGTGGCGAACCCTGAGAGAATAATTGCCGGCACCAGGAACAAAAAGGCGCCCAGAAGGGCCTGCTGCTGGGTCAGGGCAATGGAGGAAATCATCAATCCGACCCCGATGCTGGAAAGAAGGAAAAAAAACAACCCCAGGTACAGGGCAAACAGGCTTCCTCGCAGAGGAACCTGAAACCAGGACACTGCCACCGCAATGATTAAACTGGCTTCGATGAAGCCGATGATGAGCCCCGGCAGCGCCTTTCCCAGCAAAATCTCGGCTGGACGCAGTGGGGTGACGAGAAGCTGGTCGAAAGTCCCGGCTTCCCGTTCCCTGGCCACGGAGAGGGCAGTCACCAGCATGGTGATCACAAGGGTGAGCAGCCCGACAATGCCGGGGACGATAAACCACTGGCTCTCCAGGTTCGTATTGTACCAGGCCCTGACCTGCAGCCGGGCAGGAACCGACAGGCTTCGGGTCTGCAGCTGCTGATCGCTGAATTGCGAGACGATCTCTCTCACATAGCCGCTGGCGATAGCCGCCGTATTGGAGTTGCGCCCGTCGACGATAAGCTGTACCTCAGCCGTTTCGCCGTGTAGCAGATCCCGGCTGAAATGTGGATCGATGTGCAGAATCAGCAGGACCTGTTTGCTGTCTATCAGCGGAGCGATCTCCCCCGCATGTCCGATATTCTCGACCAAACGGAAGGTGGTAGAGCCCTCAAAGCGCGAGAGGAGCTCTCTGGAGGCGATGCCGGGGTCCTCGTTGTAAACGGCATAGGGAATGCGGTTCAGGTCATAGGTGGCCGCATAGCCGAAGACGATCAACTGGATCAGGGGGGGCGCCACCAGCACGGTGCGGCTCTTGCGATCCTTGATCAGCGCCAGAAACTCCTTCTTTACCAGGGCCAGAATTCTCCACCACATGACTGCCATGCTAATCAAGCCTTTTCTGAGTACGCAGACGTACAATCATCAGGAAAAAGAGCGCCATCGCCGCCAGGGCCAATGTATTCCAGAAAATGATCGACCAAACATTTCCAGCCAGAAATATCGTCTGCAGGATAGAGACATAATAGCGGGCCGCCAGACCATAAGTAATGATCCGGATGGGCGTTGGCATGCTGGCGATGTCGAAGATGAATCCGGAGAGGATAAAAGCCGGCAGAAAGGTAGCGATAATCGCGGTCTGGCTGGCAATGAACTGGTTGCGGGCCACTGTGGAGATGAGCAGTCCCATCCCCAGAGCAGTGAGAAGAAAAAGGGCGGAGGTCCCGAACAGCAGCAGCAGGGAGCCTCGCAGCGGAACCTCAAAAAGCCACACCCCCATGGCCACGGAGAAAATAAGCCCTCCCATCCCCAGAATGAAATAGGGGACCAGCTTCCCAATCAGGATCTCCCGGATGCGCACGGGGGTCACCAGAAGCGCCTCCATAGTCCCTCGCTCCCACTCCCGGGCGACCACCAGAGAGGTGAGCAGCGCCCCGATGAGGGTCATGATGACCGCGATAATCCCTGGTACAAGGTAGTCGCGACTGCTCATCGCCGGATTGAACCAGATGCGCTCCCGCAATTCCACTGGCCGGGCAGGGTCGAGCCCCCGCTCCGCGGCATAGCGCCCAAGCCAGCGATTCCAGACCCCCTCGATATATCCCGTGATCAGGCGGGCGTTGTTGGCGTCCACCCCATTGACGAACACCCCGACCGGAGCGGTTTCTCCCGTACGGATCAACTCCTCGAAATTGCCTCGCAGCCAGATTATGGCGTCCACCTCGCCGCGCACCAGCGCCTCTTCTGCCTGCGTAATGTTGTCAAAGTTCCTCGGCGAGAAATATTCTGACTGGTAAAAACCGCCGGTAAAACTGGCGGTGAGAGCCGACGAACGCTCCACCACCAGGGCTACGGGGACATGCTTGGCATCGAGGGAAACGCCGTAACCGTGGAGCAAAAGCAGAACCAGGGGCATGACAAAAGCGATGGCGATGCTTGAGGGATCCCGTACGATCTGCCACATTTCCTTGCGTATCAGCCCTCTCAGACGCACAAGTGAGGGGGACCGACTGGATTCCCGTTTCTGATTCATGCAGCGGGCTCCTGCGACGAATCCTCTTCGATCAGGGCAATAAACGTCTCTTCCATATTGGGATCAGGCCGCTCTTTCGTTCGAAAACGACTCTTGAGTTCCTCCGGAGTTCCCTCCGCCAGTACCTCACCCTGAGCCATGATCGCCAGTCGATCACAATACTCCGCTTCCTCCATGAAGTGGGTCGTGACCATCACCGTGACGCCCCGCTCCGCCAAAGCGGAGATGCGCTGCCAGAATTCCCTGCGAGCCAGGGGATCGACTCCGGAGGTCGGTTCGTCCAGGAAGAGGATATCCGGTCCATGCATGAGAGAGGCCGCCAGCGCCAGACGTTGTTTGTATCCCAATGGGAGGCTGCCGCTGGTGGTTGCTCCCACGGCGGAAAGTTCGAATTCGTCCTTGGCCCACGCGATACGCTTGCGCTGGGTGCGTCCTGTCAGGCCGTAGGCGCTGCTGAAAAAGGCCAGGTTCTCATCCACCGTGAGATCGGCGTAAAGGGAGAATTTCTGAGCCATATAACCGATATGCCCCCGGGCCTGGGCAGCGGCGGTCCGCAGGTCTTTGCCCGCTACGCGCAACGTCCCCTCTGAAGGGGGGAGTAGTCCACAGAGCATGCGAAAGGTCGTTGATTTTCCTGCGCCGTTCGCCCCCAGAAGGCCGAATATCTCCCCCTGTCGGACCTGGAAGGAGAGCCCCTTTACGGCGTAGAAATCCCCAAAGCGCCTTTTGAGATTCTCGACCACAATCACATCTTCTCCCGGCTCACGGCCGATTTCGATGGGAATGTCCATTTCTGTAGCCGAAGGAGCGCGCCCCTCTTTACGCAGCAGGGCGACAAAGCTGTCTTCAAATCGGGGTTCGACGGGAAGAATTTCCACGTCCGGATAATCGGGGATGATCGTTTCGGCGTTCGGCTTTTTCTTTTCTTTCATCACAAGGCGCACGCCGGATCGGTGGACCGTGGCGTCCACCACCCCTTCGGCGTTGACCAGTGTTCTCAGCAGACGGCGCCTCTGCGCGCCGGAGGCCGGAATGCGGTAGGTATGCCCCTCCATCTGGCTGCTGAACTCACGCGATTGTTTCATCCCCAGCATGCGTCCTTCATGCAGCAGGAGAACTTCCTGGCAGCGCTCTGCCTCCTCGAGATAGGCGGTGCTGAGAAGGACACTCATGTTCTCCTTCTCCACCAGGTGGTATACGATGGACCACAGCTCCCGGCGGGAAACCGGATCGACCCCCACTGTCGGCTCATCAAGGAGCAGCAGAGGGGGAGGGGAGACGAGGGTGCAGGCGAGCCCCAGCTTCTGCTTCATCCCGCCGGAAAGATTTCCGGCCAGTCGATCCGTGAAATCGCCCAGTCCGGTCATGTGCATCAGTTCCTTATACCTCTCCGGGCGCCTGCGGGCCGGCAGGCCCTTAAGATCGGCATAGAGATCGAGATTTTCCTGGACGGTAAGATCCTCGTAAAGGCCGAAGCGCTGAGGCATGTATCCGACTCTGTCCTGAATCTTCTCCGGGTGGCTTTTCGCATCGATCCCCAGCACGCTGAGGCTCCCGCCGTCTGGTTGAAGAAGCCCGACGATGAGGCGCATGAGGGTGGTCTTTCCCGCTCCGTCAGGCCCGATGAGACCAGTGATGATTCCGGGACGGATGCGGGCAGTGACCTGCTCCAGGGCCTGCACCGTGCGCTCGCGGCTGTGAAAGGACTTGCTCACCTCCTCCAGAATCAATACCGGCTCATCTGCTGCGTTATTCAAGACCGTTGCCTTCCAAATCCTCGCAGGGATCCTCCAGGTTCACATCGGCAGGTTCCTGATCAAGGGGAATATCCACAGTTACCGGCATCCCCAATCGAAGTTCATTCTGCGGGTTGCACACATAGACGCGTGCCTGATAGACCAGCTTGCTGCGCAGTTCCGTGGTCTGAACCTGCTTGGGAGTAAATTCCGCCTCTGGAGAGATGTATCCTACCCATCCCCTGTAGATCTTGTCCGGATAGCTGTCGGTGGTCACCTCTGCCCGCATACCCGGTGCGATCCTGCCCAGGTCCGGCTCCTCCACATAAGTTCTTATCCAGATGGGGTTGGTGAGCGCCAGGGTAAGAACCGGAGTCTGAGGGAAAGCCATGTCCCCTGGTTCTAAAAGGCGGTTGCGGATGATTCCCGTAGCAGAGGCGAGAAGATGGGTATCGCTGAGCTCTTCTTCTGACTGACGCAGCGAGGCACGGCTGGCCTCCAGTTGAGCTTGAGCAGCCTGGACCTGCTGTCGCCGTGGGCCTTCCAGCGCCAGGGCCAGCTCCTGCCTGGCGGCGTCAAGGTTGGCACTGGCTGATTTGAATGCCGCCTCGGCATCATCGAGTCGCTGCTGCGAGACAAGATTTTCACTGGCCAGAGGACGCACCCGTTGGTAATTGGACCGGGCTTTCTGATATGAGGCCTCTGCCGCGTCCACTCGAGCCCGGGCGGCCTGGATTTCTTCTTTTCGACTTCCCTCCTGAAGGCGATCCAGTTCCTCCGCCTGAGCAAGCATTTTGGAGCGGGCCTGATCCATCGCTGCTTCATAGCGCGTCGGATCAAGTGCGGCCAGAAGATCCCCTTTTTGTACGCGTTCGCCTTCTTCCGGAATAACTTTCTCAATGCGTCCGGTTCCATGAAAAGCGAGCTGGACCTGCCGGATGTCTACATTGCCGTACAACCGCAGAATGTCGGAAGGGGGCTTGTCCTCTCCGACGTATATGAAGAGAGCAGCCATAATGGCAACCAGCACGAATGCGCCAGCAATGATGGTCTTTTTCCTTTGTGGCATTGATTTAATCTCCCCGCAGAAATACTGGCAGGATATGTTCACCAGCGCCAAGTATATCAAAACCTTCAGAATTCTCTCTTGATCCGCTGCGCAATGTTTTTAAAAATTAAACAGGATCAAAGTGTTATACGGCGTGTCGCTACAAGATTCCTTTAACACGCACAAGGTATGTGGACATCCCGCACGAGTCGAAACACAAGACCTGTCGCGAGGCAGGGGAAAAAACAGGCAGATTCCCGACGGGCTCTCAGAACGCCACTTCCGATATTAAAGAAGTTTGCATCGGACACGTCACCCAGATCGAAGATGATGTGACGGTTCCTGAATCTGATGAAAAAAGCAAGCTGGGCACAGAATTCGGTCGGTGCCGACACCGGCATGATTCCTTTCGAATTTGCCGGGAGGATTTGTACCTCGTCATGCGTCCTGCCGAATGAGGCGGGTGGTTATACGGTTGGAGTGCTGGTGCAGGTCAATGACTTAAATGCGGGCTTTTCCGCCAGGATCATTTCCCGGGGGCGCGGCTTTCACGGGTTCTGTTTTTGCCAAATGCCGCTGCACTGCATGGCGCAGATCCATGGCACGTAGATATGCGGGTTCTGGTTCCGGAAGCGGAGCATCTGCAGGGAGCAGGGCAAAGCCGTTGGTTTCTTCGGGAGCTGCGCCGGCGTGAGCACCGTTTTCTTCAGCGAAGGTGAGTGGTGCAACCCCTTCGCGCCATCCGAGAAGTACGAAATGGCCGGCATCGCAATGTTCACAGAGGCGCACCAGATCTTCGCCCAGTGCATCAATGAATGGATGCTGCGCCCCGAATAACTCGGGGCAGTCCCGAGGCAGCGTGAATTCGCCATCCGCAGTCCAGGCCCGTAATACGCCTGAGGTCTCCAGATGAAGAACAATGGGTATGCTATGAGTTTGCGTCAACTCTTTCCCAACGAAATCCTGCTCTTCCTTGCTCAACATCCTTGGCGGATACACATGACCGACAGGACCAAGTGAAGCGAGGGAGGGATGGAACTCGTCCTTCCCTGGCTTCTTTTTATTGAGCGCGGCGAACAACCGCTGTATTTTGCCCCCCCCCAGTAATCGAATTCGCTGAGTTTCTGCACCTCTCGCGTTATTGAAAAGATCTGGTGAAGTCATGATGCTCATTTTTTCAAATGTCGCATTAACGGCATCTGCCAGGGGATATCCCATGAGTTGGTGGTAAGGCCTCGTCGCAGCCTGTCCGTGATCGGAATAAATCCAGATGTCATATTGCCGTGCAGGGGAGCGGTGGGCGGCGCGCCACAACCGGGCAATAGCGTCGTCTATTCCTTTCAGGGTCCAGTGAGCAAAGAATGAAGAGGGCCCGCGGCGGTGCGACTGCTCATCGTAGCCAAGGAAGTTGATATGGATAATAGGCAATCCCCTGCTGACGTCGATTTTGCCGCCGATAACGCAGAGTTCGCGCAGAAGAATGGAGACCGCGACGCGGGAAGGAATGAATTTCAATTCCTTGAAAAAATCCTGACCGCGAATCAGTCCTCGGCAGAAATCCGCTAACGCCAGCACCGCCTCCATACCCAACAGGACAGCGACGCGAACAAAACTGTAGAAATTACCGAGCAGGAAGGTCAGCACAACGAAAGGATTGGCGGCGCGCAATGCCGGGCCCCATCCTATTGAGGAAGGGCAGAAATGAGGTTCGGCAGCACCCCCGGTATAGTTGTCCGCATAGGCGCTGCCATTTTCAAGCAGCGGTCTGTTGCTTTGGGATTCAAGTCGTTCCTCGACCTGCGCCGCAATGTCCGGATCGTACATGCGAACGATTCGCTGGGAGTCAAGATCCCGGAAGGAGAATGCCGGGACTGCAGCTTTGACCCCGTAGAACAATTCACCCTGTACTGCGGGAGTTGTTGCCGGCAGGCCCGAGTAGTGCAAATGAACCCGATAATTTTTGCGTTTGATCAGCCGCCGCAGAAACGGCAGCTCTCCCCGCTCCAGGGCGTGTTCAAACTGAGATTGTCCGAGGCCATCGATCTGAATCATGACCAGCCCTGGACGTGATGATGCCCCCTCTGATACAGGCAGGCGCAGCAGACGCGCCAGCCAGACACTCCGGCTGAGGTTATGGCGCAGACGTCGACGCATGATGTCAGTCAGATCCGTCATGATTCTGTTCGTTTCGAGTAATCGCCGGCGGCCAAAAAATATATCAGCATCAGATCTCCTTTTCGGAGGTGTCGAAAGCGGCGTGTTTCAGATCGTCGCGATTCTGCGCAGATGAACCTTCAGGGCATCCATTCCTTCCAGGTCATGTCAAATCTCCCTTTATGGATCCAGAGGATCTATAGCGATTCAGAGCGCGCTGTGCGAGACGATTAAGATAGACGATCACGATTACAGTGGCGACAAAACCGATGCCGTACAGGGTCCACTCCAGCGGGGTTCGGTCCTGATGGCGAACGCCCAAGTCAGTAATATCGGCAGCGATTGACCCAAGAAAGACGTTGTGGGCTGAGAAAGGGATAAACCCCAGAAGCGAGCCGCCGATGAAGCCGCGCAATGAAAAATGAGTCAGTCCGAAAGCATAATTGGAAAGCTTACTGGGGAAAAATGGTATCAGCCGGGTCAGTAACACAATCTTCCATCCATGTGGCGTCAATTCCTCGCTGACGATCTGGAATTTGGCGCGTGACATGATGAATTCGCGCGCCCGAGAACCGAATAAAAAGCGTGCAGTGAGAAAGGCGATTGTCGCCCCCAGGGTTGTGCCCACCACCACAACAATCGAACCTTCCAGAACCCCGAACACAAACCCGGCGCCGGCGGTAAAAAGCACTCCCGGCAACAACAGCACTGTGACCGCGGCCATGATCAGAATAAAAAGCAGTGGTGCCCATGCACCCTGAGCGTCAAACCACACCAGCAGACGGATCACCTGCTCATGGACGCCAAAGTGGATCATCCCCCCCAGAATCGCTGCAACAAAAAGAATACTTCCGGCGATTCCCCACAAGGGTGATTTAAAGTGGTGGTGAAGGGTTTGGATTAAAGTCCTTTTCATACGGTAATGTCTTCTCTGTTTTCCTCATATAAGGCATTGGTTCGACTGGGCCTGTCTGCCAGGTCAACAGGGCAGGCGTGGGTCTCTGTGGTTATATCTATCATCTGCTTTCAGAATGACAATGGTTTATACCAGTTGAGTTCTCTGGAGATATAGGCCTGTGTGTTTTACAGATTTCTTGGATAGCCTGATGCACAGGTGAGGGGATGGCTCTGTATTTATGACGGTTTTCTGCAAATTTGATATGTCTGTGAAGATGAAGCACCCCGATTACAGTTGAGGGAGAAGGTCCTTTGAAATTATGATGATGGGCCAGCCCGATTCACCACCGATCATGCAACCCAATAACAGGTAGCGTTTATGCCATCCTCATCCAGGATTTTTGACACCTGCAGAATGTCACTTGAAAATAATGGATTTGATGTTTTTGCGGCCCAAAATTCATCCGACGCCAAACGCCATCTCTTCAACACCCCCTGCGCCCGTACGGGCAGATGCCAGGATTGCAATTCCCCGCAGAGGATCTGCAATACATGGTCGATTATTGACAAATGCTATCCCGAAGGGCGCATAAAGGTCATTCTGATTGATGACGACCTGGGTCTGTGATAGGACTCAAAGGGTGCGAATCCATCAATGTGCGCCTACAATTTTAACAATGGAGTGTCGAATATGAACCAACCCGGACATCTTCTGAGAATTTCCGGAGCTTACTGGGAAACCTGCACATTGCATGCAGCGGTCAAGCTGGACCTCTTTTCCACCATAGGCGATAAGGTCCTCGACGCAGACGAGATTGCGCAGCTCACAAATGCGGACAGCAGAGCCATGGGCATGATTCTCAATGCTCTGTGCGCCATGGGGCTGTTGTGCAAAAAGGGTGAAACCTACCGTAACACGGAAGATGCGCGAACCTTTTTGTGCAAAGAGTCGCCGCGCTATGTCGGGTATATGATCATGCATCACCATCACCTGATGGAATCCTGGATGCGCCTTGATGAAGCCGTACTCTCCGGTGAATCTGTCTATCCCCTGATGATTCAGCATGACGAAGAGAGCCGGCGTGAGAGTTTTCTGATGGGGATGTTCAATCTGGCGATGGGGATCGCCCCGGAACTGGTTCCGACCCTGGATCTGTCCGGTAAAACCCGGCTTCTGGATCTGGGCGGCGGGCCTGGTACCTATGCCATCCATTTCTGCAAGCACAATCCGCAGCTGACCGGGACCGTGTTCGATCTTGCCACGACTCAGCCTTTTGCCGAACAGACGATTGCTAAATTCGGCCTGACGGATCGCGTAAAGTTCTCCCCAGGCGATTTCCATAATGACGATCTGGGCGGGCCTTACGATGTCGCCTGGCTCTCTCACATCCTGCATGGAGAAAGTCCCGAAGACTCCAGCAAAATCGTCGCCAAAGCTGCCGACGCCCTTGAGCCGGGGGGGATGATGATCATCCACGAATTCATCCTCGATGACACCAGGAATGGCCCCCTGTTCCCTGCGCTGTTTTCATTGAACATGCTGGCAGTGACTGATTCCGGACAGTCTTATTCGGAAAATGAGATCAAAGAGATGATGAAGGCGGCAGGAATTGAGGATATTCAACGAACCGCCTACCGCGGCCCTAACGATTCGGGTGTACTGGTGGGAAGGAAGCACTAAATACTTATTCTTGCGAGGATACACATGTCAGAGAAACACAGGTTGCTAAAATTCTTTCCGATTCTGGGCAGTTTGATTTTTATTTTGTGTGTAGTGGGGTGCAGTGAGCAGGCGCCTACTGGAGATCGTTCGATGAAAACCGCTTCAACGGATGGGACCGAAGGCTCACAGGAAAAGACTGAACTGCAGCAGGGCAAGGCCTTGTTCGATCGGATGTGCGCCACCTGTCACGGTCCCAGGGGCAACGGAGGCGGAACCCGCCGGGGCCCTTCATTGCAGCGCGATGAATTCACCTATGGCAGAGACTTTGATTCAATCAAAAAGAGCATTCACGACGGTCGCCCCGATGGAATGCCCTTTTTCCACCATGCGCTTTCGGCAGAGGAACTTGAAGCCGTGACGAATTATGTTTTAAGTCTCGGAGGGTGATTAACGCGTCCTTATAGTTCGAAATTGTTGAATCGAAAGAAATTAATATCAGACAGTTGTGTCAATCCGGTTCACTTGTCTGTGACATTATGTTCAAACCTGAAGATAGGCCATCCGCAGTCGCTACGGGGCAGTTTTTCTCGGCCGGGAAAATCTGCCCCTTTTTATTCTGTGTATAATGGATGTATGAGGATCGTGTTCCTAACCCCTTTCAGATGGGTGCCGAAATGAAAATATTCTCAGCATTAATTGTTCTTTTTTTGACAGGTTGCGTTGGAATGCCTGAAAAAATAACGCCTGTCGATCATTTCAACATAGATAGGTATCTGGGCAGGTGGTACGAAATCGCGAGACTGGATCATTCTTTTGAGCGAGGGCTGACCCGTGTAACCGCAGATTACAGCATGAGGGATGATGGCGGCGTCAGGGTCCTGAACCGGGGCTATGATGAAAAAAATAATGCCTGGAAAGAAGCTGAAGGCAAGGCCTACTTTGTCGAGGAACCGGACAAAGGGTACCTGAAAGTCTCTTTTTTCGGCCCCTTTTACGGCTCCTATGTCGTATTTGAACTCGACCACGAAAATTACCAACATGCTCTTGTTTCCGGCCCGGACCATTCCTACCTGTGGATTCTGGCCAGAACTCAGCAGATGGAAAAAGATCTGCTCGACACCCTCATCAAAAAGGCTGCCGCAGCCGGCTTTGACACGAGTCAGTTGATCTTTGTCGATCACCTGTAGGCTCCCGGACTTTGGCAATCGTTGCGAGAAATTGGTGAATCGAGGGCAGGTTTTTGGAAATTTGAGAGCTCATTGTAGACACCTGTTTGTCGAAAATTTCTCCTCGGGAGACTGTGCGTGAAAAAGGAAGAAACCATCATCCAGACCGCTGAAGTCAAAGTCCGCCTGATCGAACTTCAGCCGGAGGAA